>Ga0172375_10007454_pt1 | contig 14989 bp, 16 predicted proteins | sample LakKiv1m_FD_114537 | JGI IMG/M metagenome (GOLD analysis project Ga0172375, IMG submission 114537) | Freshwater microbial communities from Kabuno Bay, South-Kivu, Congo - kab_092012_11.1m | ecosystem: Environmental > Aquatic > Freshwater > Lake | place: Democratic Republic of the Congo... | reverse complement strand
TCAGAGGAGCCCGCGGCGCTCGGCCAGGCCGCCGTCCTTCCAGTTCCACCAGCGTGTGAGCTCGTCCTCGGGGGCCTCGGCGCCGGCGAAGTACACCGCCTCGCGAAAGACGTACAGCACGCAACGGTCGACGTGGCCGCCGGTCAGCCGTTCCAGCTCTTCGTAGAGCAGTCGCGGGTCACGACCGCGCAGGTCGGCCACGCTGCGCACGCCGAGACGGCGGAGGTCCGCGGCGATGGACGGGCCCACGCCGGGGATGAGCTCCAGGGCGTCCGCTCCGGCGCTCAGAAGAGGTGGTCCTGACCGTGTCGCGCCAGCCGGCGCCGCCGCTCGCGCCAGTCGGGCAGCACGCGCGCGACGTGCGCCCAGAAGGGCGGGCCGTGGTTCGGTTCCAGCAGGTGAGCGAGCTCGTGCACGACCACGTACTCGACGAGGTCGGGGGGCAGCGCGATGAGCTGCCAGTGGAAGGTGACCGTCTTCCTCCTGTGGTCGCAGACGCCCCAGCGCCTGGTGCCGAGGTCGCGGACGATCACCGCTGCGGGGGCCGCGCCGACCCGCGGGGCGCAGTGGACGACGTCCGTCTGCAGGCGGGTCCGGGCGCGGGCCGTGTACCAGCCGACGAAGGCGGCCCGGGCGTCTCCGTCAAGCGCGCGGTCGAGCTCGAAGCGGCCGCGCCGCAGGGCGACCGGCGCCCGCGGACGGTCCACGCGGACGAGGAGATGAGTGCGTCCGAGGTAGGGGAGGCGCTCGCCGTCGGCGAAGCGCCGGGGCGGCGGCGGAGGTCCGAGCGCCGTGAACTCGGCGAGCTTGCGGCGCACCCACGGCAGCTTGGCGCGCACGACGCTCTCCACCTTGCGCGCCGCGGCGCCGGAAGGCGCCGCGACCACCAGGGCGCCGTCGCGCCTCACCGTGATGCCGACGCTGCGCCGCCGCGGGCTCCAGCGCACGGCGAAGACGAGGCCGTCGACGGTGAGCGACTCGACTGGGGCGCGGCGCAGCTTCACGGCCGGCATCCTACCGTACGCAGAAAGGGCGGCCCCGGGAAGGGGCCGCCCCTGCTGCGGCTTCAGGTGTCGTGCGGCGTCAGACCTTGCGGACGTTGCTCGCCTGCATCTTGCCGTTCTGACCTTCGGTCACGTCGAAGGAGACCTTGTCACCCTCGTCGAGGGTCTTGAAACCCTCCGACTGGATCTCACGGAAGTGGACGAACAGATCGTCGCCGTCTTCACGAGAGATGAAGCCGTAACCCTTTGCCGCGTTGAACCACTTGACTGTGCCTTCTGCCATCTGACGCATCCTTTTCCAGCCCCTGGGGGCTTAAACGAAGCGGCGTGACCTTTTGCTTCTGGTTCCGCTGTTGACGCCGGCGGAGAAGCAAAGGGTCACGCCGCCAACTCTCGGGCCACATTCTGACCCGTGGGTGCAGTTTACTGCATCCTGTCAAGAAAGTCCCGTACGGCTTTTCGCCCGGCGGGAGCGGCCGGCCCTCAGACCGGCGACTTCGGGAGCATGCCGGCGGCGGCGAGGGCTCTGAGCGCCTCGTCGGTCGCCGCTTCGGTGTCGAGCGCGGGCGGCAGGTCGAGGTCCGCGTCGAGCTCGCCGCCTTCGCCGCGGTCGATCACGTACACCTCGTGCGGGGCGGCCATCGCCCGCAGGTGGTCGAGGTCGAAGCGGTCGACGTCGGCCAGCGATGCGACCAGCACGATGCCGGCGTCCGTCATCGCCCAGGCGATCTCGCCGAGGCGGTTGAGCTGGGCCTCCCGGCCGAGCACGTCCTTGTCTTCGCCGAGGTCCTTCACGCTGAGGCAGTACGAGTGCGCACCGAGCGCGAAGATGCGGCGCTCGACCGCGGCCGCGAGGAGATGCTCGTCGCCGTCCGTCTGGCCGACGAAGACGACCGCGCGGCCGCCGTGCCCGTAGCGGGCGGCGCGCTGCTCCGTGCTGACGTCGCCGGCGACGAAGGCGCGTTCGCCTTCGCCGGCCTCGGCCGCGTCGGGCAGCGCCTCCAGGGCGATGCCGCAGCCGGCCGTGTCGTACCCGTGGACGACGACGAAGCGCGAGGTCGGCTCCAGGACGCCGGCTTCGTCGAAGGCCACGGGCCGCGTGGACCGGAAGACCACCTCGGCGACGTCGTGGCGCTCCACCTGGCCGGCGCCGGTGACCGACTCGAGCTCCTGCTCGTCGAGCACGCTCAGGACGGACTCGAGCTCGACCGGCACTCTCGCGGCGCCCATGCGCAGTACGTAGCGCCGTCCGCGCACGAGCGGCGCCGTGGCCATCCAGAAGATGTTGGCACGGATGCGGGTGGCCAGGAGGGGTGCGGGCTGGTCGGCGCGCACCAGGAGCTCGCCCGGCTTCGCGTACACCTGAGTCTCGATGGTGAGCCCCGTCGCCTGGCCCGCGAAGGCCTCCTCCGGGGGCGGGCCCGAGAGGGTCTCGATCGTGGCCACCGTCGAGCGCTTGCCGGACGGCAGGAAGACGACCTCGTCGCCGGGGCGGACACGGCCGGTCTCGACGGTACCGACGAAGATGCGCCGGTCGTCGCCGGCGGCCGTGAACTTGTAGACGTCCTGCAGGGGCATCCGGAACGGCCGGTCGAGGTCGTCGTCGAGACGCTTGAAGTCCTCGACCTGCTCGAGCACGGTCGGCCCGTCGTACCACGGCGCCTCGACAGCGCGCGCCACGATGTTCGACCCTTCCCGGGCGCTGACCGGGATGAAGCTGAGCGGGTGCACGCCGAGGCGGTCGAGGAAGTCGGCGTACTCGGCGACGATCGCCCCGTAGGCCGTCTGGTCCCAGTCCAGCAGGTCCATCTTGTTGACCAGCACCGAGATCTGACGGATGCCGAGCATCGAGAGGATGTAGCCGTGCCGCTTGGAGTTCTCGCGCACGCCCTCTTTCGCGTCGATGACGAGCAGCGCGGCCTGTGCCCGCGACGCGCCGGTGATCATGTTCTTGAGGAACTCCACGTGACCCGGGGCGTCGTGGATGATGTAGTGGCGCTGCGCGGTGTTGAAGAAGCAGCGCGCCGTGTCGATGGTGATGCCCTGCGCCTGCTCGTTCTTGAGCGCGTCGAGGAGGAACGCGTACTCGAACGGCCGCGCGTTGACCTTGCACATGGCCTTGACCTGCTCGAGCTTGCCGTCCGGCAGCGAGCCGGTGTCGGCCATCAGGCGGCCGATGACCGTGCTCTTGCCGTGGTCGACGTGACCGACGGCGACGATGTCCATGCGCTCGAGCTCGAAGGTGACGGTGTTCACATGTACCCCCCGCGCCGCAGTGACTCGAGGCCACCGCCGTCGTCCTTGTCCTGGGCGCGGCCGCTGCGCTCGGCGATGTTGCTGAACTTGCCGGTGCGCAACTCCTCGATGATCTCCGCCACGTTGGTGGCCGTGGACTGCACCGTCGACGTGCAGGGCCAGCAGCCCAGGGAGCGGCAGCGTTGGCCCTCGCCGTTGTCGAAGTAGAGCGACGTGACGGGGATGCTCTCGCGCTCGATGTACTCCCACACGTTGAGCTCCGTCCAGTCGAGCAGCGGGTGTACGCGCACGTGCGTGCCGGGCTCGAAGTCCGTCTTGAAGTACCTCCAGAGCTCGGGCGGCTGGTCGTCGACGTTCCAGTCGTTCTCGACGTCGCGCGGCGAGAAGTAGCGCTCCTTGGAGCGCGAGCCCTCTTCGTCCGCGCGCACGCCGACGATGACACCGGTGTACGGCGAGAGGTCCTCGTCCTCGACGAGCCTGCCCAGGGTGTGGTCCATACGCAGCCGCGGCCATTCGCCGTCGAGGGTGTGCTTGAGCGCCATGGTCTTGAGGTTGCGGCAGCAGGCGATGCGGTCGACGTTGCCGTCCGGGAACGTCTGCTTGTCCTTGAGCGCCTGGCGGTTCTGCCCGACCACGAGGTTGAGGTGCCACTCCAGGGCGAGCCGGTCGCGGTACTCGATCATCTCCGGCATCTTGTAGGCGGTGTCGATGTGCACCAGCGGGATCGGCACGTGGCCGAAGAAGGCCTTGCGCGCCAGGTGGAGGAGCACGGTGCTGTCCTTGCCGATGGACCACAGCATGCACACGTTGCCGAGCGAACGGTACGCCTCGCGAAGGATGTGGACGCTCTTGGCTTCAAGGGTGTCGAGTTGGTTCATGAAGCGGCTCCTCACGCGCCCGCGGCCGAATCGGCGGCGCTCCCGGGGATCCTGGCCGCCCGGTCGTGCAGCCCGCACTCGCGGTGCTCGGGCTGCTCCCACCACCAGCGCCCCGCGCGCCAGTCGTCGCCCTCGGCGACGGCGCGCGTGCACGGCGCGCAGCCGATGCTGGGGAAACCACGGTCGTGCAGCGGGTTGTACGGCACGTCGTGGGCGTGGATGTACTCCCACACGCGAGCTTCGTCCCAGGACGCCAGCGGGTTGATCTTGACCATGTCGGCGAGCTGGTCCCACTCCGCGATCTCGACCTTCTGGCGGGTGGCTCCCTGGCCGCTGCGAAGGCCGCAGATCCACGCTCCCAGCTCGAGCTGCGCACGGCGCAGCGGCAGGATCTTGCGGACCTCGCAGCAGCGGTGGCGCGCCTCGATGCTGTCGCGGAACAGGTTCACGCCGTCCTTGTCGACCATCTTCTCGACCTCGGCTGCGGCAGGGAAGTACGTCTTGATGTGCAGGCCGTAGTGCTTCGCCGTCCGGTCGAGCAGGTCGTAGGTCTCGGGGAACAGCCGGCCCGTGTCGAGCGTGAAGATCGGGACGTCGAGTCCCGCCTCCGCGATCATGTGCGTGAGGACCTGGTCCTCGGCGCCGAGCGACGAGGCGAAGGCCACGCGGTCGGCGAAGCGCCGGGTGGCATCGGCCAGTACCTGCTCGGGGCTGGCGCCGTCGAGCTCGGCGAGGATGGCGGCGACGTCTTCCGGCTGGGTCATGGATACCTCGGTGGGTCGGGTTCTGTGGCTGCAGCGGTCTCGGCGATCGTGCACGGTGCGCAGTCGATGCGCCTGTAGCCGTGGTCGTGCAGGGGGTTGTAGGGGACGTCGTGGGCGCGGACGTAGTCCCACACGCGCGCGTCGTCCCAGCTGGCGAGCGGGTTGAGCCTGAGAAGGCCGGCGCCGGAGTCCCACTCCGCCGGCTCGACCGCCGGGCCCTCGGCGTCCGGCTCGTCGCGCCGGCCGCTGATCCAGGCGTCGAGCCCCACCTGGGCGCGCCGCAGCGGCCTCGTCTTGCGCGTCTCGCAGCAGTGCTGGCGCAGGAACTCGCTGTCGCGGAAGAGGTTGACGCCGTACGCGGCCACCATCTTCTCGACCTCCGCGGTGTCCGGGCAGTACACGCCGATCCTGATGCCGTAGCGCTCGCAGGTCCGGTCGAGCAGGTCGTAGGCCTCGGGTGTCAGCCGGCCGGTGTCGAGCGTGAAGATCGGGACGTCGAGCCCCGCCTCAGCGATCATGTGCGTGAGGACCTGGTCCTCCACACCGAGCGAGCTCGCGAGGGCGACGCGGCCCGGGTAGCGGGCGGCCGCGTCGGCGAGGATCTGCTCCGCGCCGAGGCCCTGGAGCCGCGCCAGGACGTCGGCGACGGGCTCGTCGATCATCAGCTGTCTCCCCGCTGGTCGGCGCCTGCATGAGAATGCAAACGGCTAAGGGCACGAATAACCTATGTGCATGATAGGCGCGGACCCTGCCGAGCGCAACCGGGGTCGGGTCGGTCGGCGTGAAAAAGGGGATGGCGAGCCCCACAGAGGGGGCGAACGTGACGCCGCCGGGGAAGTGCCCGGCGGCGGGCGCACGCCGTGGACGGCCTGCGCCCGCCTCGGATGAGATCAGGCGGACTCGCCGCTGCCGGAGAGGAATCCGGCGATCGCCGTCTCGCGCTGCACGCCTGCGCGGGCGCTCACGAGCGTGCCGCCCTCGATGAACGCGAGATACGGCACGCCCAGCACGCCGTAGGCCGAGGCGGCCTCGCGGTTGGACGATGCGTCGATCTTGAAGACGGCGTCGGGATAGCGCTTCTGGACTTTGCGCATGATGGGGTCCTGCTGCTTGCACGCGTGGCACGTGGGCGTGTGGAAGTAGAGGACCGTCCGCGCCCCGGACTTGATCCGTTTGGCGGACGCCTTGTGGGGCGTCGGGGCCGGCTTGCCCTTCAGCTTTCTCGCCTTCGAGGCCATCAGCAGACGAGGCACGATGATGAGCAGGGCCAACAGGCCGATGATGACGACCAGGACGATCATCACGATGGTCACGATACCTCCCAGGGTATTGCTCGCAGTCGCCGTTCACACTACCCAACGGGAGAAGACCGCGCCACCGGGTGGTCAGCGTCGGCGCAGCCAGATCCCGCCGCTCGGATAGCGTTCCGCGAGGACGAGCGGCATGTGTGCCGCGAACCAGTCGTGGTGGAAGCGTTCGAGGTAGGAGTTGAACAGCACGATCTCGAACGCGGAGGGAGACTGCAGCAGCGCGCGCACGGCGTATGCTTCGTTCACCGCGCAGCGGGCTGCGTGCCAGGAGGCCGGGTACTCGAACGGGTAGAAGATGTCGTGCAGGTGCACGAGCACCCCGGGCGTCAGCCGGGGGAAGACCTCGTCGATGAGGTGCTGGACGTCGGACCCCGCCTTGAGCACGTGGCTGCTGTCGATCGCCAGGACGTCGTCCGCCCCGAGTTCGTCGAAGAGGGCGACGGGGACGTCTTGGACGGGGCTCTCCACCACGAGGTCCTCGAGCTCCGTCGCGGGGACCAGTGACCGCAGCCGTGTCGCGTCCGGGTCGATGAAGGTGAAGCGCGTGTTCCCGTCGAGAAAGAGTTCGTCGACGTCGAGTGCGAGCGCTGAGCTGTACCCTGCGCCCACCTCGATCATCCGCCGCGGGCGCAGGTGGCGGAGGAGCAGCGCGTAGCAGATCGCGTCGAGATGCGGGAACCAGTCGTTCTCGTAGCAGTAGCGATGGCTGCCCGGAGCCGCTGTGAAGGGCAGGTCGTCGTAGAGCGGGAGCAGGCGCTCGAGCAGGTCGAGCTGTTCGGCCTCCCGCAGCTCCAAGCCGGGCAGGGTGCTCGATGCTGCTTCTGCTCTGGCCAGGGCGCGCTCCACGTCCGCCTCCGACGGGATCGGCGAGTACGGGTGCCCGGGTGGCACGTGCAGGGCGCGGGGGTCGCGCCGGATGCGCTCGGCGAGCTCGCGCCGGACCTCCGGGTCGTCCATCGGGTTGCCGCTCACGGCCCGGTCCGTCGCCGGCGCACGAGGAGTGCCGACGGGTGGGCTCTGCCGGCGAGCACGTTCGGGGCCACGTGTCTCAGTGTCCCCGGGCCCGTGGAGACCCGCGCCGTCATGCGAGGCGGCAAGGCGTACCAGACGAGTGCGAACAGCTCGGAGGCGACTCGTGCCCGGTGCGCGGCCAAGTCCCGTGTCTCCGGCGTGGACGGCGGCGTCGATACCGCCATACGCAGACCCTGCCGGCGAGCCTCCGCCCGGATGCGCAGCACGTGATACTGGGACGTGACGGCGAGGTAGCGGCGGTCTTCCCGCCGGCCGAGCGCCTGCAGCGTCATCCGCGTGTTGCCGCCGGGCCTCACCGGGAACACGACGCCGGCGGGGACTCCCACGGCGACGAGGTACGCGGCCATCGTCTCGACTTCGTCGAGGGTACCGTCCATGCCGCCGCTCACCAGGATCAGGGGGGCGACGCCCATTCGCCACAGAGCCACGGCGTGGTCGAGCCGTGCGCGCAGCTCCGCGGTGGGCCCGCTCTCGCGCACCTCGGCGCCGAACACCACCAGGGCGTCGGTGGCTCGCGCCTCCGGTCCATCCCGCAGCCGGCCGGCGATGTCCGGCGCCGACGCGGCCCGTTCGGCGCGGCGCACCAGACCGGCCAGCACGGCGATTCCCGCGGCGGCGCCGGCGAGGAGCACGGCCGCGGCCGCTCCGACGCCGGTGGCGGCGTGCCGGGGAGTCGCCGGCGTCACGTGAGGCTCCGACTGCGGCGCACCGTCAGGCCCCACGTCTGGAGAAGGCCGCGCGTGCAGATGCCCATCTCGTATCCGCTGACGTGTGTGTCGTGCTGCGCCTCGGTCAGAAAAGCGAGCCGGAGCGTGCCGCCGTCGCACTCGATGACCGCGGCGTCGTTGGCCACGCCGAGGAGCGTGCCCGTCTTGTGGGCGATGCGCACGTCGAGGCCGGTCGCTCCCAAGGGGATCCTGGTGTCGTGGAAGCCGTGCTGCAGGGCGTTCGCCGTGAGTGGGTAGCGGGCGGCGTCCTCTGAGGCCGCGACCAGGCGCAGCGCGTCGCGCGCTGTGGTGCGGCCGACGATGGGGCCGCCGGCAGCCTCCCGGTCGTCCATGACGGTGGTCGCGGCACAGCCGAGGCCGGCGACCACGTCGCGGACCGCGGCGACACCGACGAAGTCGAGCACCCAGCTCGCACAGGCGCGATCGCTGAGGGAGAGGCAGAGGCCGACCACCTCCGCGGCGGTGAAGAGCCGGCCGGGGCGCAGAACGCGGAGCGGCTCGGGACCCCGGCCTTCCGCGCGCAGCCGCTCGACCGCCACCGTCGTCTCGGGATCGAGGCTGCCGGCGGCGAACCCATGCTCGGCGGCCATCGCCAGAGGCACCTTCAGGAGACTGGCGGCGGGGCGGGGCTCGTCTTCGGCGACGCCGCCCTCCCACACGGCGGCCGGCGTGTCGACGCGAGCCAGCACGGATCGGCCCGACTCGCGCGCGTACGCGCGCAGCAACCGCGCGGACTCCTCGCGTGGGTCTGCGCGGACTCCTCGCGTGGGTCTCCGGGCATCTCAGACCTCCTGGCGGGCGGCCAGCCGCGCGAAGTGCCCGCCGGCGGCGAACAGGGCGTCCGGGGTGCCCTCCTCCACGATGCGGCCGCCGGCGACGACCACGACCCGGTCGGCGCCGCGCACGGTGCTCATCCGGTGCGCGACGACCAGGTGGGTCCCCGGGTACGAGAGGACGGCACGCATGACCACTGCCTGCGTCACGTTGTCCAGCGCGCTGGTCGCCTCGTCGAGCAGCAGGATCCGCGGCCGGCCGGCGAGGGCGCCGGCGATCATCAGCCGCTGGCGCTGCCCGCCGCTGAGCAGCAGGCCGTGGTCGCCGACCGGGGCGTGCAGCCCCTCGGGCATGCGCCGCACGTCGTCGGTGAGCCCGGCCTCCTCCAGCAGTGCCCAGACCTCGTCGTCGTCCATCCTCCGTGGGCCGGTGACGCACTCGCGCACCGTGGTCCCCGGGGGGCGCGACGACTGGAGCACGACGCCGAGCTGGCGCCGGACGGCGGCGGGGTCGAGGCCGGCGAGGTCGTGTCCGTCGTAAGTGACCGACCCGTCCCACGACTGCTCGAATCCGAGAAGGAGCCGCATCACGGTCGACTTGCCGCCTCCGGACGGCCCCACGACGGCCACGAACTCGCCGGGTGTGACGGACAGACTGACCTCATCGATCTCGGCAGCGGCCGGCCTGGACATGAGCCTGGTGCGCGTCTTCCGGACGGCCGACGGGAGGATCGCCCGCCGGTGTCGGCGGGCGATCCTCCCGGCTCCCGCGCTTCTCGTCAGCTCCCGGCGCCCTGCGCCGCAGCGTCTCCCGCCGCGCCGGCGGGCGGAGTGGAGGGGCCGGCCGGCGGTGCGCCGGCCGGCTGTGCCGCCGCTCCGCCGTGCTCCACGCCGCGGGCGATCAGCTTGCCGAGCTCCCACAGCAAGAACAGCAGGCCGGCCGGGGCCAGCGCCAGCACCCACTGCTCCCACGTCATCGGGACGGTGCCGAGCCAGGCGTTGAAGAGCCGCGTCTCCACCGCGATCACGGCGAGGATGGCCTCACCGAGCACGATCCAGTTCATCTTGGAGCTGTTGAAGGTGCTGGTGGTGATGATGGACGCGGTCATGTTGCGGTTCTCGAAGCAGCCGACGATGCCGAAGAAGGCGAACGCGACGATGCCCATGCTGGAGGCGACGGCCGTGCTGTCGAAGTGATCCTCTGCGCGGGCCATCAGGAGCAGCAAGCTCACGGCCTGGAAGACGCCGACGAGGCCGGCCGTGGTCAGCACCGGCCTTGTGAGGATGGAGGCGTCGCGCTTGCGCGGCGTGAGCTTCATGAGCCCCGGCGTCTCCTTGTCGAACCCGAGCGCGACGCCGATGGGTCCGTCGATGAGGAAGTTGATGTACAGGATCTGAACGGCCGAGAACGGCTCCCCGGACATGATGTTGAGGATCGACGCTCCGAGGAACGTGAGCACGAACGCGGCCAGCTTGATGAGCACGTAGAGGATGTACTTGTTGAGGTTGTCGTAGAGCTTGCGGCCCTGCTCCACGGCGTGGACGATGGTGGCGAAGTTGTCGTCGCCGAGGATCATGCGGCCGGCGTTCTTGGCGACGTCGGTACCGGTGCCCATGGCGATGCCGATGTCGGCGGCCTTGATGGCCGGCGCGTCGTTCACTCCGTCGCCGGTCATCGCGACCACGTCGCCCTTCTTCTTGAGCGTCTCGACGAGGAGCACCTTGTGCTCCGGCGCCACGCGGCCGACCACGCCGATGTCGTCGATGCGCCTGAGCCGCTCCTCCTCGGGAAGGGCGGCGAAGTCGGCGCCGAGGATCGCCTCGCCGGGGATGCCGACCTGCTTGGCCACGGCGGCGCCGGTGACCACGTCGTCGCCGGTGACCATGCGCACGCGGATGTGGGCCTCCTGGGCCTGCCTGACCGCTGCGGCCGACTCCGCCCGCGGCGGGTCGATCATGCCGATCACGCTCAGCAGTCGCAGGTCGGTGACGTGGCCGAGCAGGTCGCCGTCGGCTTTGAACTCGGCAGGGTCGAGATCCTTGTAGGCCGCCGCCATGACGCGCAGGCCCTGGCCGCCCATGCGCTCGACGGCGTTCTTGGCCTTCTCTCTGAGCTCGTCGGTGATCTCCACGGTCGCACCGCCGGAGGCCACCGTGCCCGTGCGACCCGCCACGGCCGGAGCCGCACCCTTGACGAAGCAGCGCACCACCTTCTTGCCGTCACCGTCTGCAGCCTCGTTGAAGGTCGCCATGAGCTTGTAGGTCGGGTCGAACGGGAGTGTGGCGAGGCGCGGGAACTTCTCGCGCGTGGCGTCGACGGCCAGGCCGGCCTTGTGCGCGAGCACCAGCATGGCGCCCTCCGTCGGGTCGCCGACGACCTTGCCGTCCTCGAGCTTGGCGTCGTTGGCGATGACGAAGGGGAGGATGGCGTCGTCGATGGTGGCAGAGGCGCCGATGGCGTGCTTCACCTCGCCGTCGAGGCTGTACCCGGTACCCGTGATCTCCCAGCGGTCGGTGAGGTCGAGTACCTCCACCACCGTCATCTGGTTCATCGTCAAGGTGCCGGTCTTGTCGGAGTTGATCGCCGACGTGGAGCCCAGGGTCTCGACCGAGGAGAGGTTCTTGATGACGGCGTTGTGCTTGGCGAGGTCCAGGGAGCCTTGGGAGAGGACCACCTGGATGACGGTGGGCATGGCGTCCGGGATGGCGGCGACGGCCAGGGCGATGGCGGAGACGAAGAGGGCCCGCCAGTCGTCGCCGCGGTACAGGCCGAGGGCGAACATGACGATCATGGTCCCGAGCGCGCAGAGGCCGATCCAGATCGTCATGCGGTTGAGCTGCCTGGTGAGCGGCGTCTCCTCCGGCTTGCCGCCCGACAGCATCCCGGCGATCTTGCCCACCTCTGTGGCGACTCCCGTGCCGGTGACGACCATGGTGCCGCTTCCGTGCGTGACCGGGCAGTTCATGAAGGCCATGTTGGACTGGTCGCCGGGTCCGAGGTCGGCGCCGGTGAGCGTCTCCACGCCCTTGGAGGCGGGGACGCTCTCACCGGTGAGGGCCGACTCGTCGATCTGCAGCGAGCTTGCCGCGACGATGCGTCCGTCGGCGGGCACCGAGTCGCCGGCCGCCAGCAGCACGACGTCGCCGACGACCACTTCTTCGGCCGGGATCACGCTCTCCGCGCCGTCTCTGCGCACGCGGGCGTTCAGTTTGAGCATGGACTTGAGCGCGTTCATGGCGCTCTCCGCCTTGCCCTCCTCACGCAGTCCGATGACGGCGTTCAGCACCGTGAGGATGATCAGCACGAGCGCTGTGTGCATCTCCTGGATGACGAGGGAGACCACCGCGGCGCTCACGAGGATGATCTGCATGTACGCCCGGTACTCGTCGAGGAACCGGAGCCAGCCGGGCTTGGGCTTCTCGGTCGGCAGCGCGTTGGGCCCGTTCTGCTTGAGCAGTTCGGCCGCCTTGGCGGCCGTGAGGCCCGTGTCCGGCTGCACGCCGAGCGCCGACGTGACGTCCTGCGGCGACCGGGCGTACCAGGCGCCCGCCGCCGGCGCGCCGCCTGAGGGCGGTGGGGCGGCGCTCATCGCTTGTCCTTCTTCTTGCCGCGCTTGGCGGACTTCTTGCGCTTGCCGCCCTTCTCGGGCTGCTTTTCGGCGGGGTCGGCGTCGGCGCCGGGCGGCGCCTCCGACTCCAGCTCCTCCTTGACGGTGGCCAGTTCGTCGAGCGCCTCCCGGGGGAGCTTGGGATACTGCGGGTCGATGGCCATGAGGGCGTCGACGAGCACCGCGGCGGCGGCGATGCGCGCGAACCACTTGTGGTCGGCCGGGATGACGTACCACGGCGCCCACTCGGTGCTCGTCGCCGACAGCATCTCGGAGAACGCCTTCTGGTAGTCGTCCCAGTACCGGCGTTCACGGGCGTCGCCGGCCGAGAACTTCCAGTTCTTCTCCGGGACGTCGATGCGGGCGAGGAAGCGCCGGCGCTGCTCCTCCTTGGAGAGGTTCAGGAAGAGCTTGACGACCTTGTAGCCGTTCTCGACGAGGTGCCGCTCCCAGTCGTTGATCTCGCGGTAGCGGCGCTTCCAGATGCCCGGGCGCCGCGCGCCCTTGGGCAGCTTCTCGTGCGCGAGCACGTCCTCATGGACGCGCACCACGAGGACCTCCTCGTAGTGCGAGCGGTTGAAGATGCCGATGTTGCCGCGCGCGGGGAGGCGCTGCTGGTAGCGCCACAGGTAGTCGTGGTCGAGCTCCTCGGCGGAAGGGACCTTGAAGCCGTGGACCTCGACGCCTTGGGGGTTGACGCCGCTCATGACGTGACGGATCGTCCCGTCCTTGCCGGCGGCGTCGAGCGCCTGCAGGCACATGAGCACGGCCCAGGTATCCTGTGCCGCCAGCTTGGCCTGATAGTCGGAGAGGAGCTCGATGCCTTGCTCCAGGATCTCCTCGCCCTGCTCCTTGTCGAGGTAGTCCGCCTTGTACGCCGGGTCGAAGTCGCGCGCCAGCACGACCTTCTTGCCGGGCGGCACCTTGAGCGGCTCGATAAGACGGCTGATCTTCGTGCGCTGTGAAACCGGCATCGGGACCCCCTGTCGTCTACTGTCCCGGCCTGCCTCGCGCGTCTCCCGCCGGCCTTGCCGGGTGCGGTGCCGCGCGTCGGAGGCGGCCGGCCCCCGTCTGGCCCTGTGAATACCCCTTCGACGGCGCGGCGTCAAGTCGCGGGTGCCGTCGGTCCCCGTGGCCCCCGGGCACGGCCGGCGTGCCCGGGGGCGGGCCGGGAGGAACGGCCGGCCCGTCGCCGTGGCGCTCTCCTGCGAGGCGTCCGAGGTGTTGCAGGGCGGCCGATGATCGCCACTTTGGCGACGACCTGGCCGCGCACCGTGTGCGTCGGGTACTGACGGCAGATGCCGTAGAGCGCGTCGTCGACGAGCGCTCAATCGTCCGCGAACACGCGGGCCGCCTCGTCCAGCTGGGCCTGCGTCGGGACCTTGATCATGCGGCCGCCCTGTTCCTTGGCTCGCGCGAGGGGTACGATGTGGAGAGAGTTAGAAGTGTGTACACAATCTCTCGGGAGGCGAAGCCATGCCCGATGACCTTGCTAGACGCATCGCCAACAACGACTTCGGTGACGCCGAGCCTGTGACCACTCGCGAGCTCAGAGACAGGCTCTCCGAGCTGGTCGGGCGCTGCGCGTACGGCGGCGACCGCTTCGTCGTCAAGCGCCACGGCAAGCCACTCGCGGCCATCGTCCCAATCGAGGACATGTACGTCGCGCAGTACGTCGAGGACCGGCTGGACTCCGCCGAGTATCGGCGTGCTGTCGAGGCGGGCGAGCTGGAGAAGACGCGGCCCTGGAACGAGATCAAGGCTGAACTCGGCCTGTGACGGACGTGCTCGTACCGAGCTGACGCCGGGAGGCGTCGTAGACGTCATCCCCGACGCTCGGGGAATGTCACCCGTGGCCGGCGCCAGGCGCGTATTCACGGGAGCAGACACATGCCAGACTCGCAGTGCCCTGACCTCGTTCCTCCTTGGCAAAAAGGTGTACCCTTGGTACAAAAGAGCAACTCCATGTCTCTTGTAGCCGGAGGTACACCCATGGCCGACAAGCCTGTCTGGGACTACGACCGCCGCGTCAAAGAAGGTGACTTCGGCGACGCCGGCTTCGTCACCACCAAGGAGCTCCGCGCCAACCTCGCCGAGGTCCTGAACCGCGTGGCCTTCGGCGGCGACCAGGTCGTCGTCAAGCGCCACGGCAAGCCCTTCGTAGCCATCGTCGCGACCTACGATCTGCAGGCGTGTCAGGCACTCGAGGACTACAACGACGCGGTCGATATCCAGGCGTCTATCGACAGCGGCGAGCTTGACGAGCCCGGTATCACGCTCGACGAGTTCGAGAGCAAGTACGGCCTCGATGAGTGAGCCGTGAAGTACGGCGTCGTTCTGCTTCCGACGGCGGAAAGGGGCCTGAAGAGGCTGCCCTCGGCGGTTCAGTCCGCGGTTCGCAAGGAGCTTCGACGGCTCGAGGCTGAACCGCGGCACCCTGGCATCCGGCCCGTCGTGTCTCAGCCGGGTTGGCTGAGGGCGCGTGTCGGCGACTACAGGGTGATCTTCGCGATTGAAGACCGCGATCGGCGGGTTCTGGTCAAACGCGTGGCGCGGCGAGACCAGGCCTACTGACCACCGCGCCGAGCCATCCGGTCTACGGAGGCCCGGACCCGTCACGAAGTGGCCTCCGCGCC
>Ga0172375_10007453_pt1 | contig 14989 bp, 18 predicted proteins | sample LakKiv1m_FD_114537 | JGI IMG/M metagenome (GOLD analysis project Ga0172375, IMG submission 114537) | Freshwater microbial communities from Kabuno Bay, South-Kivu, Congo - kab_092012_11.1m | ecosystem: Environmental > Aquatic > Freshwater > Lake | place: Democratic Republic of the Congo... | reverse complement strand
GTGAAAAAGAGATTTTTCGAGGACTTGCTTGAGAGGGTCAGAAAGATCAGGGCGTCGGAGCGGAACCTCTATGAAAAAGTGCGGGATATTTTTGCCACGAGCGTCGACTATGATCCCCAAACGGATTTCACGCAAGAGTTTTTTGCGGCGATGCAAAACAAATTCCATTTTGCCATCACCGGAAACACGGCGGCCGAGTTGGTGGCCAATCGGATAAGCGGAAAAAAGGAAAACCTCGGCATGACGAGCTGGAAAGGGCCGGTTCCGACAAGAAAAGAAGCGGAGGTGGCCAAGAACTATATGCTGGAAACGGAACTTCGCCAATTGTATTTGCTGGTGGAGCAGTTTCTGTCGTTTGCCGAATTTCAAATCGAGCGCAAGAACGTGATGCACATGAAGGACTGGGTTGAATATTTGCACAAAATACTCAAAGCCAACAGCCTTGAGGTCCTCGCCGGAAAAGGAAATGTTTCGCGCGCGGATATGGAACGGATCGTCAAACAAGAGATGAAAAAATTTGCCAGGAGAAAAATATCTCGCTGAAGAATAACTAAAAAGAAAAAGATAGCGCTCGGTGGGGGTTGTCTTACAATGGCGAAGGATAATTTTTTCAAAACACATGAACTACACAGGCGTCATCATTGAAGAAAGTTTGGAGAACAAAAGCGTTCTTGACTCGCTGAAGATCGTCGGGACGGAGGTGGAGAAAGTTGAAGCTGAGCACGAGACTCCGTGGATCGCCCAGTGGACCAAACACTCGGTCGAGATCCCGGAAGAAGAGGCGGATGCGGTGGCGGAAAAATTGAGCCGCGCGCTTGACCGGGCGCACGGGGCTTCGTGGTATGCCGACTTCAAAAACGATGATTTTCACCATATCATCTTCCGCGAAAAAGTTTTCCGGGTGGACCGGAAAAAGAAAGCTGACTATGACGCGGCGGAAGCGTATGGCCGCTCGCTTGGGATCCCAGCTGACCAGCTGATCAATTATGGAGGGGAATATCGGAACGATCCGGCAAAAATTGTTTCTTGACAAAATGAAAAATTTGCGATAGTATGTTTTGTTCCTTCAACTCAATCTCAGGGAGGGCCTATAATGCCCAAAAATCACCGAAAAAGACTAAAAAAAGGCGGGAACCACACAAGTTTCATTGATGCTGCGGCCGAGCTGCGAGATTTCGCAAGGAAGTTGCCGGAAGTGACTTCCGTTGCGGCTGGACGCATTGACACCAATCTCGGAAACGGCAAGCAAGGAGTCAAATTGAAGCCAATCAACAGTCAGCTTCTGCTGGTCTTGATCCGCGGTGGTGCTAGCGTGCAGGAGGTGCGGATTCACACCAAGTGTCTTTCGAAGACCGAAGTGGCCATTCGACAGAATTTCATGGTGAAATAATTTTTTGGCGGGCGAGCTGGAAACATCAGCTTGCCCGCCTCTCATATCAGCTCGAAAGGGCTGGTTTTTGTTTGGGGGTGGGGTATAATTGGAATATGGACACTATTGAAAAAATAAGAGAATTTGTTGAAGAGGAATGTCGCAAGCCAAGCAGTAAGTATGGATACGAGCCGTTCTCTTTTCATTTTGCCCCAGTGGCTTCCTATGTGGGAAAATTGGCCGATGAATTGGGCGCTGACAAAGAGGTCGTGTTGATTGCCGCTTGGCTGCATGATATTGGGTCAATTCTTCACGGGCGAGAAGATCATCATCTGACCGGTGCCAAAATCGCTGAAGAGAAATTGCGCACACTTGGATATCCGGAAGAAAAGATCAAGCTTGTGAAAAAATGCATTCTCAATCATCGGGGCTCGCAAAAATCAGAAAGGGTCAGTCTGGAGGAAAAAATTGTCGCCGAAGCGGACACAATGAGCAATTTCAACAATCTCTCGGGTATTTTCAAGGCCGCTTTCATTTACGAGAAAAAAGATCAGGGGGAAGCAACCGCCAGTGTCAGAAAAAAACTGGAAAGCAAATGGAAGCAGTTGTGTTTCAAGAAATCAAAGCAACTTATCCGGCCGAAATATGAAGCAGCCATGCTGCTTTTGGGAAAGCGATGGCTTTCAAGGGCAAGCTTTAGGCATACTCTTCAGAGAATATCTTTCAAATATCAGAGACCTCGTTTTCGCGGTCTTTTTTTGGCGGAAAAAAGAGGAAAATAAAGGGGGGGATTATTTTGTAATAACGGATATGAACGATCAATATCAAAATGGCCGGAACATTTTCGGGCGCGAGAAGCCTGATTCGGCGGCGGCCAGGGAAGAGTTGAGAAAATTCAGACTTACGCCTATCCAGTATACGGTCGGGCTTTTTGTGATTTTCGCGGCTGCCTATTCGCAATACTTCATCAACATACCGGGAATTGTTTCCGGGTTTGCCTATGTATATGTGCTGCCGATTGTCGCCACGCTCCTCATTCCTTGGTCGCGGAAAATGATCCGACGGTTTTTTGTGAACACCGCTCACGCAGTCTGGGTAGGAATCGTCTCATTCAGCGCTTGGTCGCTAGTGGGTTATATTCTCAGTGCGTTGGTCTTTTATGCCTTGCTCTATTTCAATCCGTCTTCGCTCAATCTCCTGAGCCGTCCCAACCCGGTCGTCAATGTGCCTCCCCAGTTTGCCCTTGTCATGATCGGCGCTTCCATCTTGTTTGTTGGTCCGTTTGAAGAGTATATTTTTCGGGGGTTTGTTTTTGGCGGCCTTTTGAGCATTCTTCACCGGCGGCATTGGATTTTTTTGGCAGTCCTTTCTTCTCTTCTTTTCGCGAGTGCCCACCTTTATTATGGCGTGGTGTATCAAGCGGCGTCTCTCACGATATTCGTCGATCTTTTCGCGTTCGGAATGGGTATGAGCTTCATCTACTATTTTTCCGGAGGGAACCTTTTCATCCCGGCTGTCCTCCACGGCCTTTATGACGCTGCCGGGTTTGCTTCGGTAGTTTTGTCGTCCAGCTACGAGGTCAATTTGAAGCTCGGCTTGATCCTGCTTGGCTTCATATTTGCCATTGCCTTTTTTGCCTTCGATCGGTTGCGCGGCCGAACCCTTCAGCTTGGAAAAGCCTAGAAAAAATCGAAAGCGGCGACTGTCCGGCGGGCTCTGCTGCTATGATTTTTCCTAGCCTGGTTTTTGTTTTTGTATGGGATATAATTAAACACGTACCTAAAGGTTTGGCAGCGGTGAATCCAAACGTAAATTTTATGCCTGCAAGAAAAAAAATTGCCTATCTGATTATCGTCCTGGTCATGTTGGGTGGCATCTTCTTTCGGGCGCGAATTGAGAATTTTTTTCTCTCTTCGAAAGAAAAGCTGGCTGACTTCACAAGCAATAGTCTTGACCAGGGAATCGCGAATCTGGAAACAGTCGTTTCCAATCCGCCGCCGCTCCGGTCCGAGAAAAATTCCCCCAATCCTGTCCTCACTCAAGCCGGAACCATCAAATGGACCAACGTCAACCGGAGTGAGAATGGGCTGCCGGCTCTGACGGAAAACAAAATGCTCGACGAAGCGGCCATGGCCAAAGCCAAGGATATTCTTGCCAAACAATATTTTGATCATGTTTCCCCCACCGGACGGCGCCCGCAAGATTTGGTGACGGACGCCGGATACGAATATATTTTGACGGGAGAAAACTTGGCTCTGGGAAATTTTGCCAATGACCAGGCGCTTCTGGAGGGATGGATGGCTAGCCCCGGACACCGGGAAAATATTCTCCGCAAAGGATATCAAGAAATCGGGGTGGCGGTTCTTTCCGGAAAATATGAAGGAAAGAGTACTTGGGTAGCCGTTCAGGAATTCGGAACACCGCTCGCGGATTGTCCCGCGGTTGATCCCCAACAAAAGAAAACAATCAAAGCAAACAATGTCAAGCTGACGAGTCTTGCCGCTGAGCTGCAATCGGAAAAAGGCGCAATTTCAAAACTCAAATCTGGCGACTCAACTCTCTCAAAGAAAATCGACGAGTTCAATTCAGGGGTGAAGCAATACAATGCCTTGGTGTCCAAAAACAAAGAATTGATTGATGCGTACAACAAGCAAGTGGCGGATTTCAACAGCTGCGTGAAAAAATTTCAGCTCTAGACGGGGAAAACCAAAACCATGAAAAATATATACTACCTCTATATTCTTGAGTGCGCCGACAAAACCTTGTACACTGGGATCACGACGGACATCGCGCGGAGACTGGCCGAGCACGGTGGCAAAAAGATTGGTGCAAAGTATACTTCCGCGCGCCGACCGGTCAAGCTGTTATACTCGCTAAAATTTGAAAACCGATCCGCGGCTTCAAAAGCAGAAGCGCGGATCAAAAAATTGAAGAAATCAGAAAAGTTGGAATTGATCAAAAAGTCATGAAAAACATTCAAGACATCCTCAAAAAGAAAAAAATATCCGCGGGAAATGTTGTGACAGAAAAAGAACTCGACGAAAAAACAATTGCCCGGGTTTTTTTGGAAGCGGCTAAGGGAGAAATAAAAAATCTTGAGGATGGAGATTTCCGCGAAATAAAAATGAAAGACCCGCCCGCATCGATTCGCGAAGCGAGTCGGGCAGGAAAAACTTTGTATATAAAAACAGCTCACCCGGTTGTTTCGAGTGAGCTGTTCTTGCGAAGGGAAAAAATTTTGGGAAAAACAAACGAAATCGCCGGCAGAGAAGTCATCGAGAAAGTGATCATCGACTAGGATCCGGCTAGTCGCACGGGCTGATGTTCCCGGAACCCTTCATATCGCTTTTCGTGGCCCAATCCTGAATGCCTTTTTCCCAGGCATTGAATTGAGGATCTTGTTGCGGACTTTTTGGAATGTTACCGCGCGGATCATCTTTGTTGAGCCAATAGAGAATGCTGTGAGCGCTGAAAATATCCCGCTTTTTTTTGTCTGTTCCGTCCGGACAGCTGTCGCCGCTTGGGAGGCAATATTTGTCTTTCTTTATCTTGCAGACCAGCGTATCTTTTTGCTCGCCGCTCACTGTTCCGTCAAGAACTGGTTTTCCTGTTTTTTCGGTTGTCGCGTCCGGAAATTTTTCAATAGCGGTGTTGGCGAGTGCTCGATCCATGAAGTCGCGCCAGATCGGAGCGGCGGTATATACGCCGTCTGCGCCTTGAGCCATTGGCGAGTTGTTGTTGTTTCCCGCCCAGACGCCGGCGACCAGGCTGGGGGTATAGCCGACCGTCCAGGCATCGCGCCATTCATTGGTTGTTCCTGTTTTTGCGGCGACCTGCCGATCATCGAACCGGAGGGGAGTATTGGATCCAAAAATCGGGGCGCGGAGCTTGTTGTCGTCAAGAATTGAGTCGATTTGAGCGCAGACACTCGTATCCAGAACTCTTTCTCCGGGAGAACTTTGATATTCTTGCAGGGTTTTTCCTTGTCCGTCGGAGATCTTGAGAATAGCCGTTTTGTCATGGCGAATGCCGGCAGTCGCGAAAGTGCCAAAAGCGTTCACATGGTCGAGGAGTGTCACCTCGCCGCCTCCCAAGACGAGGGAGAGTCCGACGCGGGCGGGGTCGTTGATCGTGGTTATCCCCATTGACTTGGCGGTGTTGATGGAATTGTTCACGCCGGCCAAATACAATGTTTTCACCGCGGGAATGTTCAGCGATTGGGCGAGTGCCTCTTTCATTTTCACCGGTCCTCGGAATTTTCCATCATAGTCTTCCGGTATGTACGGCTTTTCCTTGGTGCCGAAATTTGTTTCCGTGTCAAAGAGGATGGTGTCGGGAGTATAGCCTTTTTTGAAAGCGGTTGCGTATACATATGGCTTGAAAGACGATCCCGGTTGACGCGGGCGGACAGCCACGTTCACGTTGCCGTCAATCGATTTGTCAAAATAGTCGCGCGACCCGACCATCGCCAGGATTTGTCCCGTCTTCGGATCAATGGCGACAAGGGCGGCGTTTGTCGCTTTGTATTTCGCGACGTTCGCGGCGACGCCCGTTTTGACGGCTTCTTCCGCGGCTTGCTGCTTGTTCCAATCAAGAGTGGTATATACTTTCATTCCTCCCTCTTCAACTTGCTTTTCGCCGTATTGGTTCACCAATTGTTCTTTGACATACATCACAAAGTGCGGCGCGGAAATATTTTCCTGAAAGGGGCGGATTTCAGCCAGAACATCGACAGATTTGGCTTCCTTGGCCTGGTCAGTGCTGATGTACCCGAGCTTGGTCATTTGGTCAAGGATATATTCCTGCCTGTACTTCAATTCGTCTTGATGCGTGCCATACGGAGAATAGTAGGTCGGAGCCTTTGGGAGGCCGGCCAAAAGCGCCGATTCGGCCAGCGAAAGATCTTTTGCGTCTTTTCCGAAAAAAGTTTGTGAGGCGGCTTGGATGCCGTACGCGTTCGATCCGTAGGGGATTTCATTGAGATACATTTCAAGGATGTCGTTTTTGGAAAATTTCTGTTCGAGTTCGACGGACAGGATCACTTCTTTCACTTTGCGCGTGAAAGTTTTTTCATTCGTGAGAACGGTATTCTTGATGAGTTGCTGGGTGATGGTGGATCCTCCCTGGCTGGCGCTTCGGCCCAGAATGTCATAGATCGCCGCCCGGGCGACTGCCTTGAAATCAACTCCATAGTTTTGGTAGAAGCTTTGGTCTTCAGCGGAGATGGTCGCGGCGCGCAGAATTTCGCTCATTTGATCGAAGGGAATGGTGGTTCTCTTCTCCTCGCCGTGAATTTCATAGAGCAAATGATCGCCGGTGCGGTCATATATTTTGGTTGATTCAACAACTTGCCGGCTGTTCAAGTTTGTCGGACTGGGCAAGTCTTTGGCATAATAGGCAAAAACGCCAATGGCAAAAAGCAAAAAGACGACCAAGCCCCAGCAAGCAACGCGGAAAAGCCGCCAAAACCAGCGTTTTTTTGGCTTTTTCAAAGCATTTTTCGTATTATCAACAAAGTTTTGCATCTGGGTTTATTACGTATTTAGCAAATTATTGTTTTCGCCTGGATTTATTATAAACTATTGCTAGATTTCTTGCATCGCGCCAGATATTTTACAAGTTCTTCGAGTTCGTATGATCCCTCAACATCAAGCGATAAACCAGGGGCTGAATTAACTTCGGTTAGATAATGTTTGCCGTCTTTGCCTTCAATGGCATCTACGCCGGCAACTTGAATATCCATTATTTTAGCAGCTCTGACACAAGTTTCTTTGAGGGATCGGGGAACGTCTTTAATATTTATAAAAATTTCTTTCGCCCCCACAGCCGCGTTGTTCCGGAATTCTTTCTTTTGGGTTCGGACCTTAAATTCGGCGACGGCCGCTTTTCCTCCAAGAACCATAATCCGATATTCGAGATCATTGGGGATAAATTCCTGGAGAATGATTTCCATTCGAGGATTTTTCTTAAGAATGTGCTTGATCTGGTCTATGCTTTTCGCCAAGTAGACAGCTTTTCCGCCCCCCAGGCGTGCTGCTTTTACAATAATGGGCATTCTTAGAAAGGAAACAGCTGATCGGATTTTTTTCTCATCATATTCTGGAGAGTAGTAGGTTCTTGGAATCAGAATATTGTTTAAGGAAAATAAAAACATTTGAACCAATTTTCCTCGAGAGTTAACGTTCAGTCGAAACTTGTCAACAAAAAATATCCCCTTTCTTTTTGCGGTGTTTGCCAAAACAAAAGCTGCGTTTCGGAAAATTGCTGCACTGCGGAAATATATTAAATTATAACTCTCGATACTTTTTCCTTTGAGAAGAATTTCGGTTTTATTTTTTTCAAAATAAAATTCAAGATCCCGTAAGCTGCGAATCTCCGATTTGACTTTCATCTTTAGAAATTTTTTCTTGATTTCCTGAAGGACTCTTTCCTTTGGAAGTGACTTCGTGCTTGAGCTAGTAAGCAATAATAACATAGCCGTATCTTTCAATTAGTTGCTATTCCAATATTTTTGTAAGTTCGAGAAAATTTCTTTCCTTTATTTTCTCGTCACCAACAATATGCAAAAGGTCGAATCCGGGAGTGGTGTTGATTTCCATGAGGATCGGCTTTCCGGAATCCTTAAAAAGGAGGTCGACGGAATAGTTGGCTTCGGGAAAAATCTTCATCTTGGCGGAAATTGCGAACGCAAATTTTTTGGCCGAAGCGGGAATATTTTTCTCAGGCACAAGGACAGCTTGCGCGCCCTGGTGAAAATTCGTGAAAAGTGACCCTCTTCTGGCGATTCTTGAGAGAGCATAGATCAATTTGTGGTTGAAAAAAACCATTCTCAAATCAGCGACCATTTGTTTTTTGGAAAATCCAGGAATTCCTCGCGTGCTTTTCACAAATTCTTGAGCCAAAACCGGATATTCGATGTTTGTGTTTTTGATTTTATTTTTGTCAGTTATTATTATTCCAAAACCACCAGAACCATAGAGCGGTTTCAATACGACCTTGGAAGATTTTATCCCAGAGAGATTTTTCAGAAGTTCTTTTCTTGAATCGGCCAAAAAAGATGCTGGCATGAATTCTTTGAAGATGATGTGCTGGCTGAGTTTGTTGTCGAAGATGGTCCGGAAAAGAGGGGAGTTGAAAGTCTTAACTTTTTGATTGATTCTGATTTTCTGATCAAAGAGTTCGTAATCACGTTTTCCGGCAATCTTGTCGAAAATCAGATCAGGTTTAATCGGGACATTTATCTTTAGCCATTTCTTGTCTCTATAGGCCCAAGCTTTTCGGAAAACATTTTTTTTCAAATCATACCATTGAATACTTGCCCGAAACATTTCGATTCCATTCTTCAGGCCTCGCTCGTGCCAATCCTCGAACGACTCTCTTGTCGTTTGATGTTTTTCGAGTGGAATTTTTTTCTTCCAGTCGTCGCCGTAATAAACGACAACAATTTTTTTGGCTTTTTTCATGATTGGTTATTTTATTTCGATTAAGAATTTTCTTAAGCTTCTCTTTCCGATGATTGCCGGATATTTCAGTCCCGAGCGGTCAATGATTGAAACTTTGGCCGGGACGACAAAATTATCCAATTTGATTTCAATTTGTATCATCGGTCGGTAGGTCGTGCCGTGAGAAGAATGAATGATGACCGTATCGGCGAGGTTGGGAACGTCTTTGAAAATTTTCGTTCTTTCTTCTTGAGACAATTCTTTGAGTTGGGCATACCCGACATTCAGCCTATTGAATTCTTGAATCGTGTTTTCAAATCCCAATTGTCTTGCAAGTTCAGTGTCGATTGAGGAAAAACCAGCGCCCGTATCAATTTTCGCTTCAACTTCGATTTCTTTTCCGTTCTTTCCGACAAGTTTCACTTTCTCGACCGTTCCGATAATCTTTTTTCCCGAAATATCCTCGATCTCTTCTTCAATTTCTCCTCCAAAAAGATTCATGCCGACGGCGACGCCTTTTTCGTTGGTCTTGATCTTCAAGCCCTCGACTCTTTCCAAGCGGCCGAGCAATCCGTCCAAATTGGCGATTTGAATGGAAAGTCCCGGGCGGGCGTTGAGTTCCAGAAAGACTGGGCCGCGATCGCGATCAATGGCGATGTCGGCGCCCAGAAAACCTAGGCCGGAAATTTCTTGCGCTTGGACAGCGAGGTTCAGAATATTTTTCCAATAGGGAATCCTGATTCCGGAAAGAACGAGGCGTGTTCCGGGGAGATATTCGATGATTGTATTTTTGCGGAAAACGGCCGTGGTCGTCACGCCCGAGGCCATGTCGATCCCCACGCCGACGGCGCCTTGTTGCAAATTGGCTTTTCCGTCCGACTCGCGTGTCGGGAGACGCAACATGGCCATCACCGGTACTTTGTTATATACAATGATGCGGATATCGGGAATCCCTTTGAAGGCATAGGGCTTGAAAAGCTTCAAGAGTTTCAAGCGTTCTTCAAAGAAAGCGATATCCGGTACGCCGGAAAGGGAATAGCTTCCGTCGATGATGTTGGTGACGTGGGTTCGGATGTCGTCAGCGGTGATAAGGGAGCCATCCGCTTTGATCCAGGTGTTCTCGAGATTTTTTTTCTTTCCATAAACGACCAAAATCCCTTCGCCGCCGAATCCGCGGTTTGGTTTCAAGACAAAACTTTCTGGAAGAGAACTCCAATCGAAATTCTCAAGCTCTTCCACGCTTTTGATCTTTGCGAGGAGATTCGGGACGGGCAGATCCGCTTTTTTCAGTTCGCGCTTGCTCAAAAGCTTGTCGTCGGCAAAACGTTTGGCGCGGCGAAGATTGTTGGGTCGGATGAATTGCAAATTGCGAGCGTTCATTCCGAGAATTTTTTGGCTATTCTTGAAGAGCGACATTATTTGGATTTCAATATTTGACGAAAGCGGAAGTATTCGGAAAGGCGCAGGCCCGTCCATTTCCCAAGGAAGATGTTGAACGGAATCGTGAAGAGGCTGACCCAGGGATAGCTCAAAATGAAGCCGATGAGCGCCGGCCAGCTGGCAATATAGTAGCCGATCACGGAAATGACGAGGGTTTCGATGGCGAGGATGATAGCCGTCCGCGCGCCTTTTTCAATTTGAACAGCCACGAATTTCTCGACCAGCGTGATCATGATGAGGATCGGAAAAATGCTGACGCTGGCGAGTCCCGTCCGGTTGTATATGCCTCCAATGATGAGAAGCGCGAGAATCGCAAAGCCGACAATCGTGATCATGATGGCGACGCGAGGGAGATAGAGCAAGCGGAATTGTTTCAGCAGAAAGCGGACGAATGTGCCGATAGCGATGACGGTCACGAAGATGATGATTCCGTATTTGATTTGGTTGGTGGCGAGAAACGCAAAGGTGATGATGGCGGGCGTATAGATCCCGAAGGCCTTGATTCCGATGACCTGGCGAAAAAAAGCGATCAAGGTCACGATGATCGGCAAAATGAGCACCAAAACGAGTGTGTCGAGCGGCACGCCATTCCCAAGCGCGAGTGAGATAAACTGGTTCATTGGATTTTTTTCTAAAAAATGAAGCTTTTGAGAGATTTCGGCAAAAATAAAATCCCCCTTATTCCCCCTTTATAAAAGGGGGAGATTCGCCTTTTATACTGGTTTAATCTTACTTGTTTTTCGTCGGTTTGTCAACCGAAAAAAGCTTGGCTTTGAGGAATTTCGAGCGTTAGCGAGAAAGGGAAAAGCCGAGCTTTTATAAACGGGCGAGTTTGACCCGGCGCGAATTGAGATGGCAAATGGCGATGCCGACCGCGTCGGCGGCGTAGTCGGGTTTGGGAATGCAGGTGAGTTTCAAAACGTTTTTCACCATCAGCTGGATCTGCTTTTTGTCGGCGCGACCATATCCGGTGAGGGCTTGCTTCACCTGAAGCGGAGTATAGCTTTCGATCGGAAGCTTATTTTTTTTGAGTTCATATAAAACCACCCCGCGGGCTTGAGCCACCGTGATGGCCGTTTTTTGGTTGTTGAAAAAGAAGAGGGCTTCGATGGCCGCTTCGTCAGGCTTGTATTTTTTGATCAAGGTTTCGATATCTTTCCCAATCTCAACCAACCGCTCCGCGTCGGTTTTGAACTTGCTTGTATTCACGCACCCGCAAGCGACCAAGCGCGGATTTTTTTTGATTTCTTCGACGATCGCCCAGCCCGTCGTGGCCGTCCCGGGGTCGATACCGATGATTCTCATATATCTATTTTATCAAATCCCAAAGAAGATCAAAACGTTTCTTTTCGCTTTCGGCGATTTCGTCGGATTCGATGCGAAAGGTGATCAGTTCTTTTTTGGAGGTGAATATGGAAACAATATTTCTATATATAAGAGTGTAGGTCGGCATGGCATATTTTTCCGGCAAAAATTTTTGTTCGCGAAATTCGCGTTTGTTTTTTTCCGGCGTGAAAATGTGGGCACTTTCCCATTTGAAATGCAACGCGCGATACTTTGTGTTGTTTTTCACGCGCGTCGGGATATAGTAGTTGTGATCGTATTCTTCCGTCACGATGTCATAGAGCTTTCCTAGTGAACCAATCGCGCGGATCATTTCATTTTTTGTCTCAAGTGAATCTTCAAGAATAGTGAAGTATCCTTCTTCACCTTCATAGAAAGTTATCTTCGGTTTCGTCTGCAGTTTTCCGGAGAGGGCGGCGAGCTCTGGAATGATTTTTTCCAATTCCTCTCTTTTTCGCTCAAGTTGCTTGGCGAGCGTCGAAGGGGGAGAGGCGACAAAGCGCAATCCGGAGCGCATTTTGAAATTGCCCATCAGGCCTTTTTGCTCAAGGGACTTCGCAATGGAATAGGCGGTTGGCCGCTTGATTCCTGCGGCTTTGGCAATCCGCGCCAAAGGAGCCTCGCCGGTTTTGAGCCCGGCAAGATAGAGCGCGGTTTCCTCATCCGTGAGTCCGTAGTTTTTGAGAGATTGTTCAGTTGACATATTGTTGTAATTTCTGACAACATTATATCAAACACATTAATTATTGTCAATATAGGCTTTATATAAAAAATAATATAACGTTTATTTTTTTCTTATATTTGTTCCTAAATAAAACTTAATATTGATATTTCGCTGGATACATGATATCTTGACGCATAAAACCAAAACCCAAAATTGCTCTTTGAAAAGGAGAATGTCTTGAAAAAAATTTATATGATCGGATCAGTTGTCAGTATGGGCTTCGCCTTATTGCTCTGGATTGATTACACTGTTGCTTTTTTACTGTTTTCAATTGCAATAGCTGTGATCATAATTGCAGGAGTATGCATCAAAGAAACACGAGAAGATGTGTTTGTCCAACTCATTTTATTTTTTCTGTTCTTAACGGCTTGGTTGTTTGCAATTCCTTTCTACCAGGAACATATCAAGACATACGATCTAAACTCTTTGGGGGAGGGCCAGGTATACGTGGTCAGAGAAATTAGAAATTCGTCCCATATCAGAATTGTCGCCATATCTGGGGATGATGAATTAACTCTCGAAATTCCGCAAGGGTTAACTTTGGCTAAGGGCGACAAGATATTTAAGGAGAAAGGCCTAATGCATAAAATCACGAAACACGGCGAGAAGAATTGATTACTCGCTGGGGCTTCCGGTCCCCCTTCAACTGAATCCGTGAAAAATTCACTACCATATATGGTAGTAGGCGAGGAGAAAATATGAAAACCGAGGCAAAAAGTCTCAAAGCCTTTCAGTGTCCGCGGTGCGGCAGGATGCAAAAAAATCCCGGTGTTTGCAAAGGAGAAAAATGCGGTTATCCCCGGACGGAAGAAATTCTGTTAGCCGCCGGGAAATACTGCGAATTGTTTGGCCATCTATTCTCGGTCACCGAAAAGGAGCAGCGGAAGAAGGAAAAAGAAAAATGTGGATGCATCGTGCGCCGCGTGAGAAGCTGGGTTATTTGCAAAACCTGTCAGAAAGAAAAATGGGGCGAATGGCAAGATGAATATACGGATGAATGCACATATCATCATGCCCGTAGCTGTCTGGATGTGCTGCATTTATAGCCTGGCACTTTGGGAGCAATTGTTTCGGGGGACTTCGGTCCCCCTTCAACTGAATCCGTTTGGAAAATATACTATCATACATGGTAGTGAGGAGGAAAAATGACAACAGTAAATCGGATCCCAAGCCCTGGATCAATCGAGCGTCTGCTTAAAATAAAAGCAAAGAAAGCAGAGAGTGAAATAAAAGCAATCGGAAAATCGGAAATAGAAAAAAATACGGCCATCTCAAAAGCCGTGGGGGAAATTAATGAAAAATTCAGGAAACGCGGATGGAAGGCAGATCGCAGTGTTCGGAATATGATTGAGAAAATAGGAAAAATGGTGGATGGTGTTGTGGGCAATCTACTGAACATAAGCGATGAATGGCCGCCGCCGCTCTCGTTTGATGATCTTTCTGCCATCAAAAAAGAGTTGGACAAATGCGAGGAGGAGATCGGAAGATTGAAATTTGAATTCCTTCGTGCATCTCCTCGTTGCGAAAACATGGGTCGCGATTTTACGGGCAGGAAAAGTGATGTTATTTTATCCGGAAGTTCGGAGGGAAAACTGCTGGAGTATATGAAAAGAGTAAGAGACTGGGAGGCTCTCAAGGAACGTTATAAATAAAGAACAATCCCGGGTTGGATCTCCAGCCCGGCTTTTTTATCTTTTATTTTGCCAAGGTTCGGCCTTTTTCTCGGTTCGTTCGCTAAAGTTCGGTTTTTCCCTCTCGACAGGCAAGCTGTCGGGATTCCTCAAAGCCAAACTTTGCGAACAATTGAAAAATTCACGGAAATATGCTAGAATAGAATCATGAAACAAGCCAAAAAGCCCAAAAAAATCTCAAAAAAACTTCAAAATTTCATCAAAAAAAGAAAAGGGCTGGTTTGGTATGTGAAAGATGTGACGGAACTCGGCCCTGAATCGATCGTCGAGCACGTTTTGAATTTTGGCAATTGGAAAGACGTGCAGGAGATGATCAGAATAATGGGAATGAAAAATGTCGCCAATATTTTCTGGCGAGAATCGAAGCCAAAAAAATGGGGCAGAACAAATTATCGTGCCAGTGTCGTCAATCTTTTCAATATCTATTTCAAAAAACATGTTGCATAAGGAAATTTTGACCAAGGAGCAAGTTGAATTGCTCCCGCTCCTCAAAGAATTCAAGGACAAATTCTATATGGTCGGCGGGACGGCGATCGCGCTGCATATCGGCCACCGGCGGTCGATTGATTTCGACCTTTTTTCCGAAAAAAAATTCCAGAATTTCCGAATCAGAAAAACGTTTTCCCTGTTTGTCAAAAAAGAGAAAACGCTGGTTGATCGTCCGGGAGAATTGACGATGCTTTTGCATAACATAAAATTCACTTTTTTCAATTTCCCATATCATATTTCTCATCCGGAAAAATTGGATAGCGTGGTTTCCATGCCGAATCTCCTGACTCTTGCGGCGATGAAAGCTTTCGCGCTCGGACAAAGAGCAAAATGGAAGGATTATGTCGATTTATATTTCATAATGAAAAAATTTCACACAATCGGTGAAATTTCAAAGAAAGCGGATCAATTGTTCGGGACAAATTTCAATGAAAGGATGTTTCGGGAACAATTGGTATATTTTTCGGACGTGAACTACGAGGAAAAAGTT
>Ga0172375_10007452_pt1 | contig 14990 bp, 22 predicted proteins | sample LakKiv1m_FD_114537 | JGI IMG/M metagenome (GOLD analysis project Ga0172375, IMG submission 114537) | Freshwater microbial communities from Kabuno Bay, South-Kivu, Congo - kab_092012_11.1m | ecosystem: Environmental > Aquatic > Freshwater > Lake | place: Democratic Republic of the Congo... | reverse complement strand
ATCAGCTGAACTTAATTTTTGAGCCATTATAAATTGAAATAAGAAATTGAAAAGTCCTGCAAGATTAATTAAGACCAAAAGTACTAGACTGGAAATAAACAATTCGTTTTTCAAGTATCCTTTTATTGTTTGCATATTAGATAAAGATAGAGTTTCTGAAAATAAGTAATGCTAAAAGGCAGATAACTATCTGGAAAATATAAATTAAATAAACCACGTCTCTTTCATAAACTTTTTTCTTAAATTTACTTAGTATAAAGATGGAAAGATGAGTCAAGCCATAGATTTTATCATAAGGCATGGAAATGCTTCCGTCTCTATTTGGAATTCCAAATGATTGTTTTTTCAAACCACCCCTAAGCTTAAGTATTACTTCAAATATGTAAGGTATGAATATGAAAACGGCTATTCTTTCAAAATCTCCAAGTATTGCCATACCGGCTATTAGTGCACCAATCGAATAGGTTAGAATATCTCCAGGAAAGACTTTACAAGGACATTTGTTATAATAATAAAATACCAGAAGACTAGCCACCATAATAAGCCCTATTAGCGAAATCCAAGTAGAACCTGTAGCATAAGCAATAAAAGATAAAAATGAAACAATTATTATTCCCTGTCCTGCTTCAAGACCATTAAAACCTGCAAGAAAGTTATAGGTTGTTGTTGCTCCTGTAACTCCTATTGGTATTATTATAAGAGTGTAGAAGAGTCCAAGATTAAAATTTCCTATTAATGGAAGACTAACAATATTATCTCCAGCATTTATAACAATAAGCGGTATTGAAGCAATTAGTGCCATGAATATTCTAAATCTCACACTTAATCCTCCGTATTTCCAGCCAAGCAAATCATCCACAAGCCCGACTATTCCAAGTATGAGTATTACTGTAAGCAAAGAAAATATTTGCGTTGTTATTCCATTACTATCCTTAAATACAAATGTCCTTATTGCAATATAAGTTAAAACTCCTAATACAAAAGCCATTACAACTATTACTCCACCAGAAGCAGCACCATTCTTTGGATGTCCTGGTTTGTTCATATCTTCCCACAAAAGACCTATGCCTCTGCATTTTCTAATCCAATGAGGTAATGCAATTAGCGTTGCAATGAGGCTTACTAATACACTTAAAAATAATAATGATTCCATTTTTTATCTAAGAATTAGGGCTTTTAAAACTTATTTATATTCGATTTTATGCTTTTAGAACTGCCAGGTTATGTAAGAAGGCGGACTTCTCAATAAGTAATCTGGATTAATCTTTTCATCGCCATTGTAGTTTATCTTCCAGATTTTTATTGGGCCTTGGATACCTTGGTAATAAACAAATTCACCAAGATTAGCACCCTGGCTATTAAGGTAGTTTATTATTGTATTGGGCTCGCTATGGACTATCTGGAAATTATTAAAATTACCAAGACTATTGTCTAATAGGTAAACTTGAGCCATTAGACTTCTCATAACTCTTGGAGATATGTAAATTGCTGCCCCAGAATCATCAACTTGAAGTCCGCCATTAGAACCAGTGTCTATTTTTTGTATTATGTAAATTGCTGCATTTATGCCTGTTTTAAAATCATATAACTTATTCTTGTAGTAAGCATATCTTAAAGACACGTCAACTTCTTTTCCTTGTGAATAAAATGCAACAGATGGCTGTTCTAAAGAAGTTTTGTTTGCAGATGAAACTATTTTTAATGTTACGCCAGCAAGATAAGTATTTTCCTTGAATAAATTAACTGTTGTTCCATTTACATTATATTGCACATCCTCTTCAATTGGATAAAGTAGTATCTGGCTCGTGCTTGTTGGATTATTATAGGTTCTTATTGTTCCATTTTTTGTTTCTTTAGATTGGCTAGCAGATGAAACAAATGAAATAGGTCCCTGTGAGAATCTGTCGAAATTAGCATCACTTCCTATTTGTGAATAAGCGCCATATTTACCCATATCAGTAGAGTCTATTAAAAGATAACTTGCATTGTGCGTATGCAAGAATTCAAGCGCATCTTTTTGATTATCTCCTGTGAGTACAAATCTACCTGTTAAATAATTCCACCATACAATCGCATTTCCTCCGTCAGTAACAGTTGCTCTATTTCCCATTGTCTGAACCCAATAACCATAATCCCACCAGTGGCTAAATACAGCATTTTCAGGAGTATTGGTTCTAACCCAGGCCATTGCATTTTGCCATTGGAAAGTATAATAGCTAGGCACGTAATTATACGATTCTGATAGAGAAGATTGATAGTAACTGCCTGAACCAAAGAAACCGACATATAGACCGGCTATTGCAACAACAGCGAAAGCAACAAAAACCAAGACTTTTATGGTTTCATCTTTTTGTTTTTTAATTCCGAATCCAAGTTTAACAATAAGATAAGCCAAGAATATTGGCGCAATTGGTACAAGAACCATGATAAGTCTGACTGCGCTACGTGCAGTGAAAAGTGTCAAAATATAAAGAGAGAATAAAAGTAAGAACTCGTAGTCTATTCTTTCAAAGCCATCATCATTTTCCTTATGATGCATGGTATATGAGTAAATTATCCCAAAGACAAATAAAAGTGCAGAGCCATAATAGAGCAATTTGCTTAGGAAACCCTCTCCGTCAAGTACGTTTGGATGTGGTGCATATCTTGAGAAAATCAATCCAAATAAGAAGAATATGAATAATAGTGTTAAAATCCAAGCATCTCTTTTCTTAACCTTATTTATGGTTTCTTTAAATAAAACAACAGAGCCGATTAGGAAAAGCCAGAATGTTAGTTTTCCAAAACTTGAAACCCATTCAGTAAAATAGGGCTGTCTATTTTCTGCTACTGTTGTTCCCCATCTTCCTGTGATTGGATTTAAGAGCAGATTATTTAGGTTGTTTATTTTTTCAAGTACAAGACCAGGATTAACTGCTAAAATAAATATGAGCCCAACCACAATAACAACTATTATTGAAATTAAGTTCTTTGGCAGTTTTATTCTATCTACTTTTATTAACTGGTTTAATTTAGTATTCCAAAGCAAGAAATGCGCTATGATAAATGTAAGTGTAACAAAAGATATTCCCGTATCAAGGCCAAATACGAAATCAAGTATATTGAAAAGATAGGTGAATGTAAGCAGTATTAAGACAGAAGAAATAAGCCAAATAGCATAGGTAATTGCTTCTTTTTTTCCAACTTTATTTAATAGGAATGCAGCAAGAGTTGCAAGACCCATTGTTACGTATAAGTAAGTATAACCTCCCCAGCTCAAACCCATAAGTCCTGTTGAGATTCCAGCAAGAAGAGCCACAGCACAAGAAGTCCAAACTTTATTGCATTTCCAGGCTCTTAAAAAAAGATAGAGTGACAGGAACATAAAGAAAAAACCAACTGATTCTTTTTCAGGAATCCCTGCTATTGTTCTTGATAAGAAAGCAGGTATAATTACCATAAATGCAGTCGAGATTATTGCAATTATGCTTGACTTTATGTAGGTTTCCTTTTCATTTTTTCTTAGGAAGATTTCTCTTACAAAAAAGAAAAAAGCAATTGTTGTTAGTGCAGCAAAAATCAAAGGCATGAATGAGGCAGCATAATTAATGCTATAGGTCCCAAATAAATTCAATATTCTATAGGTAAGCACAATCATATAACTAACCATTTGCAATTCAGTTGAAGTATCAAATCCAAGAGGAACATTACGCAAATTATCAATTTGGGGCAGGGAGCCGTTTTGTATTATTGTTCGGCCATATCTTAAAAATAAGAAAGGGTCTAAATCAGGTCCAAGTGTATAATCATTCAAAGTAGAATCCCATAGTCCTGGTTTTCCATTATGGTCGCTAAAGGGCATTGCTCTTATATATAATGTTAATATTATAAGCGCAATTAATAAGAGGTAGAAGACCCAGCTATAATTTCCTTTAAAGAAATTAATTATTTTATTTTTCCTTTCCTGAATTATTTTATCGCCATCCATATTTATTTTTATTGTTCAAGCATATTTTCAATTTCATTTAAGAGTTCAGAAGCTGATTTATCTTTTTCCACACTTCTTTTTCCGCAGTATGGACAAGTTTTTCCATCTTCTGATTTGAATCTATACTTACAGTTCATACAAACAAAATCTGTCATTTTAAATCCCTTTGCATAGTCCTCCTTGCAAAAATTTAAGCAATTGAGGGGTTATAAATACTTCTATAATACCTGCTATAACTAATATTCCCACGCCAATTAATATTAAAACTAATACATCAAGTAGAACATCAAGAACTTTCTTGTCCTTATAATCTTTTTTGCTGAGCATTATACTTATTATACCCCCAGCCAAGGCCCCAAATAAATAAGCAGCTATTTCAGGAATTCCATGAATCATGAATCTAAGTAATCCGCAATGTAGAAAAGTAATCTGAGATTTAATGTATATACCTATTGCAGAAGCAATAACAGCAGCATTCCATGACAGGACCAGTATTCCTCCTGCCCCAAAAATAATAGAAAGAACAAAAGTAATCATCAGAACTTGCATATTATTTATGAATGTTCCCAAAAATCTTTCTGTTGCTGTTGCAAAACCGCTGACTTGGCCAGGAACAACACTATATTGTTTAACGCAGCTGTCAAAATTATTCAACTGATTTATAGCACAGAAGGTTTCAATTTGCGGCAAGAAGTTGCTGGGTAGAACTATATAGCATAGAGTATAACCCAAAAGAAAACCAAAAAACAACATAATCAAAGCAACCAATCCTCTCCAGTGAAAAGCAAGAACTCTAAAAACACCATCATACTCCAAATCCTTATGTTCTTCTTTTTTGAACAAATAGTAAACAAACGGCGTTGATAGTATAACGGTAAACGCAATTATCCAAATTCCAACATATTTTTGTTCACCTGAACTAAAAATTAAATATGAAGTAACAACAGCTAAGATTGAATAAATAAAACCTATTACAAATGCCTCCCAAAGTGTTTTTTCAGCTCTTTTTGGATTAATGATGAATTCCAGCATAATATCGAAGGATTTTTATGTTTTTAAAGATTGTTAAGGTTTAAATATCTCTGAAGCCTATTGAATCTATAAAAGAGGAAAATGTTAAAGAACTATCGTTTTAATAGAATTTGTAAAAGAATAAAAGATATAAAAATTCAAGGTGCAACTAATGTCGCACGAGCCGCCCTAAAAGCTTATTATCTATTTCCGTCTGAAAAAACAAAACAGAAACTCATCTCATTAAGGCCAACAGAGCCCATGCTAACTCATGTTCTCGAACTTGCTGATAAAAAATCCAAAAAAGAAATACTTGAACACTTTTCTTCATCTCAAAACAGCATAAACCATTTTGTTTTCGGATTAATAAAAAATAACTCAACAATTTTTACTCATTGTCATTCAACAAATGTTGTCAAGGCACTCATTTACTCAAAAAAAGCAGGCAAGAATTTTAGTGTTTACAACACAGAAACAAGACCGCTCTATCAAGGAAGAAAAACCTCAAAAGAACTTGCAGCAGTGGGCATTAAGGTTACTAATATAGTTGATTCTGCTGCAGCCATAGCAATTAAGGCTTCTGACATAGTTTTATTTGGTGCAGATGCTCTTCTTAAACATGCAGTAATAAACAAAGTTGGAAGCGAGATGTTTTCAAAAATTGCAAAAGAATATCATGTTCCTGTTTATGTCGTCGCTGATTCTTGGAAATATTCTCATAAAAAAGTAAGATTAGAAGAACGCGATTTTAAGGAAGTTTGGGGTTCAAAAAAAATTCATATTTACAATCCTGCTTTCGAAAGAATAGATCCAGAAAATATAGAAAAAATAATAACAGAACTTGGAGTCATGAAGTACAGCGAGTTCTTAAAAGAAGTTAGAGATAGAAAAGATTAGTTAGTGCTTGTGTTCCTTTTTGCATTTGCAGTTATCTCCGCAATCCCTTTCGCATTCACAATCTTCATTATCGCAGCTATTTGCCTGTAACTCTGCTATGGACCTTTCTATTTCTTCTCTTATCTCTTCAAATCTTAATATTAGATTTTTTCGGCCGTCTGACATTTTATTCAATTCAGCTTCAATTATCTCTATTCCCTCATTAGGATTCTTTTTAAGAATAACATTTCCGCCAACATTTATGAAAAGCTCTTTATTTTTCAGCTCTGCTTTAACAAAGATGCCTTTTCCAAGATTTGTAAGAATTTCTTTTGTATTATTCTCCTTTATATTCTCTAGACTTGATTTTATGTTTTCTAATTCCTTGCTTTGCTCATCTATTGCTTCCAAGTGTTTCTCAATGTTTTCTGATTCCTGGGAGAGCATATTTATTCTTATTATTTTTTCTTGATCCATTTTAATCTAATTTGAATAATTTTCTTAATGCGATGCTAAAAACTAAGGAGGCTACAAGATACCACCAGAACCATGAAGAAGCCAAGTCAGTTGCAGCAAAAGAACTTCTAAGCCAGTTGAAAAAGATAAATAAGGGAACCATTGTGATGAGCATTATTTTAAAAGATTGTTTCATCTGAATAGGGAAATCTTCCATCATCTTTTGATTTATCTCCATCATTTTCTGCGGATTTCCCTTATGTAATTTCATCTCTTGTCTTAATCCTTTTTGCTTTTCTTTTATTTTTCTCATTAGTTCTCTATCAGTTAAAAAATAATTTACAATAGTTGTAATAATAGTTACAAAAAGTGACAAAAGAAGTATGGCTATCTTCGGATTCATTTGTATGAATAATTGTATGTCCATTTTAACTCATCATCTTCCTCATTGCAGGATGCATATCAACAGCATGCTGTTGTGCAATGTTTTGATAGAACTGATAGATAATCATTGTTCCAAGTAAAAGCGAAGTTCCACCTGTTATCGTTCCCATTACATCAGATATGCTTGCAAGAAGACCTACAGCAACACCGCCCATAACAGTTAACGGCATTACATATCTATTTAATATTGACTCAAGGATTCTCTCATCTTTTCTAAAGCCCGGTATTTGCAAACCAGAATTAATAATATTTCTTGCTTGTGCTTGAGCATCCATTCCAGAGGTCTTTACCCAGAAAATTGAGAATATTGCTGAAAGAGCAACATAAACAACTACATGTGAAAGTGCTTGAGCAAGATAGACCATTCTAAAACTATTGTCTATAACAGCACCAAGAATATTTGTGTGCCCAAGCCAATAAGCTAATCCAGAAACAGCTTGTCCACTCTGGAAATGACCTAAGAAAGTCGGTCTCTGAAGCCAATTCTCGAATAGACTTCCAAACAACTGAAGATTTGCTACAAAAGCACCAGTAAGAATAACAGGAATATTAGAAGCATAGAAAAACTGCAAAGGCCATTTAATATTATATCCTCTTAGTCTATCGTAAGACAAAGGTATTTCTATTCTTAGTGACTGTGCCCAAACAATTATTAAGAAGATTATAACTGTTGAAAGTATTGTTGCTCCCGATTTTAATGCGCCGATAGAATCACTAACTACAAATAAACTATTGATAAAGCTTGGAATCTGTCCAAATGCTCCGAATGTTCCTTCTGGCCCCATAAAACTAAATAAGCCAGTTATTAAACGCCAGCCAACACCAGCTGCAATAAATAAGCTTACTCCAGAGCCAAAGCCCCATTTATGACAGACCTCATCCATAAATAATATGAGTACCCCACCAACCATTAATTGTATAATAACTATTAATTGAAATCCTGGAATAGCAGGCGTACCGCCCATGATTACATAAATTATTGATTCAAATATTATAAATCCAAAAACTAAAAGTTTCTGAACTCCTTGGAAGAATTTTTTTCCTTCTGGCGTAGATGTATTTATATTTACTATCTTGCTTCCGACTAATAATTGCAGAATAATAGAAGCCATAACAATTGGACCAATACCCAGAGAGATTATGGAGCCGAAATCAGTTCCAAGAAGAATAGCAATGTATTCCAAATTAGACATTGCAGCAGATTGCAAACCGTATAGAGGAATATTAGCTAAGACGAAAAATGCAACGAGGATAATTATTGTCCATCTAAGTTTTATATTAAAAGAAAGCTTCTTTTCAGTAGGACCTTTTACCTCGGGGAGATTATGCAAGATTTCTTTGAATCCCATTTTTCTTTTTTGTTTTTTTATTCCTCTTTTTTGGGCTTTATGATTATAACAGTTCCGCCTGCTTTTTCAATCTTTTCTTTTGCTCCCTGAGATATAGATTTTGTCTTTATATTAATCTTTTGCTTTATTTCCCCTTCTCCGAGTATTTTGTAGTCTTCGAGATTTATGAAACCCTCTTTATCACTAAACTTGGATTTGAACTTATCCATGTTCATTATTATTTCTCTTATATTAACAACATCATTCTTCTTTCTTCTTGTACTCTTGCTTGTAATTCCTTGTTTCCCAAAATATTTGTTATCGTATTCTTTTATTACAAAACTTTTTCTATGATTTGCTCTCTTTCCACTTCCTGCCATTCCACAACCGCCACGATGGCCGCTTCCCATATGTTTTTTTCTTGCACCCCAGCCATGAGTTCCCATGCCTTTTCCTCGCATCCTCATTGCTTTTCTTGTTTTTTTGAGTTTCATTTTATAACATCCTCATTATAAGTTTATTTATATCTTCTTTATGGTCTCCAAGAACTCCGCGAGGATAGTGTAGTTTACTTTCAATTCCGCCTCGGGCAGGATGCAATCCAAAAAAAGGTTTTAATCCTAAATCCATAAGACTTTTGCCAGCAATTAATTCCTTTGCAATCTTTTCAGGGTTTTCAACTTTCTTTCCTTTTTGTCCGATTATCTTTGCCCTTGCTTTTATGAGTTGAACAAGTGTTTCTTCATTTATCTTTCCATAGGCAACAAAATTTCTTATGTTTCCAAGCATTTTCATATTCTCTTCTGACTCTTTTATTAGAACGCAGGTATATTTCTTTCGCATTCTAAGTCTGCTTAGTGTTTCTTCCATGTTTTTATTCAATTTTACTAATCCAGTTATTCTTATTATTGCTATCATTTTATGTCTTTCTTAATGTTTAGATTTGTTTTTTTAAGAGCTTCTATGCAGGCTTGTGCAAGGTTTATTGTTGACCTTGTTTGCCCAAAAGTTTTACTATAGACATCTTTTATTCCTGCTAATTTAAGTATCTTTTTACATTCTCCGCCTATAACAAGTCCTGTTCCCTGTGGTGCTGGAATTAATCTTACAACACTGCTTCCAGATTTTCCTTCAACAGTGAATGGAACAGTATGCTCCTCATCGCATAGGCAATCAAAACTAGCACAGCCCCTTGTTATTTTTATTACATTGAGTTTTGCTTTCCTAATTGCTTTTTCCCTTGCAGGTAGAGTTTCTTTTGCTTTGCCAAAACCAACTCCAACATGGCCATTCTTATCTCCGACAATAACTCCGCAGGAAAATGTAGGTACATTTCCTTCCATAGTTTTTCTTTGAGTTTGCTTCCATGCTCTTCTTTTACCGCCGCCGAATTTTCCTTTTGATTGGCCAAGAAGCAGCAAATCTGAATCAAGCTTTAATAGAGTATCTATAATTTGTTCTTCAAGTATCCTTTTACCAAGAATCTCGTCTATGTTTTTAATTTTTTTATCTTTTACAAATTTTCCAAGTAGGGTTTTTGGTCTCCAGGAGTCTAGGGCTTCTCTTTTCTGCTCTTCAATCATTTCTTCTCTTATTTCTTCTCTGGTTTTCTCTACTTTTATTCCCGTTATTGGTTCAATCATTGCGCCATTCTTTTCTTCTACCATTTTATTTAATCTTCATTATATTTTCTTTTACTTTATCAAAAAATGAAAAATCTTTTTTTATTCTGGCTTCTTCAGGAAACATTTCCTTATTGCTTGGTATTTTCAATCCTGAATCAACTATTCCATTTAATGCAGCATATATTCTTGACCCCTTTGTACTTTTTATAAGCCCTGTATCCAAAACCAGATTATCATGACCCTTTGCTTTCTTTCCAAAAAGCAAACCTGCAAGATAAGCTGCTCCAAGAGATTTTAAGCTACCTTCTCTTTCATTAGGCCAGCCGTATTTAATTAATTCTCTCGAATTAACATTTATTTTTACAAAATCCTGTGCAATTTTACTTTCAATCAATTCAATTGTTATGTATTTATTGGATTTTCTTATTATAAGCCTTGGTTTTCTTCCTTGAAGTAATCTGAACCTCTTGGTATAATTTGTTTTATTCTGTCTTCGGCGTTTCTTATTTATTATTTTCATTTTATCCCCATGTGGTCTTTAAGACTTGCTTTGTTTTTAAATAATCTTGATTTTATTTTTTTTCTTAAATCCTGATAAGTTTCTCGATTTATCTTACCCTGAATTCTTAATTCATTTATATAATTTCTTAATTTTCTGACTGAAATTATATATCCCCTTTTTCCGGGTTTTACTCTTATTCTTATTTTTCCAGGACCTTTCTTTGTTTTTCTTTTTTCTTTTTGTTTTCTTCCAAGCTGATATCTTATTCTTATTATGCCTTGCTGATATAGATCTCTTATATCTTGCTTTGTAATTGCTTCCTTTATCTCTTCAAGACTTGAGCTGTCAAAAATAATTTTGTTTTTTCCGACTCCAAGAACTTTTGATGCCAGTTCCTTTCTCTTATTTAATTTTTTCATTTCTTATTTTCTCCTTCATTTGATTTATTTTCAATTTTAGTTTCTTTTCTCTCTGTATCTTTTGCTTTTGATTCTTCTTTTGTTTTTTCTGCTTTTTTTGACTCTTGCTTTTTCTTTGCAAGTCTTTCTTGATTTTTTAGGAATTTTCTTAAATTGAGATTATAAACTTCAATTTTCCTTTTTTCAAGTTCCTTTGCTAACTCTATTTTGCTTTTAAGTCCTATATTGGCTACTATTACAATATTATTTTTTTGTACATTTTTTAAGTCTTCAATGCTTCTTATTAAGATTGGTGTTTTATCATTTATCAAACCCCTTACCTCTCTATCTGTTCTATAACCTATTTCAACCATACTTGGTCTGCTTTTCCATTTTTGTCTTATTTTATTATGTCTTCCAGTAGGTCTCTTGTATCTTCTCTTACTTCTCTGTTTTGAACCAAGTTTAACATAGGCTCTGAACTTTGTTCTTTGGAATTTTTCTGCCATTTTTATAAGAAACTCCTTCCTGGTTTTTTAGTTATGAAAATGCCGTCCTGAAATTTATTTCTATCCCTATTTCTTATTCTTGTAGCTTTTTCAAGATTGGCTGCATTTTGTCCTGCAATTTCAACATCGTATGATTTTATTCTTATATTTGGGGCTTTTATTTCGACTTCTATCTTTTCTGGATGGAATGCTTTTATTACCCTTGGTGATCTCTCTCCCAAAAGATTCTTTATTACAAATTCTCCTTTGGCTTTATCAAAATTTGCTGTGATTGGGAAGTGAACATTGCAAATTTCAAGTTCATACTCAAAATTCTTCTCTAGTCCGTCAATCATGTTCTTGATATGGCTTTTTGCAGCACCCATTAGTCTTCTTTCATTTTTTCTAATTCTTACTGCAGTTAAGATTATCTTATTTTCCTCAACTTTTGCTTTTACTGAAGTATCGATTTTTCTGATTATTTCTTTTGAATCCTTTTTCAACCGAATTTCACTTCCATTAACGCTTGCAGTTACTCCGCTAGGCAAGATTATTTCTTCACTTAATCCTGGTTTAGATTTTTTTGCCATTTTAATAGAAATAGGCTATAAGGCTTCCTCCAACTTTATTTTCTTGAGCTTCTTGATGAGTCATAAGTCCCTTGCTTGTTGAGATTACAACATAACCAAAGTTTCTCGCAGGTAAAAATCTTCTAACATATTTTTCAATGTTTTTTCTATCAGCAGTATATCTTGGTTTTATGGACTTGCATTCATTTAAGTTCTTTATAATTATTTTTAGCTTTCCGTCTTGCATTTCATAATCAACATAGTCATAACCCTTCATTATATCAAGAGTTTTCAAAAGAAGTTTTGTGAACTTATCAGTAACTAAGTATTCCTTTCTTGCCTTCTTTGCATTCATTATCTGATTTAATACGTCTGAAATTATATCTTGACTCATTTTGTTTAGCTGTATTTTTTAAATCCAAGCTCCTCCGCCATTTCTCTAAAGCAGTGTCTGCATAGGTTAAGCCCATACTGGCTAACTCTTGCTCCAAATCTCCCACAGTTCTCACATTTATACGCAGCAATTCCAAACTTTCTTTCTTTTGGTTTGCAGTGTTTTAGGAATTTGTTAGCTACTGCTGGTTTTTTTCTTAATTGCTTCAACATTTTATTCCAATCGCTTGCTGTCATTATTCAATATTAACTCCCAATTTAGTTAGATAATCTGTAATTTCCCCTATAGAAACTTCTTGTTTCTTTGGATATCTTCCTTGTTTGGCTTTCTTTAGTTTAACTCTCTTGCCGGTTCTTGTAAAAACAGCAGTTACGTCAAGTCCAATTATCCCAATATCTCTTTGATATTCCATGTCTGGAATTTCAAGGTATTCTTTTATCCCGAATGAGAAATGGTTTTCCATTACCTGTTTTTTATTAATAGTATTATTAACTGCGCCGAATAATCTTTTCAAGAGCATTTCTTTTTCTTTTCCTCTGATTGTTACAACTGCTCCTGTTTTTAATCCAGGTCTTACTCCCAAAGAGGGTATTCTTTTAGTTGAAACAGATTCCATAACTTTTCTTCCAGTTAGTATTTGCAATAACTTTACTGCTCTTTCTAATTTTTCTCCAGAGCCTCCGCAGTTTAATACAACTTTTTCTAATCTTGCTTTTCTCATTACATTATTCTCTGACTTGACTTTCTTTTCCATTTTTTTAGTTTCTTTCTTTTGTGTTTTTTGTTTTTCTTCTGCCATTTTATGGTTTTAGGAATAAGCTTTCAATATTTATTTTGACTTCTTCTTTATTGGGTGTTATTAATATTGCAAGATTATTTTCTCCTTCTTTAACTAATTCTTTTATTTTTCCTTCTTTACCCATGTGTTTTCCTTTTATTGCAATTGCTTCTGCATCTTTTTTTAAGGAAATGACTTTTTGTATTTTGTTTTCATTTGTTACAATTAAGAAATCTCCAACATTTGCTTTTTCAGCTGAGAGCAGATTCTTTCCATTTGTAAGATTTAACTGCTGTTTCTTATTAGGAAGAACTTTCTTTCCAATAATCTTATAAACTTTTGCCGTGCTTTCCTTCTCACTTATTTCTTGGAAGTCCATTTTTTTATCTTTGATAGAGGCTCTATAATATTTCTTTATTGAAGGGAAACCTATGCTGTCAAACAAACAAATAGGATAATTAACTTCTCCTATAATTTTTCCATTTATGGTAACTTTTTTCTCATTTAAGAGCATTTTAAGTTCTTTTTTATTTTTTATAACTTTAAGAACATCTCTTAGAGCAACAACTAAGGGAATGCTGCTGTTTTTTTCATGGTCTGAAACAGCCAGATACTTTGTTCCTGTTCTTTGTACAGGCCAAAACTTTGGTATTGCTTTTCTTTTCAAGTGCATTTTATTTTTTCTCCTCCTTGTTTGTTTTTTCTATACTCTGAAATCTTTTCTTATCATCTAGATTTAATTCCTGAATTTGAAGATTTGATGGTTGGAAAAATACATTTATCTTTGTTCCGTCTTTCTTTGTTATTTGAATTCCCTCTATTGCAACTTTCATTCTCATTAAATCAATGATACTTATTTTTCCTGTTTTGCCTTTGAATTCGCCACGCATTACTTTAATACTATCGCCCTTTCTTACAGCCATGCTTTTTCTTGAATATCTTTTTCTTAAATCCTTATTTAGATTTGAAGCCATCATTTTTTTCTTTATTGTTATGTGAGCATTAGCTCTGTATTTTCTTTGTTTTCTTATTTGCCTACTCGCAATCCATTTTTTTGAAAATTCTTTTCTCATTTTATAATACAAATTTTGCTATTTTGCTTATGCTTACCCAGCGTTCTGCAACCTCCCTTGCAACAGGTCCTTTAATTTGAGTTCCTTTTGGATTACCCTTTTCATCTTTCAATAAAACAACAGCATTATCTGCGAATGTAACTAACTCTCCTGTAAGTCTTCTATAGGGTCTCTTTTGTCTAACTACAACAGCATCGAATACTTTTCCCTTCATGTCAGGTAATCCTTTTCTTACCGATACCTTAACCCAATCAGATACTTTTGCATATTGTTGTCTTCCTCTTCCAACCTTTCCATGTTTTATTCCTGTTATTCTTACAATAAGTGCTCCGCTATTATCGGCAGCAAAAACTTGACTGCCAATGTTCAATCCCCTTGTGATTCTTGCGGTTAGTGCTTTCATTTTTTATTTAACGTATTTTCTTTATTACAACAAATTTAATTATCTTGCTCAGAGGTCTGCACTCTCTTATCTCTATGTAGTCTCCTACATTAATTTCTGAGCTTAAGCAATCAGGCAATCTTGCGTGAAGCTTTGTCTTTTTCTTTGCATAACGTTCATATTTTGCGATATAGAGTGTTCTCTCAAATTCAATTACGACTCTCTTAGCGAATTTTTTTAGAACAGTTCCTCTAAATACTCTTCCATGAACTCTTAATGCACCATGGAATGGGCATTTTATATCATTGCAAATAACTTTTTCTTGTTTTAATGTTTCTTTCTTTTCCATTTTTTTAGTTTCTTCTTTTGTTTTTTGTTTTTCTTCTACCATTTTATTCTTCTATTGATTCTTCTGGGAATCCTAGTTTAATTAATATTGATTTTATCTTGCCGAGGTGGTCTCCTTGGAGCTCTATAACATCATCCTTTAATGTTCCTCCGCAAGCAAGAACATGTTTTAGTTCCTTTAAAATGTTTTTTGTATCTATATTTTTAAATCCCGTTACAAGTGTTATGACTTTTCCATATTTTCTTTTGATTGTTTCGACTTTGATTTTCTGTTCACTTTTGCCTATTTCCTGACAGACACAGGCTTGTATTGGCAAACCGCATTTTGGGCATATTTCCATTTTATTTTTT
>Ga0172375_10007451_pt1 | contig 14993 bp, 12 predicted proteins | sample LakKiv1m_FD_114537 | JGI IMG/M metagenome (GOLD analysis project Ga0172375, IMG submission 114537) | Freshwater microbial communities from Kabuno Bay, South-Kivu, Congo - kab_092012_11.1m | ecosystem: Environmental > Aquatic > Freshwater > Lake | place: Democratic Republic of the Congo... | reverse complement strand
CAAATGGCGGAGCACCTTCTGGTGAGATCACCTTCAATGACCTGCTGACCAAATATGGACCTGAAAAAGTAATGCAGGCACTGATCAATACCACCGGCGGGCGTATGCCCAGCAACAGCGCAGAGATACAGTTGATAGATGAGAGCCTCACCCCGGGAGAAGCCGCATGACAGACATCGATCATTTATCCTACAGCAGTATCAGAGCCTATCTGGAATGCAGCAAGGCATGGAAGTACCAATATGTTGACAAGGCAGAAACCATGGCCAGTCCAGCGCTATTTTTTGGCAGTGCGATCCATGCAGTCGTAGAAGCATACGTAGTGGACAACAGCGTTGCACTGCTCGGTAAATGGAGTGAAGCCTGGCAATATCAATTAAATAACCTGGCAGAGAAAAACAAACAAATCAACTGGGGCGCAAGTTTGCCGGAAGAATATTACAACGATGGGGTACGGATATTGAGTGAACCCAGCATCCTTGAAGCCATGGGAGGAATCAAGGTCAAAAAGAAAAGTGATGCTGGTTACTTCATCGAAGAAAAAATAACCTTACTGGTGCCAGATGTGCCCGTGCCTATTACCGGATTTATCGATTTGATCGCTGAGGATGGCGTCCCCGGAGATATTAAGACCAGCAGTAAAAGCTGGTCTGATGACCAGGCGCAAGGGGAAATGCAACCCCTGTTTTATCTGGCGGCATTAAACCAGGCCGGGATAGAAACCCCTGGATACAAGTTCCGGCATTATGTTTTTGTAAAAACCAAGACACCCAAGATACAGATCATTGAACACTATCACAATATAACAGAGATGTTCTTCTTATTCTCGATGATTGCAAATGTTTGGACAGGCATATCGCAAGAGGTATTTTTTGAAAATCCAAACTCATGGAAATGTAACCCACGCTGGTGCGATTACTGGCATAAATGCCGAGGAAGGTATTCATAATGAGCCAGGTCACGCTCGAGGCAAACCGGTTGATCATAAAAACACCCTACGACCAGGCCTTTGTGATGGCACTCAAAGGATTGATCCCCTATACTGAGCGCAAGTGGAACCCTGATCAGAAGGTATGGGAAGTTGATCTTACCCAGGGCGGAATGATACAGCATTTGATCAAACAGTATTTCGGGGAGGATCTAAGGATGCCTCGGGCAATGGAAGTACAAGAGCAAGAGACCAGGCTGTTAGATGTGCGTTACATTGGGATGGTAAAAGCCAGGGGCAGTGAAAGCAGCGCCTTAGGCTGGGTGAACGGAGCCTGGTCGGTGGTGTTTTCGGAGGCGGTGTTGAGGGCCTGGTTCGGGATTGGGTCCACACCCATTGAAGCCAGTTCTTATTATGCGGTACTGGGTATAAAAAGTGGAGCTGGAGCAGAGGACATCAAAAGCGCATACCGGCGAATGGCCAAGCAATGGCATCCGGATGTTTGTCGAGAGCAGGGAGCTGCTGAGCAATTTCAAGTGATCCAACGAGCCTATGAAATACTTTCGGATCATGCCAAACGCAGCCGATATGATGCAGGTCTGGCCCTCGAAATGAGTTTGCCATCCAATAAAGATGAAAGTGTTGGTTTTCGCTCCCCCCTACGTTGTGGATATATGATCGCGGTGGGGATGGATATATTGGATCGATTTGTCGTGAGCAAGATCGTGGAATGGACAGATATAACGAATGCGCAAGGGCAAACCCTGGTAACCAGTTGGCCGATGGGAACAGGGACACCGGTGGAGGTATGGAGATGATCGAGAACTGAGGAGGCGTAAGTCATGGGTAAAAACAGCGCTATAGAGTGGACGGATCATACCTGGAACCCGTGGCAGGGATGCCATAAGGTGAGTGCAGGTTGTCAGAATTGCTATATGTTCCGGGATATGATTAGACTTGGCAAAGTTCCAAGTCTGGTTCTCCGATCAACAGATAGCACGTTCAATGCACCAATGAAATGGAAAGAACCGGCCAAAGTATTTGTGTGTTCTTGGTCGGATTTCTTCATCGAGGAGGCTGACGGTTGGCGAGGTGAAGCGTGGGAGATCATCAGGAAAACACCCCATTTAACCTACCAAATATTGACAAAACGACCGGAGAGGATGCAGAAATGTATGCCAGATGATTGGGGTATGGGTTGGCCTAATGTGTGGTTAGGGGTGACAGTGGAGAATCAGGACGCAGTCAGAAGGGTTGCATTATTGAAACAGGTACCGGCGAAAGTGCACTTTATCAGTTGTGAGCCGTTGCTCTCAGAAATAGACCTGTATTCGTATACTACATGTCTTGAGTGGGTCATTGCAGGCGGCGAATCGGGCCCAAAAGCCAGACCTGCTCACCCAGACTGGGTAAGAAATCTCCTTTCGATGTGCGGTTATCTAGATATCCCATTCTTTTTCAAGCAATGGGGAGCATATATACCCATGGGACAAACAGAGCATTTCTTGGATGGAACTGAATGGCATCAATTTCCAAAGACAACGGAAGAACGCGAGAAAAAAACATGACAACACAAACAGCCATCGTACCAGGCAGCCTGAGTGCAATAGCCAGGCAGAATAACCTCAGTATTGCTGAGACATTTGTAAATGCAGACGTGATCGTTATTGTAGACACATCCGGCAGCATGCACGCATGTGACAGCCGAGATAATCAATCCCGATACCAGGTTGCTCTGCAGGAACTTGCCAATTTGCAAGCCACCATGCCCGGCAAGATCGCAGTGATCGCATTCTCAGATCAGGCTGCCTTTTGCCCGGGCGGGCAGCCAATTGACTACGGCGGCGGCACAGATATGGCCAAGGCGCTGCGGTTTGCCAAAGTGGCAGACGTTGACTCTATGCGCTTCATTCTGATCAGCGATGGTGCTCCCAGAGACGAAGAAGAAACCCTGCGTGTAGCCAGGACATACCAGAACAGGATAGATACAATTTATGTCGGGCCGGAAGATGATATGGCGGGATGCCGCACGTTCCTGGAGACGCTGGCGAAGGTGAGTGGAGGTAGGACAACTACGGCAGATCGGGCGAAAGAATTAGTTAACTCAGTAAGGTACTTATTAGCGGGCTGATTATGTCACTTTTCAAGACGTTGATGAACATGGGGAGCAGCCCTCACAATGCTGAAGTCTTGGAAGATTATTATGCCAATGAGTCCAATTTTAGCGACGGACTGGATGAGATTGCGCGTGCGTTTGCGATGGATGAAAAGCCGCAGCTGCAGATGCCGACGTATGGCGAACCGTGGCGGCGCTTCCACCAGGCGATGACCAGCAACGGGCATGATGCCAAAACCACATTTAATGATACTTTAGCGACCTTGCCCGCAGAAATCCAGACGGCGATCTCAGAGATCATCTTTTTGCGGGCCAATGAGATCCGGGAGTGGCAGAAAAAGCACGCTGAACGGTCGGGGAAGCAGGCCAAGACAGCCGATTACCTGCGGGCGATGGCCATGGCTGGTTACCAGTTCAGGTTCAACCTGGCCATGGATGAAGTCGAGGTGAACGGCAGCTTGATCACAGATATTATGCGGGGGGAGATATTCGGCAAGCTGTATGATTCTGGGTTTAAGCTGGCAAAGGTAGCTGAATATGCGATGCTGATGGAAGCGTGGCGCAACCGGTATCATCCCATTCGGGAGTATCTCAGCGGTTTAAGCTACGATGGCGGCCATTATATTGAGCAGTTGTGCAGCTATTTTGAAGATGAGCAGGGGGTATTTGGCAGTTTCCTGCGCCGGTGGCTGATCGGAGCGGTGGCCAGGGCTTTCATCCGCACGCAGAACCGGATACTGGTACTGGACGGGGCACAGGGTATCGGGAAAAGTAGATTTGTGAAATGGCTGTGTGCGGTGGACGGCTATTTTATAGAATCGTCCATCAATACTGAGGATAAAGATGTCTTTGTGCGCCTGCTAAACAAGTGGATATGGGAGGTGGGCGAGCTGGGCAGTACCACGCGCAAGGCGGACCGGGAAGCGCTGAAGCAATTCCTGACGATGGAAGAGGTGATAGTGCGCAAGGCGTATGCTCGGTATGAAAGACACGGTGTAGCGATGGCTAATTTTATCGGCACAGTGAACAACGAAGCAGGGATTTTGAATGATCCCACGGGTAATCGCCGGTTTATGATCACAAAGTTGTTGAAGATCAACTGGGAATATACCAAACTGGATGTTGATCAGGTATGGGGAGAGGCTTATTTTGCTTACCTGGATGGGGAACCATGGGACTTGACCGCAGATGAGATTGCCCAGGCGGACGAGATCAACGAATTCTATCAAATCGAAGATCCTGTCGTTGGGGTAATCCTCAAATATTTTGAGGTAGATGACACGCGGGTAGACTGGTGGGTGCGGACGATCGAGATCATCGACGAATTGAGATTGAGAGGGTACTCTTTTGGAAACAATCCCAAGGCGGCATCGATGGCTGTGGGCGCGGCGATGACGAAGTTGGGGTTGAAAAGGGTATTGAAGAGAAATGGTAAAGATAGATTTTGGGGATACTTGGGCCTTCAAATAAAAATATTACCGTAATTTGTCACCACTGTCATCACCGTCACCACTGTACTTGGAAACAAAAAAAATAAAAAAAAATAATATGTTATGGGAAGTGGTGGTGTCAAGTGGTACAGTGGTGACAAAGGAGAGAATAATGCATAATCCAGTCTATCAAACTGCCAGGCAATTTGTGCTGTGTGGCATCGCGGTGATCCCGGTGGTCTTCAAGGATAAAAAGCCTGCGATCAAAACTTGGAAAAAATACCAGGATGAGCTGCCCAGTATGGATCAGGTGGCCACGTGGTTTCGCCGGGGTGAGCATAATTATGGTGTTGTTACGGGTTGGGATGGCTTGACGGTGCTGGACTTTGACGACATTACTGAATATACGCGCTGGTTGTTCTGGCTGGGTGGGAAGGATCGCATGTCACAATTAGTGGGTGAGATGGCATTTCGGGTAGGGACCAGCCGGGGGGTCCATGTTTATATCCGGCTCCCGCAGGCGATCCAGACGCGTAAAATAGATAAGATCGATATCAAGAGCAAAGGCGGTTATGTGTTGGGTCCGTGGTCTACGCATCCCAGTGGGGCTATTTATGAACCTTTGCGCGAGACGTGGGTGATCCCCAGGGTAAATGCGCTATCGGATATCTTACCTGCAGGGATGTTACTGCAACATACTGAGCTTTCCAAAGTGGTCAATGTGCCAGTTTTACCAGTATCTCAGTCTAATGATCCCTGGGCTATTGCCAGCTCACCGATACTGAGTGGGAACAGGGATCAGCTGATCAAGGCGATCAAGGCCAGGTATAAGATTGAGGATTTCTTTCCGGATCGCCAGGCCACCAGTGATGATAAACGCTGGTATTTGACCAGGTGTCCGTTTCACGATGATCACACGCCATCCTTCTGGTTGGACTTGAAAAACCAGATTGGGGATTGTTTTGCCTGCCGGTTTGAGAAGCCGTTGGATGTGATCAATCTGTATGCCAGGCTCTATGGTCTATCTAATCTTGAAGCGATCAGAGTAATGGGGAGAGAGCATGAGTGAACCCACCCCTGCCGAGCAATATCATATAGGAATAATTGATATCGACAAAGAGATAAAAGTAGATCCGGAATTGTGGGATAGGATAAAGCAAATTGTCTACACCATTGTTAATTCGCCGGGTGGTTACGGGGTGATGACTCTGCAGATCATTAATCGCTCCGAGGTGATACTGAGGATGGAGGTGTCAGATAAGATGAAGTTGTTGCAAGTAAATATTGTAGAATAGATTGCATTGTGAGTTGTTTTATGCTATATTAATATCGAATTAATTGTTGAGAGAGCCTAAAAAAGCCCCAACAGAATTCCGGATGTATTGGAATTTGTTGGGTCTTTTTGTTTAAGGTGTCATAAAATGTCATGTTTTCAATGGACAAAAAAACGCAGTCAAGCAGCTGAATTGATCGCAGAAGGATTAACAAATAAGGAAGTTGCGGCTGAGATAGGCATAACAGAGCGGACAATCTACCGATGGTACCATGACACAACGTTTTCAACCGAAGTAGACAGGTTATCGCTCATGCTGGGTTTGGCTAACCGTGCAGCTCGATTACGTTATGCCAAAAAGCGGATAAGGGAAGAAGTAGAAAAGACACAGGATAAGCATGATTTGTTGGACTGGTTGAAATATCTACAGAGTGAAACAGATGGAATCAAATTGGATCTTGCAAACACTCTCACAGGACTCATTACCGCCATCAATGAAATACCTGCACCTCTGGCCGGAAGCGGACAAGGCAGAACTGGTAGCCAAGCTGAGACGGAAACAGGGGAAACAGAAGAGTAATATTGTTGTTCCCTTGCCAGAACAATTTGCCAGAGATCAGATTAAAACTCTGGATGCATGGCAAATTGAGGCAATGACATTTGATGGTAAAAGGTTATTGCTTAATTGTCATCGTCAAGCCGGGAAAAGCACAATTGCTTCGATTAGTGCATCCTATGTAGCTGTGTATCAACCTGGTTCATTGATCTTGCTGGTTAGCCCTTCATTGCGCCAATCTACGGAGTTATTTCGCAAAGTGATCGCTGGGTTGTATAACCTGGACCCATTACCTAAGATGATAGAAGAGACCAAATTGGCATGTGAATTGGCAAATGGATCTCGGATCGTATGTCTACCAGGTACAGAACAGACAGTGCGTGGGTTTAGTGCTCCTACGTTGATCATTGAAGATGAGGCCAGTCGGGTAAGTGATGAGCTTCATTTTGCATTGTTGCCCATGTTAGCGACTAATGATGGTGCGATCATATTGATGAGTACTCCCAATGGCAAGAGAGGACATTTTTGGAATGAGTGGAATGAGGGGGATAAATGGAAAAAGATCATATACCCAGCTAATGAAAATAGCAGGATATCTACTGATTATCTGGCAGAGATGAAAAACACCATGGGAGAATTGTGGTTTAGGCAAGAATTCATGTGTGAGTTTGTAGAGAACGTAGAACAAGTGTTTGGATATGATCTGGTAGCCCGGGCTTGGAGAGATGATGTAGAGCCACTTTTCAGGCCAGCGACTGTGGGGGGTATCGAACCGCTTTACAAAAACCAGAGCAATATAGCACCCTTATTTGGGGGTGGGGCATGATCTATATCGGTCTTGATCTGGGTAAAGCGGCTGACTATACCGCAGTTGCTGCAGTGCAAGCTGTAAAAGAGCGATTAGAGTGTAACGACTCAGCGGGTATGCCCATGTTTGGGACATTCTTACATTGCCGTCACTTACATAGATATCAGTTGAACACAATGTATACCGAGATCGTTGATGATATGGCAAGTATGGTCAATCATCCGGAATTGAAACGAGATGGATATCTATTGATCCCTGATGCAACAGGAGTAGGGGCACCGGTAATTGAATTACTGGCACAGCGCAAGATCAAACAGATGCCGATATATATTATTGGGCTAGGGAAAGAACATGTAGATGAGGATAGCGGTTATATGCTGATCCCGAAACGTGATCTCATCACAAACCTGGTGGTGGCATTTGAGACAAGCCAGATCAAATTTGCAAAAGGGTTAGAGTATGAGCGCCTGATTACCGAAGAACTGACTAATTTCAGGATGAAAAAGACAAAAGCCGCCAATGATATCTTTGAAGCCAGGGAGGGAGAACATGATGATTTAGTGTTAGCCCTGTCTTTGGCGGTATATTTTGCAAAACGGCATCGATGGACAGCACAAGCGAATGCACCAGTTAAACATGTGCATCCGTTGGAGAGGATGAAGGGAATATAGTTATGGCGATTAAACCCAAGAAGATGACGGATGAGACAATACTGAAAGATATCCGAGATACAGCTGCACAACTTAAGGCGGATTATGGCAAGCGCAATGCAATATACCAGGAACTTGAAAATATGTTCTTGTGTGATTGGACGGATAAGCCTAATGAACCAAATATCAAAGCCACCCTAAATCCTACTGGACGTAATGCTGTGCTTAATGCAGTACGGATGATCGCTCCTGTTGATCCCCAGTGGGAGATTAAGCACACAGATGAAAAAGAACATGATAGCGCACTTAAGGTTCAAACAGCCTGTAATCAGATATGGACAGCTTGTGGCCGGATCCGGAAGTCGCCCGTTCACATCGAGATGATGACTTCAGCATTTATTTATGGTGAAGTACATACAGCCATAGATAATACCCAGGAGCTGCTGGCGATTGCCAAGAAGACAGGGAAGAATGTGGCAAGAGCCCAAAAAGTCGCAGATGCTTCCCCCGTTTTATACCGAGTATACAACCCACGGAATGGTTACCCCATGTATGATGATTTTGGTGGAACAGCCGCGTACTATCGCAATATATCAATAGCGCCTTATAAAGTGGCGCAGATGTTTGGTGAAGATGCCCAATCAGTTACAGAAAATGCATCACCGGGAGATCTCTTAGATTTGTCATTGTATTGGAATGATACCTATTTTGCAAGCTGGGTTGGAGATAAAGTACTGCGATTTGTGGAACATGGATTGCCCTTTGTGCCTGTCAGCGTAACGGTCATAGAAGGCTCAGAAATGTTTGACAAAGTAGAGGATCGAGCACAGGGGTTGCTGTATACCTTGTATAAGTCAGGACTTTACAATCGGCAAAATCTCATGTTGACTGTATTTTTCACAAATATGTTCAAGTTGGGAATAAACCCGTTGATGGTCCATACTCGGCCTGCAGGTAATCCGGACAAAGACCTGGAGGTTGATATTCCGAATAGTACAGTGCATCTGGACTATGGCGAGAAATATGATGTCATGCTGCAAAAGGGGATTGTTGACCCTTCGTTCCAGGTTGGGACACAGATTGTAGATAATCTTGTTACTGAGAGCACAATCTATCCTCAAGCAGCTGGGCAACCCCTGACAGGATCGCCATCGTTTTCTTACGCTTCATTGATGGCACAGGCAGGACGATTACCTCTAGCCAATGCACAACGACGTGGTTCCTGGGGTATTGCTGAGTTGATGGAGATGACGCTGGATTTATATCGACTGAATGGCAAAGAATGCCCGGGTATTAACCTTAAGCCATCTGATATGAAGAAATCAATGGTAGTAGAGGCCAAGTTGGATGTCAAATTACCTCAAGACAAATTGCAACTTGCTAATATTGCCAAAATGATTACTGAGGGGGATCAGCCCATGTTTGATCATGAGTGGGCACGGCGGGAAATATTTGGTGAGGGTGACAGTGATCAGATTGATATGCGGGTTGCTGCAGATAAGATGTATGCGGCTATGGTAGCAGCTTACTTGCAAGTCAGGGTAACAGAGTTTCAACAGCAATTCATGCCTCCACCACCTCAGTCACAAATAACAGCCCAGCCGGGAGTTATGCCGACAATGCCTCAGGGAGGGCCACAAAATATACCACCAGAATTGCTGGCAAATCAGCCTGGATTGCCACAGGGTGGAGTTGCAGAAGGCCAGGGATTTGATACAGGTATGGGAGGTTTGCCGCCTGGAATGGCTGGAATGATGTCACCAGGAACACCGGGAGGACAATAAATGGCAAGAGATATTCGGACATTAGAAAGCGCCTGGTTATTGGCCAGGGTAAGGTTTGAAAAGTTTCAAGAACAGTTTGAAAAGGAGTTTGGACAGCCAGTAGCTCAACACAGTATGGCTGTGAAAGCTAAAACGTTACAAAATCTACCGGAAGATATCAAGACAATCTCACGCCAGCAAAACCCTGCAGAATGGGCGGAGATCGATAAGATAGCAGGAGGTAAATAAGATGCAGTATATAGAAGGAATAAATTCAGATACCCGGGCACCATGGTTAAATGGCGCAGCAAAACGAGGTAAAAACCTTCGCGGACAAAACGAAATAGGGATACCAGGCTGGCGACCAGGTCCAACAGGACAATTCATGCCAGGGCAGGTACTGGGGCAGCTTCCAGGTGGAGTTATACCGCCTAGTGTTGGGTGGAAGATGGGGGCGTTTTCTGCGCCTTTAGCCTGGACATACAGACCAGGTGGTTTGAGCGAGTTTAGCAGGATGCAGCCATATACATCCCCATTACCAACATGGGATCTGCTCAATGCAGGCTTTACTCAAGGCGGACTTCAGGGTAACACTTATCAACCGTTAGTAGACACATTATTGCAGCCAGGTCCCGCCTTGGGTATAGTTAATTCAGTTCTGGATCAAGCAAGCAAGAATAGGCTTTATGCACAAGAACACGGATATGGTCCAGCTTATGAACCATTGGTAGATGCGCTGGATTATGCATTATTGCCAAGGGGTACAACTATTAATCGCCCTCTAGCTTCTAACCTGGAGAGTTATATTAACCCTGGTCCAGCCGGAGAAACTACACAAGATGGCCAGCGACCATTGGCAGCAAACCTTATCGAATATATAAATGGTGGGAAGGCGATTGATGCCACAACGAACAGCGATAGTAATCAAACTGATAACGAAAAATCCATTAATCCGTTTAAACCAAACGATAAGGGTGATGGCAGTATCGAAGACGGTACCGGCTATATATGGGTAGGTGAAGGTGCTCCGTCGGTCAATGACATTAAAAACTATGGATCATATTGGGGGGATAGTGGTTATAAGGTAATACGAGGTGCATCTCCTGTATCGCCAGATGCAAGCACACTCTATTGGGTGAATGATTATGGAAAAGTGATCCACGGTACCATAAAGCAGGACGACAACGGAAAATATTTGTGGTATCAGTCTGGTAATTGGGTACCATTGGCCGGGGATCAGTTGAAAAAAGGGTGGTATCCGGGAGGTGGGGATCAGGATACAGGCCTGGGATGGCTTCCACCCAAAGCAATGACTTATAAATCTAATACGTATGGACCTGGCCAGATGCTCAGGGGATGGAACTATGATACACAAGCGACGAGTGCTCCCACTCCGACCAGAAGAATGAATAATAGTTGGTGGGCAGGTAATCCAAGCTATTCCTCTACTGAGGAGAGTAACCCGTGGCAAACCTGGTTCAATGATCTGGTCCGTTGGGATATCAAATAGGACAAAATGGATAATCCCAATTTAATTCCTTCTTCTGATCCATTATATGAGCCGATAAGTCTTGCGTATCAACGCACACAGCAACCCACGCAAGCTGATTTGGTTCAATCTGCAGCTCGTGATGCGATTAAGGATTTGTCAAACTGGCAATCTGGTCGATTACCTTCCAGGCCAGATACATATCAATCGTATTTTGAGGACCCTAATAAGCTGGCTCGTTATCATACCCTTATACAGAGTTCACCAGAGGGTTGGCAGGCTCCGGAATGGATGGATGTAGCAGGGATTGAATCTGCCTACAAGTGGATGGAATTTAGAAATAATGGTGAACCATGGACGAACTGGAAACCACTTGCTGAAGATGATCCGGGGTTAAAGTTCATCCGTACACTATCGCAGCCCCCTAATGAAATACTGATGCCCAATGAGCTGCAATATGCAAAAGTAGAACCCACACCACAAGAGCTATTAGAAGCTCAGTATAAACAGCTTGGCTTTAAAACAGTGGATTGGGGTGAACTACCATTCTTTGCAAAATTCTATACTACAATGTTCAGCCCCCAGCCAATGCAAGGCAGGCCAGATTGGTCACGAGGCACTGCCTCAGCTGTACAAGGAGCTTTAGGCGGACTGGGTGGTGCAGCAGTAGGAGCAGCGGTAGGTGGAGCACCGGGAGCCGTGTTGGGTTTTCTGGCAGTGGGAATTCCATCGGGAATCCAGGCATATACAGGGGAAGAGGTAGTTCCTGGAATGAGCCAGGCTTTGAACTTTTTCAACATACCGGCACAGTGGGCCGAGCGATCGATGGGATTAATTAACCTGGCAGCGTCCAGGAGTTTGGAAGCAGTTAAAGATAATTTGCCTGCCGCGTGGGAAGCAGCCGGTTTAAAGTATGAAACCCAACAAACTGATCTATTGAATTTGATGGCTGCAGCTCAGCAGAAAGTAGAACCGTTGATTACTGGTAGACCATCACAAATAAAACTGGCTGGGCCTAATGAAGTATGGCAGATATCGAAAGGCTATGCAGAACCGGTGCCTCTGTTTGATCGCAATCTTACCAGCGTTGGCCCACGGTCTGGAGCGGCAATGTGGCAAGCGGTTGAAAGAATAAATAATGGTGAATCACCAGAGATTGTATATGCAGACTTTATGTCTCGGTATGGGGATACAGGTACATTCAATGATTTTATATCCCAGACTGTGCTTGATCCTTTGAATTTGGTCCCATTTGCCGAAGGAGTAGTAGGCGAAAAAGCAGCATCTCTAGCTGGAGAACCGCGATTAGCAGAGGCGTTTAAAATTGGACGGGGTAATTTAGGGATAGATGCCCTGCCATTTGGGTTGCAACAAATTGTATCAGCTGTGACCGGCGCAAAAGGCTCAGAGGGATTGCTTGGTACTCTAAGGAATTATAAAGACTGGGTTCGTGGGGGGTATTGGTCAGAAAAGGCTTTGAAGTATTTGCCCGTGGATGAAGCAACTGGAAAGCCGATTATACCTGAACCCGAAAACCTATCCAGATTAGATAAATACATAGGCGGATTAACACCAGAAGGATTGATCAAGGAAATCCAACCGGCTGAATATAAGGGTTTAACTACATTTTGGAATCAGATCCGTCCGGATCATAAGGCCATGATGTATCTTGATAACCTTGTCTCTGCGACTGGAACACTTATAACTCAGGTTGATGATGCCAAGCTGGGTAATGTTGAGCGTGCAGATCAATTAGCCAAAGTATTACAGCAAATGACTAACAATAATCCAGTTTCCATTGGAGATGTAGGCGAACAGATTTTTAAATCGCCTCAAATGGCAACAGTGGTGGTTGCATTGAGAGACTACATCCAAAAAGGATCCATGAATGAACGGATGGGAGAGTGGGTCATGTTACAGCCAAGCATCCAGGAGTTGCACACAATGGCGGATGTTCTTGGTATGGATGTGGCAAATTTAGTTGACCGGATAAAGGCAGATCCAAAAGGAACATTGGCAACTATTATAGAAAAAACCCGGCAATCAATTACTGAGGCGCAGGCTTCGGGAAAACAACCTCCTGATCAGGCGATGAATATAATCAGGCAGTATGAAAATCGTTTTCTCACTCCGGAAACATTTGCTGATCGTTTTGCGCCTTTTACAGGTGAGAAGAAAAGCCAGGGTGGAGAGACACTACCTGCAGCTCCATTTGATTTTAGAGATTGGCGAGCTCGGGTGATGAATGATGTAATCGATTCTGCTGCTGACTGGTTGAAATCCAATTACAACTTGCAACAGGATAGTACGTTTTACAGATTTGCGGGGTTGCTCAAATCAATGCAATCTATAGCCCTCTTGGATGCAAACCCTTTATACGCAATTAATAATGCACTCAATAACTGGGTAACAAGGGCGTCTGAAGGTATTTTCGGATTTATGACCAAACGTCAGATTGATGATTGGTTTGAACAGTTTGGTATTGTTCCACTACGTTTACGCGAGGGTCCGGGGTCTGCAGATTTAGAACTAGGGCAAGGAGCGTACGCGGCGAACATGATCAAGTTGAGGAATGTATCCATTGGAGATGATGCCCTGGGCAAGGCAATAAAAGCGATCAATAAGACCCGACATAAATTTGGTATTGCGTCTATGCTCTCCGGAAAGATGGAAGCTTCGGAATCTGCACAGGCTTATGCCATAGCCATGAAGGATATGTGGGATAAGCTGTGGAAACCAGGAGTCGGGTATCGAAAGATGCCTGCCAAGTTGGAAATAGCATTACAAAATGTTAATCCGGATCTGCCTGAGTATTTATATGCAGGAATCCGAGCCGGGTTGAATATGGATCAGATCGAAGGAAACTTGTATGCATCAGCAGTAGACGTGCAGCTAAGCCGTGCGATAGACACAGCGGCCAGGAAGATCATGCCCAGTAATCCGGAGATAGCAACGAATTTACTGCGATCTACGGGATTAGATACAGTACTGAGGGGATTATTAGCTAAAGCACAGACACCGAAAGATGTAGACCAGGCGATGGATTACTTATTGAATGAGCGCTTGCCAGATATCTTGGACGAAAAAACGGCTTTCGATGTCGGCAATGCGGCAGATGAAGTAAAGGCCAGACTGAGAGGTGAGGGATTTGCCGCTGTAGTGGATTTATGGACAGATGCACAAATAAAAATTCTTGACCGATGGTTTTTACATTTCAATGAAATCAGTGAAGTTGTCAACAAGTCTACGACGGCTGATCAGCAGACACGTAATGCGTATTGGAGAGCTCAGAACGTACGGGATGCGCGAGAGTTTGGTAGAGTAAATTCATTTGAGTTACAGGTATATAACGCGATTTCAGACAGCTTAGGCTTGGATCGTGTCAAAGTAGATTCATTTGTCAACAGAGTAATTGAGCGGCAATTAGGTTGGTCAGATGCGTACCATGGTTATGATGTAGATGCAATTACCGGGGTTCGCCTTGATACTGAGGTGGATCCAATAACAGGTCAAAAGCGGGTAATTCCCGTGTGGGAAGTGAACAGAAAGAACGCACGGCACGTTAAAGGTCGGGATGATCTATTGCGTGAGTTCTTTACTCGAGAATATGCTACAAAATCTGAACGTAGCGGTGCATGGGAAAGGACCCAGGATGCTATCCGCCTCTTAATGAAAAATGCCACGCAGAAGGAACTTGAGCTGCAGGGTAAGATCGATAATGCCTTTGCTAACATGTTTGCAGAACAAGGTGGAGATATTCAGGCAGCCCTGGCCTGGCGGAAAACAGTGAATGACCTTCGGTTAAAAATGATCCAGATCCGGGATGAGTTTTGGGATAAAGTGTTATTTGAGAACCCGCAAGGGGATGAACGGCGGTTGATGTTTGAAACCTTTATCAATGAGAAGTATAAACCGTTGATCTTCCAATTGAAGAGCGCTGAGATATATGGTGCCAGATCCATGACGGATTTGCCACTATT
>Ga0172375_10007450_pt1 | contig 14997 bp, 12 predicted proteins | sample LakKiv1m_FD_114537 | JGI IMG/M metagenome (GOLD analysis project Ga0172375, IMG submission 114537) | Freshwater microbial communities from Kabuno Bay, South-Kivu, Congo - kab_092012_11.1m | ecosystem: Environmental > Aquatic > Freshwater > Lake | place: Democratic Republic of the Congo... | reverse complement strand
CTGGCACGCGAGCTTTCCGCTGACGCCCGAGGTGTTGGAAGACGAGGCATGCCGTCAACTCTTCGAGGAATATCATAGCCGCATGCAATGCCCGCGGATCCATGCGCCGCGGGGGGGACGGGCGCACCTGATGACCTCGCACGACGACGGCTTGACCTGGTCGCGCCCGGGCACGATGGTCGATACCGCGATGGACGACCGCCACCCGACTATCCTGGAACTCGACGATGGCACGCTGCTCTTCACGTTCTTTCAGTATGCCTTGCCGCAGACAGCGCTCGCACGGTATATGCTGAGCCGCGATGGCGGCGCCACGTGGACCGACCCCGTTGCCCCCCATCCGCGCGCCGGTGGTTTCGGCAACGGCAGCGCAATCCAACTCGCCGACGGGACCGTGGCCTGGGCTATTGACGGCATGTATACCGCCGACCATCACCTCGCGGAAATCGGCATCTTCCTGTCACACGACGGCGCCAAGACGTTTGAACTCGCCGCGGTGCTTTCCGCCGATCACGACCTGTGCGAAGCCGGGATCACTGAACTACCGGATGGCCGACTGGTCGTGGTCACGCGCCGAGAAGGCGATATCTGCTGGTCCGACGATGGCGGCCGGCACTGGACCGATCCGGTGAGCATCGGCATCGAACTCTACGATGCACATCTTCTCATGCTGCCCAATGGCGTGCTCGCCTGCTTCCACGGGGCGTATAAGGCGCCGTCGGGCGGCATTCGCGTGGCACTCAGTCCGGACGGCGGCGCCACCTGGCACGGTCCCGGCGAGCGCTACGGCTACAGCGTCGACTCCAGCGTCTACGGGTATTGCCACCCGATGCTGCTCCCCGACGGCACGGTGTATCTCGTCTATCTGCACACCGGCGGGCACGTCGGCGCGGACCCGCGCACCGAGGCGCTGTGGGGGTTACGGCTGCGCGTGCACGATGCCGCCGACGGTATCGACATCCTACCGGCGCCCGGATCGCCCGCAGATTTGGGACTGCCGCCCGAGGCGCTCAGCCTGCTCGACCCCCGGACGTCCGGCGGCGACCCGGAACTCGGCTATATGTAGTGCGGGTGAAGTCGATATTCGACGATGCAGATCGTTTGAAAAGGTATGACATCATCACTTTACGGGAGGACTGACCGATTATGCAAACAGGCTCCATAGGCATCGCACGGGCGGTTGATGTGCAGACACTGGAGATCTACCATGGCGCGTCACGTCCGGGTTGGGCTTGCTGGCCGGCGGTCTGGCAGGATGCCGACGGGGCGGTCTACGTCGCGTTTCAGGAGCTGCGGCGCGCCCCGAATCCCCGTTGGCAACCGGTGCCGGTGGATTTCTGGGAGGCGATGATGCTGCCGGCGTCGTACCAGATCACCCTGTGCGGCGGGACACCGGATATCGTGCCGGAATCAGTGGTCATGAGGAGTGTCGACGGGTGCCAGACGTGGGTGGAGATCGGGCGAGACGACGCCCGGATCACGAGCAGCTTCGCCTGGCACAGCCTGCCGGACGGTCGAATCATGCGGATCGTCAGCAACGATTACCTCGCTTGGGGCGACAATGTGTCGCCGACCACCTACTCGGAAATCTCGGCTGACGGCGGCCTCACGTGGACGGACCGCGCCGTGCTACTCGAAGACTACGTAACTGACGTGGGCGCCTACCGGTTGCGGGTGCTGTCCGATGGCACGCTCGCCGCGCTGGGATGCTTCGCCGCCGCCTGGCAACCGGGACGGGAACGGTTGCAGCGTCCTTCCACACGACCGTATGTCCACCAGGAAACCACCAGCGCGTTCTGGTTCTCCTCCGACCACGGCCACACGTGGACAGGACCGTATTGCGTGCTGCCCGGCGTGGTGGCGTATGAAGCGGATTTCTGCGAACTGCCGTCAGGCGACTTGCTCATCGCCAATTCCTCGGTCCAGCATGGTCCGCAGGTCAGGCAATATCTGCGGAAAACGCGGCGCGGCTGGATACCCGGTCCGGTGTGCGATGTGGCAGCCGGCCAGGTGCCGGAACGGCTCGCGTCTGGCCGCGACGGCGTCATCGTCGGCGCGGTGCGCTGCGGCAACTACGTCTGTTCCAACGACGAAGGCACGACCTGGCACCAAATCGCGGACGTGCCACATGCCGAATATCAACCCTTCACCCTTGCGTTGCACGATGGCCGTTTCCTCACCGTCTGGCATGCTGGCGGGGGCGATGAACCCTTCGGCAAGACTGACCTGTGGATTGGCGCGCATCTCTTCCATATAGAAGGAAGACTGCCACAACCGACCAAACTGACGATCGCTCGACAACTCGACGCGACCGGGGACCGTTATGGCAACATCTATCAGGTCGTGCTGACGTGTGGCGGACAACCGGTGGCAGAACACACGATTCGTTACCGTTATACCCGGCGAGACGGCGATGGGGACGAGGGTGCTGTGACAACGGATGCCGGCGGGCGAGCCTGCATCGACTTGACGAGTGAGTTCGCGGGTGAGACCAATATGCATGCGAGTTTTACCCTCAACGCCTGGTTCGATCCCGAAGATGGCGATAATGCATTGGCTCCGTGCCGCAGTGAAGCCGTCAACGCATATGCGATCACGGCGACGCGACAGGAACTGGGGTGGTAGCGGCAGAACAACTTGCCGACGCACCATAGTTTGCGTAGCCGGTATGAGAACAATCCCAATACGTGAAGGCTGGTGAGCGGAAACACCGGAGTCAAAACGATAGACGAAACGGGCGACATCGCCGTGGTGCCGTTGGCGATCCCCATTACCATCGGACCAGCGACCATCGGTGTGTTACTGGAGATGGGTACCGAGATGACCTCGGTTCTCCAGAAACTTGTGGCCGGTGGTGCGGTGGTCGCGGCCGTGGTAACGGTCAGCGTCCTGCTGTATATGTCCAGCGGCATCGAGCGCCGGATTGGGGCCATCGGCGTAAGCATCTTGAGTAAACTGACCGGTCTGCTCCTCGCCGCCATCGCGGCCCAACTTGTGCTGACCGGCGTCAAACATTTCTTGCGGTAAAACACCATACGTCATCAACAGTCTGCGTTGCGATTATCAACGGCGGTGTCGTCCGGGTGAATGCCCGAATTGCTGCTTATAGCAACGCCCGAAATACGATGCATCCGGAATACCCACGCGCTGTCCGACTTCGGCTAATGTGTAACTGGTGCTGATCAACAACGACTGCGCGACTTCCAGACGAATACGGCGCAGGCGCGCTATGATGCTGTCGCCGGTCAGCCGATGATAATGCAGGGTCAGCGTGCGTTCGGACATGCCGAGATGGCTCGCAATATCGGACAATCGGACCGGATGCGCGAGATTGTCACGGAGATATTGGTCGACTTCCGTGGCCAGATTGTCCGGCATGTCCTCCAAGCCGGCGCGCCGATTGCGGATGGGCGTGCCTGATGCCAGCAGCGAGGAGCACACCAGCGTCATCAGGCTGCGCGTGCGGATTTCCCACTCTGGGCGTTGCCCCTCCACCTCAAGAAGCGCCCGCACCAGGTCGTTGACGATGGTCAGAGCATCATCGGGAAACAGCGGGGACGGCAGGGCGACCGCGGGCACGACATCGAAACTCAATACCAGCCGGTTCACCGGGGTGATGGGTTCCCAGGCGTGTAATCGCTGCGGACTATGCACGAGCACTGCGCCGGTGGTGAGGATGGTTTCCTCGGAGAGCAACCGTGCCGTGCCCTCCAGGAAGATCACCGCTTCATAATAGGCATGACTGTGCCTTCCCATGCCGCCGCCGCGGTCTTCCAAAAAATGGCGCAGGGCACGGCAGCGCACCCGCGCTCCTGCCAGGGAGACCAATGACGATGTTTCAATCAGGCGATGACACAAACGCCGAATCACTCCCGGTGATGTGCGCCAGTGTTCAGGCAACAATGATGGTATAGTCATTGCTGAATAATACTACAGATTTACCGGATTGTGCGGTCAATGAAAACAACATCATGGTATGCTGGTCAGGTTAATCCGCACGCCGGGATCTGCCGGCAGGCTGAGGGAGGCACTGTAGTGGATCGGTATCCGCGACTCATCACGCAACAAATCGTCAATGTGGTCGGACCGGCGTTGACGGCGCGCCTGTGCGATTTCCGCATGCGCGTGGGGGCACACAATGCCGGCTATCCCCACATCGCGGAGTGGCACCCGGATGTGCCCGCGGGCTGGGGCACGTTTCCGCCGTGTCCGATGAAGCGCAGCGTGATCTATCGGGGTGATGCCGCGACCTGGTCCTACAGTCATCACCAGGCGATCGTGAAGATCGGTGATCGGTATGTCGCCTCGTGGTCGAACGGACTGGTGCACGAGGATCATCCCGGCCAGGAAGTGCATGTCGCCACTTCGACGGATTGCCGCACCTGGTCCACCCCGGCGGTCATCGCGCACACGCCGGCGGCAACGGGCATCGTGCGGAATAACAGTGGGCTGTATGCGACCCACGACCGGCTGTATGCCTATGTCGGCGTTATGACGGATCCCGGCGAGGATACGGCTACGCCGGGGATGACCTGTTTCGCCCAGCCCACGTTTTCGCTGGATATCTACGCCACCGACGATCTCACGCACTGGGCGCATCATGCGTCGGTCTGCGAGCATATCTATCTCTTTGAAGGACCGCGCCTGACGCATGGCGGTCGGCTGATCTGCTGCGGCTCGGACGAACGCGACAACCACGCGGTGATCCTGGTGTGGGATGCGATGGCCGATCCGACTAGCTCGCCGCGGATGATCCATATTCCCCCCTCCCCCGCCGGCGTGGTCCCAACACAGGGCACATGGTATCAGACCGATAATGGACGCATCTGGATGTATGTGCGTAATGGTGGCGTTTCGAGCCGTCTGGGCTTGACCTGGAGCGACGATGAGGGAGATACCTGGAGCCCTTTGCATCTCACCGATTTCCCCAACACCTTTTCGCGCGCGCATGCCGGGCGGCTGACCGATGGTCGCTGCTACATCGTCGGCAATAATTATGACGTGTTTCTCGACCGGCGACGCCTGCTCATGGCCCTCAGCGATGACGGCTACACCTTTGATCGGCAATACAGCCTGCTCGAAGGCGCCACCACGCGCCGCATCAACGGCCTGCACAAAGAGGACGGATACCATTATCCAAGCACTTTCGTGGAAGGCGACCGACTGATCGTGATCTATTCCGTCAATAAAGAAGATATTGAGGTGGGCATCGTCGATATGCGCGCGCTGCTGGAGGAGACGGTCTGATGGAATTACTCGCGCAACTGCCAACCGGCATCCTTGGCGATGTGGCAACCCCAACGCAAGACGCATTAGTCGACATGCAGCACAGTCCGTATATCCTGCGGGCGCGCAACGGGCGTCTCACCCAATTGGCTGTCGAAAAAGCGGTGCTGCCGCACGATCCGCGGGGGCACGTGCAACAGACCAGCCTGGCGCAGGCCGCCGATGGCACGCTGTATGTCGCGCACGGTGACGGCGCTTGCTTGTCCGCTGATGGCGGCCGCACCTGGACGCTTCGCCCATTCACGACGCCGCGGAATTGTCACTGGAAACCGCTGCACGACGGCACGTTGATCGCTGTGTCCATGGATACCGGTGAAGGGGCAACCGGGCCAGTCACGGTGTGGGCATCGCGTGACACGGGCCAACACTGGTCACCGCTGTCGAAATTCCCGGTTGAGTGGCCAGGCGGATATCGGCTTCGCTATGCGCACTGGGGTCTGCACCGCTTGCCGGATAATACGCTCGTCTACGGGATGGATCTTCGCGGGTGCCGGCCCCTGGACGATCTCGCGCTGTATCCGGACGGCGTCTGGGTGCTGGTCCATTACCAGAGCCGCGACGGCGGCGTGACATGGGACGGTCCATACCAGGTGTCCTCGTGGGCCACCGAAGGCGGTCTCACGGTGCTGCCCTCCGGGCGCTGGCTGGCAGCGGTGCGCTATCAGGGGCGTCCCGACCTGCCGTCCGATCCGGTCGATTTGCGCGCGCGACTCGCCACGAGCTCGACCGGAACGCTGTTCAAGCACGTCTTCCTTACCGATTCCGACGACAACGGCCACACCTGGCGCCATCTGCGCCAGCTCTGCACGGTGTTCGGTCAATGCTACGGCTACCCCGTATCGTTGTCTGACGGCACGGTCGTCGTCGCCCATGACACACGTTACGGTCCCGGCGAACCCGGCGGGCGCGCCATGATCAGCCGCGATATGGGCCAGACCTGGGAAAACGAAGCATATTATCTCTACTACGGCCTCGCCCAGAGCGGCTTCAACCAGAGCGTGGCGCTGAACGACGGCACGCTATTGACGGTGGCCGGCGCCAGCGATCGGCTGGACGGCAACGCCGGCAGTTGGGACAACTGGACCGGCCACAGCACGTTGACGGCGATCCGGTGGAAGCCGGAGCGATAACCCCACGCATTTGCTCCGGCGGTTCCATGGCGCGTTGACATGAAAAGGAGACGAACAATGCCTGCATCAGCGACGGATTTCATCGTCGGTCAGCTTGGCCCGTATCGGATGGTCAGCCTGAGCAAAATCATCGATCCGGCGACGGAGAAACGCCGTTGCGCGATCCGCCGTCATGAGGCGCATGTGCAAGGCGTCACGGATTACCACTCCGATATCGACATCATGAGCCACCTGGGCACGCATCTAGAGGCGCCGTATCATCTGCACGACGACCTGAAGGACGTGACGGCGCTGGCGCCGGATCGCTTTCTCGGACGTGGCGTGTTACTGCGCCTGGATACGTGCGCGCCGCGCGCGCTTATAACGCGCCGCGATCTCGATGCCGCCGATGACGGGACCATTCAGACCGGCGATGTCGTGCTGCTGGACTCCCCCTTCCATCACGAACCGTTTACACCCGGACCGGATGATGAACGCCCACAGTTGAGCCGGGAGTCGGCGGAATGGTTTTTCGAAAAAGGCGTGAAGTGCATCGGGTTCGGTGATGGCATCGCCATCGAGAATAATCCGGTACACTGCAAGGCGTTCCACGAGATCTTGATGCCGCATGACGTGACCTTCATCGAAGTCATGCAACATCTCGATCTGCTGTCACAGAAAATATTTTTGCTGGTCTTTCTGCCCTTGCCGATTCGTGGGCTCGATTCCAGTCCGGTGCATGTATTGGCGATTGAAGGCGTACCGGGGTTTATGCCGTAGAGACACCGGCGATCACGAAGGAGAGAGTAATGTCGGATACCACCTGGTCGGACATGAAACGCGCGCGGGTTACGGCGGTGCAGCGCCGGCGGCGCCTCATCTTCAATGATGATTCACACGAACTAGCGCTGGACGGCGCCAACACGCCGGCAGGATTCCTGGATCATCGACTGACGCCGCTGGCTGATACGCAGGTGGGCGCCATTGCGTGGTCGGTGTTGTGCGGGCAGTTCGATGCCCCCTCGTATGATTGCGCGGTGGCGCCGATCTATGGCGATGCCCACGGCGGGCCAGTGACCTATTGGCAGCAGGTCACGGAGAACGTGAAGGCGCTGACCCGTGATCATCGCTGCCCGCTGCACTTGGTCTGCGATTTCGCGCACGCCCGGCAAATGGAAGCGTTTGCCTCGGTGCGGATGAATGACGTGCATGACAGTTTCCTGGATGCCAACGCCATGACCGTCTGGAAGCGGACGCATCCTGAATTATTGGTCGACACGCAGGGCATGCTGCCCGAGTTCGAATTATATACAACAGCGCAAGATTTCACCCATGAAGCGGTTCGCCGGCGCAAGCTGGAAATCATCGAGGACATCTGCACTCGCTATGACATCGACGGATTTGAGCTGGATTTCATCCGGCACCCGGTGCTGTTCAGCCGGCGGATGCGCGGCGAACCGTGCACGGTGGACGAAATCGCCATCATTACCGCCCTGATGCAACAGATTCGCGAAATCACAGATGCCGCGGCGGAGCGGCGCGGCCGGCCGATCCTCCTCGCCGCCCGCGTGCCCGATAGCTTTGCGCGCTGTTTGGACAACGGGATGGATCTACCGATATGGCTCGATCAAGATGTGATCGATATCTTCATCGCGGGCGGCGGATACGCCCCGTTCTCACTCCCTGTCGAGGAGTTCGTGGCTGCGGCCCGACCGCAGGGCGTGCCGGTCTATCCCTGCGTCAACCTGGGCACCGTCGACAATATGTCGAAAGGTGCGTTTTTAACCTGTGTGCGCGCGCTGGCCACAAACTGGTATCACGCCGGCGCCGACGGCCTCTATTTCTGGAATCTCGGGACGCCGTTCGAATTTATGCATGGTGCCGAACTCGATGCGGTTCGACACTCGTATTACGCCTGCCTGCGGGAAGTCGGCGATCCGGCCCTATTGATCGGCAAGGACAAGCTGTATTGTGTCGATAGTGGACCGGTCGGCGTGCATCGTTATTACACCCATGTGTCGAGCCGTTGGCCGTTGCCGCTGGAATCGAAGCACGGCGTGCTGCGCACCGGCGTGATCGGACGCGTGCCGCTGGATGTAGGCGATGATCCGGCGGCAGCGCCCCCGGCGCAGGCCATGTTGACGGTGGAATTCAACGATGCCGCGTGGGCTGACGCTTTGCTGATCCGGTTGAATGGCGAGGCATTGACCGACAGCCATTTCGTGCCGGCTCCCGATGCGCAACAGGATTGCACCCTCCAGTATCACGTGCCGGTATCGCTGTTGCGGCTGGGACGTAATTACGTGGAAGTGGTCGCCCGCAACGACGTCGCGTTGCCCGACACCATCGTAACGGTCCGTGCGATGCGGCTGCTACTCAAATATCCGTAACGGCGGACGCATAAATTGCCGTATATTCTTTTCATTGGAGCAGTAATGGTTCCCTTCACCCGTTCACTCATCAACCACAGTATCGCCGAAGCGACCGCCGTCTTCGCACGATTCGGCTTGGCTTTGCCTCCCTGGGCATACTGGACGCCTGCGGAATGGGCGTCGCAGGGGCAGACATGTGATGAAATCCGCGTCTGCATGTTGGGGTGGGACGTGACAGATTTCGGCAGCGGCGACTTCCCGAAGATCGGGCGGACGCTATTCACCCTGCGCAACGGCACCACGCGCCACGCGGGGTATCCGAAAACCTATGCCCAGAAGTATCTCTGCAACCCGGAACGGCAACGCGCCCCGGCCCACTTCCACCGCGCAAAGATGGAGGATATCTGCTGCCTGGCCGGCGGCAATATGCTGGTCCAGATCCAGGCCGCGGGACCGGACGATCGTCCCGTCGATACGCCGCTGGTGGTGAAGGTCGACGGCATCGCACGCACGCTGACCGCAGGGGAGATCGTGCGTCTCCGCCCCGGCCAGAGCATCTGCATCCCCCCACGCACCGTCCACCAGTTCTGGGGCGAAGCGGGTACCGGTTTCACCGTCAGCGGCGAGGTGTCCAGCGTCTGCGATGACTGGAACGACAACGCGTTCCTCGTCGATTACGGCGTCCGTTTTCCGACGATCACTGAAGACGCACCTCGGACGCATTACCTGTGCCACGAATATCCTGCGTCTGTCGTGTGAAGAGCAGCAGCGATCGGTAGCGACATGACGACACCAGTGATCGATCACGAGGCACCAATATGTATGCGTTACGTTCGAATGAGCAGAAGATGCCGTCAGCCTGTGTGACCTCGGTGCACACTGTCGTTCGCGATGGTTGGTACAATGCGTTCACCGATCTCACCTGCTGGAAGCACTATTACTGGCTGTCGTATCGGCGGGGCACCAGCCACCACGCGGATCACGGCATGGTCGTCGTGCTGCGCTCACTTGATCTCCACCGGTGGCATGAGGCGGCAGTGTTCGATCGGCCGCAGGGCATCAGTGGTGAAGTCGGCAGCGGCGTGCAGGACGGTCACTTCTGCGCGGTCGATGATCGGCTGTATCTCTTCTTTACGACGCGCGTTCCGCTAGGGATGTTCGTCAGTTGGACGGATGACGGGATTACCTGGTCCATGCCGCAGGCGACGCGCATGCAGCATGTCAATCCCTACACATGGCGCGTGCGCCACCATGACGGGTTGTTCTACTCCGCCGTCGCGCTCATGGGTGCACCGCATCACGAACAGCCTCACCTTCCACTCGACCTGCTCGTCAGCGACGACGGAGTGACCTGGAGACAGCATGCCCAGATTGCTGCAGTCGATGCCTGTGACTTTACGGAGGAACAAGATTTACTGTTTCAACCCAACGGCGAGTTATGGTGCGTGGTACGCACCGCCGGGCCGACACGGATTTATTGGGCGCATCCGCCCTATACCGACTGGCACGGCGGTGGCGCGATCGGGCAGTGTCACGCGCCCGCGTTGTGTGCGCTGGACGGACAGGTATTCCTCGCCGGGCGCATCGAGGCGCCCGTCTTTGCCGGCACAGATACCGCGGCGTACCCGCAAGGCACGACTGCCCTGTACCACCTGACACGCGACGGCGCGCGTCCGCTCCTTGCCATGCCGGTCGGCGGAGATTCCGCGTATCCCGGCCTGATTTCGCCTGCTCCCGGTAAACTGGTGATGTCGTATTACTCGGACGTAGCCTACTGGTCGGGCATCCTGACGCCAAAGAGCGCCGCCGCCTACGAATACAAACGGACCGACAGCGATATCTACCTCGCCGAAATCGATGTCGCGACTGAGGCATGACGGCATTACCTGATGAAGGCCATAATGCATGAATGGAAATAACGCCATGTTTTCATCTGTCACCCCGCCATCATCTGTGGCCCGCTGCTGCCAAGATCTGGTGCCCTTGCTCTCGCAGCACGTCAGCGAAGCGCGCCTGACCACGCTGGTCGCGGAGATCGTCGCCACGGACCGAGCCAATTCGTTCGACCGCTTCCAGCGCACAACCGACACGTTGATGCGACGCCTGAAGGAAGCCGGGGCGCTGACGGATCGTTATACCATACAGACCGGTGGGGAAATCGGCACCGGGCACTGGATCATACAGGAGGCCGCAGATATCCGTGCCGCTACGGTCGACATCATCCAGCCCATCCAGCAGCGCATCGTCGATTACGCAGCCAATCCCTGGGGGATCGTCCAATGGAGTAGCAGCACCCCGTCATCTGGTGTCGAATGCGAACTGGTCGTGATCGATTCCTACGATGAGTTGGACCGTATCCCACCGGATGGACTGCGGGGCAAACTGGTGCTGACCAGGCTGTTCCCTTATCAACAGGGACGGCGTTGGCACGAGAAAGGCGCCTTCGGCGTGCTCATCGATACGCCGGTGCCAGCATGCCCCGATGCGACCATCTGGGCGAAGTTCGGGTGGGGCGGGATGCCGGTGCACGAAGGCACCGCGCGACTGGTTGGCTGTGTCATCTCCGCACGGGAAGGGGACGCCTTACGCGCCCTGGTACAGGAAGGCGTTCCGGTCACACTGCATGTCCAGGTCGATGTTCATCGCTATGTCGGGACCCATGACGTCGTCAGCGGACTGGTCGTCGGCGCCGACGATCCCCAGGACGAAGTCTGGGCGATTGCTCACTCGTCGGAACCTGGTGCGGCGGACAACGCTGCCGGCGTCGCCGCGTGTATCGAAGCGGTGACCATCCTGGAGTCGCTGATCGCCGCAGGGCAGTTGTCGCGACCCCGGCGCTCGATTCGCGTGGTGTTTGGGTATGAATGCTACGGTTTCTTCCATTATCTCATTAACCAGCGCCGTTTTCAGTCACCGCTGGCTGGTATCTGTGTGGATACGCTGGGCATCAAACCGGACTACTGCGCAGGCGCACTAAGACTGCATGCGACGGTACCGAGTTCCGCCGGCTTTGTCAACGAACTTGCCGAAGCGATGATCCAGGCCGCACTGACCACGCGCGACACCGGTTATACTTACCAGGCGGAGGCATTCATTTCGACGGAAGATACGCTCATTGGCGACCCGCGCTACGGATTTCCCTGCCCATTAATTACGAACCACCCCTACCGGGGATATCACAGTTCCGCGGATACGCCGGAAATTCTACACCCCGGCGGATTGGCTGCCTGCGTGGCGGCGATTGCCGCGTATCTCTATTATCTGGCGAACGCCGATAGTCCTGTGGTGCGGGAATTGGCCGTCTGGCACACCGAACGGATGACGGCAGCGCTTCGTGAGGTCAACGGGGCACCGTCTCGCGATACAGCGGAACTACTCCGCCGGCAGCATGATGTCTCCATGCGGCAACTCTCCCGCTGGCTGTGGGGAGGCAACCGGGCAGAGATGCTCTCGGTGTTCGATACGTGCCATCAGCACGTTGTCGACGCGTCTGCCGATGTCCCAACGCCTGTGTGTGCCCAATCGGCAGATGGGGCATCGGTACCCCGGCGACGATTCCCGCTGACGTATATGCTGGAGAATACCTGGCCGGCGCAAGCGAACCTGCTGCGCGAAAGTGAGCTTCCATCCTGGGCACTATACTGGGCAGATGGCGATCGTTGTCTTGATGAGATCGCGCGCCTGCTCTCCGCGGAGCACAAACGGGAGATTCCCTTGTCGACGGTCGTCAGCTATTTCCTGACGCTGCAGGAACTGGGGTGGGTGGATGTCATAATGCCGGAGATGATGATCCACTGCGCGAACTTCTCTCGGAGAGATTGAGGGCAACCTCTCTGGGAGAGGTGACGGTGTGGATTTGAGCGTATAAACACGCGAAAACGCCGCCGGAGGATTTCCTGTTGACAACAGTTCCGCTTTCGCGAAAGTAGTTCCGTATTTGCGGAAAATGCCCTGATCAGTTCCGCATCCTCCTCCATCGGGTGCTACCCCGAAGCTGTTTGTTTGCAAAACGATGACGATATCGTTACTCAATGTGAGATAAACGCTGGAATTGGCGCGGGCTGGTAGGATATTGCCGTCGATAACAGCGGCAGAGGTAGGAGGGATCGGTTATGCCGACCCGGCATCCGATTTCTGTCAGTGTCGCATCGGTGGTCAGGAGCAATTCATTCACGCGTTCCAGGCGCAGGCGAAGTAAGCGGGACATCACCGTTTCCCCGGTCGCCTGGCGAAAATGGGTCGTCAGGGTACGCTCACTCAGGCTCACATGACTGGCAACATCAGACAATCGTACCCGTTGTGCCAGATTGTCGCGCAGGTATTGATCGACCAGCGTCACGAGATCGGTCGCCATGGTGTTGTGCGGGGGCCCGTCTCCCGGTGACACCTCACCCAACGACAGCACCGAGGATAAGACTAATCCCAGGTGGCAGGCCGCACGATCTTGCCACCCCGGGCGTTGCTGCTCGGCATCGCCCAAGAGTCGGAACATCTCAAGCACAGCGTCAGGCCAACAGGGCCAGGAGGTGGGCACCGGCAGCGACACGCGGGGAGAGACTTCGAACCAGAGCGCTAACTTGATGACCCGTGACGTCGGTTGCCAGGCGTGCAGCACCTCCGGAGAATGATAGAGGATGGTGCCCGCTTGGAACGCATGGCCGTCGGACAGCAATACCCCCGTCCCGGCGAGAAACAGCAACAGTTCATAAAAAGAATGCCCATGCCGGCCCATCCCCCCGCCGCAATCTTCCTGGCTGAGGCGCATGCCATGCAGGTATACGCGATACGGGGTCAGGATGAGATGCGGCACCGCCTGCGTGATATTCCGGCACACTCGACGCATGCTCGACCATTGCGCCATGATATATTCAGGTGTGACCGTTGTATACACTGTGCCAAATCATACTATATATTTTCCGGATCATGCAACTTCTCCATACAGCCACCTGTTACACTGGTAGCGATCCATTAAATGCGCTTCGTAGTGCACGATGCATTCAAACACGAAACTGTAATAGGTTGCCATCATGAGTCACTCGCCATTACGCATCGGTTTTATCGGTCTGGGTAGTATGGGTTTCCCCATGGCTGGACATATTCGTCAAGCCGGATATCCGTTGACCGTGTATAACCGCACGCCAGTAAAAGCCGAAGCATTGGAACAAGCCGGCGCCGTTGTCGCGCACACTTCACGGGAGGTTGCCGAACGTTCGGATCTGGTGATTGCCATCGTGACCGATATGCCGGATGTGGAGCAGGTGCTCTTCAGCGAACACGGGGTGGCTACCGGTGCTCATCCCGGTCTGATCTTTATCGATATGAGCACCATTGCGCCTGGAGCGACTCGTCTGTTTGCCGAGCGTTTGGCGGCGCACAAGGTGCATTACCTGGATGCGCCGGTTTCAGGCGGTGATATCGGGGCGATCAACGGGACACTCACGATCATGGTCGGCGGAGAAGCCGACATCTTCGCACAGGCTGCACCTGTACTGGCGACCATGGGCTCGCGCGTCACCCATGTCGGGCCATGCGGATCGGGTCAACTGGTCAAGGCCTGCAATCAGATCCTGTGCGCCGTGAACATGGTTGCTGTGTGTGAGGCGTTGATGCTGGCGTCGTCCGCCGGTCTGGATCTGGATACCGTGTTGGAAGTCGTTACTGGTGGCGCGGCTAACAGTTGGGCATTACAACATCTCGGTCCGCGGATCGCGCATGGAAATCTAGATCCCGGTTTTATGGTGAAGCTGATCCAGAAAGATCTGAATATCGTGTTCAGCACCGCGGCTGACGCCCACCTCCCGCTCCCAGGCACGGCGGTCGCTGCCCAACTCTTCCAGGCCGCACAGGCGCTGGGCGGCGCCAATTTGGGCACCCAGGCGATGATACTGGCTTACGAGCAGTTGGCGAACCGGAAGCTCTCGGCTCCCATCGCATTACCGTCTCTCGAAGTATGACGGCATACAAACGATACCGTTGATCAAATGAGGTAACCAGATATGCAGACCCCCGACTGGATGGCTGTCATTCGCGTTTATGGCAGCATTCTCTATGCCACCCGGCGCTGGGGCAATGTCGATAGCGAACCGATCGTTCCGCTGATGCCGGAGCACATCGATGCCTGGATGGCGGATTGCCGTCAGGCGGGCATCACCACGGTGCTCTGGCGAGCCAACTGCGCCGGCACGCTGACCTATCCCAGCCAGTTTACCGCGCTCTCAGGTGAGCCGCCG
>Ga0172375_10007449_pt1 | contig 14997 bp, 24 predicted proteins | sample LakKiv1m_FD_114537 | JGI IMG/M metagenome (GOLD analysis project Ga0172375, IMG submission 114537) | Freshwater microbial communities from Kabuno Bay, South-Kivu, Congo - kab_092012_11.1m | ecosystem: Environmental > Aquatic > Freshwater > Lake | place: Democratic Republic of the Congo... | reverse complement strand
GCTATCGACTTTCCTATATTTAATTATACTATATCTAAAATTAAAAAGCCACCCCTTTTTAAGCGAAATTAGAAGTTTATGCTCTTTTATGCACTCTTGATATATTTCCTTGCTAAATTAAAATAAGAGTATAACAATTACTACTAAGGTGATTGTTTATTCTAAAAATGAATTCCTCGCATCGATCCAAATTATTAGCTAAAAAAGAGAGGTGTGTCAGAAATGACAAGGATTGTCTGCGAGGCAATCTTTAGAACGCCTCTCTTTTTTAGTTTGTAATTTATGGCTAAGCAAAGATATATTAATACGAAATTTTGGTCCGATCCTTGGATCAGAGAAAAATTAAATCCCTTAGATAGATATCTTTTTTTATATCTCCTAACAAATGAACATTCTAATATTTGTGGTATCTATGAAATTTCAGTTGCTACAATTGCATTTGAAACTGGTTTAGATGAATCCGATCTAACCCGTAACTATTTTAAAAGATTGGAACCAAAAATTTACTATAAAAATAATTGGATCATAATTCCTAATTTTATCAAGCATCAAAATTTTAAGAGTCCTAAGATTAAGACCGGGATTGAGACGGCTCTCAAGGGAGTCCCGCAAGAAATAACTGACATTGCAATACGGTATGGATACGGTATAGATACCCCGTCGTATATTAATCTTAATATTAAATTAAATAATAATATTAACGACTCACCATTAGCCCCTAAAGGGTCTAAAACTTCTTCTAAAGAGAAAGAATCTCCTAAGGAAGAAAAATATCCTACCAAAGAAACCATCTCCTTCTTCATAGAAGAAGTTAAAAAAAAATTCGGAACTGAACCAGCAGTCAATTATGGGAAGGATGGCAAACTTGTGAAATCGGCGCTTCGTAAATATGGTTTTGAAAAAGTAAAGAAAATTTTAGAATATTATCTTGATAGTAAGAAATGCCAAGAATTTGGTTTTAATCTATCAGTTGCAATTTCGACAAGCACAATAAACAGTTATCTTAAAGATAACGAAGCTTATGTCTAACTTAACTAAAAGCGAATGTCAATCATTCGAACGGGAATGGATAATGAGTCAACCGCACTACTCTCTTAGAGAATTAGCTGAGATATTTCCTGAAGCCAAGCAAGCAATGAAAGATAGTCGCGAAGAAATAATTCGTAGTTTAATTGGTATCCAACAAAAGCAAGAAAACTCAGTCGAACTCTATACTCGATATTCTCAAGCTTGGCCGGTTGCACGCGCTACGATTGAACTTTTAGAAGAAGAACGCATTAAACAAGAAACTATTTTAAAGCGCTTAGAAAGAAATATTGCCTTCTTAGAAAACAATAAAGAAATCAAAGAAATCGATATTTGCGCAGTAAAAGACAGACATAATCTAGTTGAAGTAGTTCAGCAATATGGAATTATTCTCAAAAAGAGAGGAAAAAACTATGTTGGTCTTTGTCCTTTTCATAATGAGAAAACAGCATCTTTTAATGTAAACGAAAAGCTATTTCATTGTTTTGGCTGCGATAAAGCAGGCGATGTTATAACTTTTGTTCAGGAAATTGAAAAGGTCGATTTTAGAAAAGCATTAGATATACTCAAATGATAGATCTAAAGGAACTTAACGAGCGCCTATCTCGAATTGAAAGAGAAAAGAAAGGCATTGCCTTAGAAGATGCTCTAAGAGAAGAGATGGCAAATTACAAAGGTGAAGATGAAGTAGTCTCTTTTGAAGATTATAAAAAAACTCATATTGAATTTGTAAAACAAGGTTTTTCTTCAGGTATGCCTTCTTTAGATCGCCTAATAGATAAATTTCACGAAGGAGATTTAGTTACCATAACTGCTTCAACGGGTCAAGGTAAAACCTCATGGTGTCAATACTTAACTGTTAATTTTGCTAATTCTCAAAAGAAAAGTCTCTGGTTCTCTTACGAAGTGCCTGTAATGAATTTTCTTTTGAAGTTTGGAGAGCAATTACCCGAAGGTTATGTTCCGAATCTCCTAACAGAAAGGAGCCTTGTCTGGATAGAAAGAAAAATAGTGGAAGCAATTGTTAAGTTTAAAGTTTCAGTAGTCTTCGTAGATCATTTACATTACCTCTTTAACTTAAGAGAAACGAGAAACGTAAGCTTAGAGATAGGCGAAATAATGCGCACGCTTAAAATAATAGCTAAAAAATATAGTGTTACTATTTTTATTGTTGCACATACAGGTAAAATTGAAGACGGAAGAAGTGCAGTTGGTCTAAATAATATTCGCGATAGCTCATTTGTCGGCCAAGAGAGTGATTATGTTTTTGCTCTTTGGAGAATTAAACTTCAACAAACGTGGAAGCAAATCGAAGATTTCGGAGTTCAATACAAAAATGAAACAGTAATCTCTGTAATTAAGAATAGATATAACGGTCAATTAGGATCTGTGCGTATGTATTACGACCTAAAAAATAATAGATTTACGGAGTTGGTAACAGCCGAGATGCCACAAGAAATGAGTGAAGCATATCCAGATATAGGATAGTCTGAGTTTTCCCCTTGATTTAATGTCTGGCTTAAGTTATTATTAAGATATAATAAAAAAGGTCGGACATTAATAATTAATAACAAAGATTATGAAAGTAAAAGACATTGAAATCTCAAATATCGATTTACTTCAAAATAGTAGAACAGCTGTCGGTAATGTAGCTGATCTAATGAGAAGTATCGAGAAAGATGGATTACTTCATCCAATCGGAGTTTACGAAAAGGGAAATCGCTATATCTTAACTTATGGATTCAGGAGATATGAAGCAATTAAGAAGTTAGGATGGAAAACTATTCCTGCGGTTATAATCGAAGGAGAGTTAAGCGAAACAGATTTCTTAATAATAAACACTCTCGAGAATATCCATCGTAAAGATATTTCTCCAATAGAGTTAGGTAAAGTTTGTGAACAGTTTAAGAAAAAAGGTTTTGCGAATGATGAAATTGCAGCAAAACTTCATATTCCTAAAACGAGAGTCTGCATAGCTTTAGAGATGTATCAACGAATACCTCGTAAATTTCGAGATATGATTGGATTCATCAATCGCGGTGAAAGTAATAATGGGAAGATTTCAGCGAATGTAGCTTCTCAAATCGTCAAGATGAGGTTAAATCAAGCTGAATTATCAAAGCTTTTAGAATATGCTCGCAAAGAGAGTTTAACTCTTAATCGAATATATCTCCTAAAAGAATTAATGAAAACTGGATTTACCTTTGAAGAAGCAATAAAAAATATGGATACTTGTCTTATTAGAGGAATAACAGTTAGAGTCGATAGAAAAGAGTATGATAAAATGGGTTTCGGTCACAAACCCACAAAAAGAACTTTAACTGATTACGCATTATCCATATTGAAAGGAGAAGAACCAGTAAATAAAAACTTATTTATTTAGATGGCTCTTGATTTAGCCCTTTAATCGCAAGAGCATTAGAGGGCTAAAATGAGGAACTATTATGAATTGGCAAAAAGAATTAGAACAATTTATGTTAAACGTCGAAGGCGGTCTCTGGCATTATAACCAATACAGAGATTTTATTTCACAAATTTTAGAAAAAAAACAAATGTATACACTTAAATTAAAGCATCATTTTGATGCAGCGCATAAGTTAGATTTAACATTTGAGAGTCCTTGTTGTAATCTTCACGGACACAGGTGGAATGTAGAGGTTGAAATTTCATCTCAAGTATTGAATGATGAATGTATGATTGTGGATTTTGCAAAAATCAAAAATGTTATTAATCAGCTCGATCATAAATATCTAAACGATATTTTAAAAGATACTAACCCAACAGCTGAAACTATAGCTGAGTATCTACACGAGAAAATAGACGCATTAACAAATAGTCAAGCAACAACTAAGGTGACTGTTTATGAATCACCTGAAGCATCAATAACCTATGAAAATTAAAATATCAGAGATATTTGAAAGTTTACAAGGAGAAGGAAAGTTTGCAGGCACTCCAATGTTATTTATTCGAACTTCTGGATGCACTCGTAAATGTTCTTTCTGCGATACTCAGTATCATACCGAAGGTCGCGATATGACACTAACAGATCTTTTAGCGAGAATTAAGAAATCTAAACTAGACTATATTTGCTGGACAGGAGGCGAACCTTTAATATGGCGCAAAGAAATTGCCTGGATAATGGATAAAACTCCTAATTTAAAGCACCACGTTGAAACTAACGGAGATTTACTATCAGAAATTATGGAAGATAGTATGTTTGTTAAATTCTCTTATATCTCAGTTAGTCCCAAAGAAAGAAAAATAGCCTTATCTTCTAGACGTTTCTTAGAAAGAGCATTAGATAGAGGCGAGTTAAACACCGCAGATATTAAAGTAGTTACCGATTTAGACAAGGTAAACAAGGATTTAGTGCCTTATGCCTCGATTTTAATGCCTCTGTCGACATTCGACGTTGCGTTAGACAACGCGATCTACAAGAAAGTGTGGGAATACTGCGTTAAGAATAATATTCGCTTTACCCCTCGTTTACACACAGTATTCGGGAAACGTAAAGGGATTTAATCATATGACCTATAATGAAATTATCGAAGATGCGAAGAAGTTAGCTCTTAAAATTGTATTTAGTAAATATTGCGCAATACATCCAATTCCAGCAGGAGGAATTGCAGTTGCAGTTGCAATGAATGAAATTCTAAAATACAAGATGCTATCTGTTGAGGAGTATAAAAACTATCCTAATAAATCTGAAGTTTTAGTAATAGATGATTTAGTCGATAGTGGAAAAACAGTCGAAAGATATCCTGAATCTGACGTTGCGGTTCTCTATAAAAAGGTGCATTGTCCAATTACTCCTAAATACTATCTAAAAGAAATTGGAAGTGAATGGGTAACTTTCCCACATGAAAAAGACAAAGACGGTGTCTTAGATCATCTTTTAAGAGTATTTGAATTTATCAATGTTCATTTAGATCAAGATGAACAAGGATTAGCATTAGATATTTTAAAAAAAATAAAAAAATGAATAAGGCAATTGTAATCCTAAGTGGTGGATTAGATAGCACTACACTTCTTTATGATGTAATATCACAAGGTTATGAGGTTGAAGCTATATCATTCAATTATAATCAAAAACATAAATGTGAATTAGAAAAAGCATCCGCTACTTGCAAAAAGCTAAATATTCCGCACAAGATAGCAAATATTGAAGTTCTGAATGATTTAGTTCCATCTGCATTAACAAGAAGCAATTGGGATATTCCAGAGGGACACTACGAAGGTGAGAATATGAAACAAACAGTAGTAAATAATCGAAATCCTGTAATGGCTAATTTAGCATTAGCGTATGCTCTTTCAATTAAAGCTAATAAAATCTTTTTAGGAATACACGCAGGAGATCATAGAATCTACGAAGATTGTAGAGAGCAAGCTCTTAATGCATTAAATGAAACAGCATATATTTGGTCAAGTGATAATAGAGGAAGATTAACACCTAATTGGATAGCTTCGTTTTTTGAAGCACAAGGATGCTTTAGTCATAATAATTATAGACAAATGGTGATACCAACAGTAATAATTACTCAAAAAGATAAATCTCTCCTGCAAGAAATTAAAAAATTCTTCTACGAAAGAGGATCTATTTCCCAACAGAAGAGTGGATGTTATGATTATAGATTGCAACATCAAGACTGCCGTCTAGTGATTAACTTAATGAAGACTTATGGATTTCAAACTAAACACAAGAAAGAACAATTTAATAAATGGTATAATCAATTTCATGAAATGTTTGAAAGAGAAGTTGAAACAGATAATCCTGCTATTGGAGGAAAGACCTACGAAGTTCAAATTATAACTTTCGAAGCTCCATATCTATTTAAAACAAAAGGAGATATAGTAAAAAAAGGATTAGAGTTAGGTGTGGATTATTCTTTAACTCAAACATGCTATAATGGCAGAGAAAGAGCTTGTGGTAAATGCAGTTCCTGTCAAGAAAGATTAGAAGCTTTTACTCAAAATAATGCAATTGATCCTATTGATTACGAACCATTTGTTGCAAAAGTTAAGTAAAAGTTATGAACCTGGATTATAGGCTTTAACCGGTCTATAATTAAATCATTAAGATATTATGAAACGAGCTGATATCCAAATTGCAATAAAAGATCAGGAGTGGCAAAGTTTTAGAATATCTCTTAAGGGAAAATCAACTAAAGACAAGTTAAAAGATTTAGCTGATTACCTTAATAAAGGCCGAACTCATAATAAAGAAATACAAGTCCAGAACTATATTAATGCACTTCGTCGAGCTGGACTAACTAACAATGGCATTCAAAGCCTTTAAAGTAAAATGTTCTCGTTGTGGAGTAGAAAAATTCGCTAATGAAAACGCCTACAATGCAAGAATTAAGAGATACGGTTCATTAGAAGAAGTTGAAAAGAAATGGATCTGCAACGATTGCAAGAAAAAAGAAAGAGAACAAAAAGCTAATTAATAATGAATTCGGAGTTCTTAAAGCAAGCAATTAAATATCTCGAGAGTCAAGATATTGAGATATTAGAAGTTAGAGAAAAGAATAGCACACTAAGTCCTTTAGATAGTGCTAAGTTAGAAGAAATACCACGTAAACCTCAATTATTGGTCAGATGGAAAGGTGAAACGTTTTTCTTCTACTGCTCAAACAAAGAAGAATTCTTTCCTTCTAAAGATGGAAATCTAAAGACAGGAGGGGATTGGCCGACGTTTAGCTTTCTTAAAGCAATAGGAGAAATAACTAAGATCGAAGTTTATCTTCTAATGCACGAAGCAGAAACTAATCAATGGTTAATTAAACAATTTAGTCAATTACAAGCAGGTGAACCAGGACATCGCGATAGATGTTTAAAAAGAGAATATCGATACGATAAATTATTAAACTGCTATGATTGCTGGAGAAATCATAAATCATGCTGTTCTAAATGCTTGAATGGAAAACAACCTACGGTTTTATGGAAGACAGATCTGTTTCCTGATAAAATGTCTAATCAACCAAAATTAATAAAATGAAAAAAAGATGTGCAAGATGTGGTCACTCGGATATTTATCAAGATATAGAAGGATTAAATAACGAGAAACAACCACTTTGTAAGAAATGTTATTCGGTCGTTTACAACGCAAATAAGAGAAGTTCAGTAAGATATTTTGGACAAGCAAAGGTCGCAGAGTCATTCCGATCAGCTTTAGAAGGTTTAAAACTAGATCTTAATACACCTGATATGAAAGAGACTCCGGAACGAATGGCGCGCGTGTTCGAAGAATATACTTCAGCATTATCAAAAGATTGGGTTCTTAGAGAAGAGTTCTTATTTTCGCGAAAATTCCCGAGTTCATATGATGAAATGGTAACTTTTGGCAAAGATATCCGTCCAATTACAGCAAATTCTCTTTGTCCACATCATTTCTTACCAGTTCATATGAAAGTTTATGTATCCTACATTCCAAATAAATGGGTTATCGGTTTATCTAAAATGTCTGAGTTTATCATTGGTATTTCTAAACAACCCATTCTTCAAGAAGAATTAACTCGAATTATAGCTAATAAAATTCAAAAAGAACTTAAACCATTAGGGGTCGGATTAGTAATCGAAGGAACACATGACTGTATGGCGATAAGAGACGTAGAACAAGCCATTCCAGTTACAACTACTTCTTTATTAGGGGTTTATCGGACTAACCTGGAAACACGTCAAGAGTTCTTTAATTCCATCAAAGGACACTAATTAGACTGCGTTGTCCTGCGAGTTTGGCGCATATGTTGGTATTTATAGCAGGTGGTCTCTCTACAAACTATTCCCCCGATTTAAAAGTGAATGTTCTTGAGAGTTATTTTGCCTATAAGAATAAAGAGTTAAAGATTACGAAGGATTACGTTAAAAAGTTCTTTTTAGATTCAGGTGCTTTCTCCGCATGGACAAAGAAGATACCTATTAATATTAAATACTATTGCGAATATATCAAACGGAATATTGCAAAATTAGATTATTATGCTTGCCTAGATGAAATAGGATCTGCTGAAAAAACACAAACTAATTTAGAGATAATGGAAAAAGAAGGATTACACCCTTTACCAGTCTATCATTACGGAGAACCATTCGATGTATTTAAAAGATTAGTTGAGAAATATGATCATATGGCAATCGGTGGATTGGTGCCCATATCTACTAAGAACTTAATTCCTTTTCTAGATGAGATATTTGGATATATCTGTGATAAAGAAGGTAAGACAAATAAAAAGTTACATGGATTTGGAATGACAACAGTCTCTCTAATGGAAAAGTATCCCTGGTTTTCAGTCGATAGTATTAGTCCAATTATAACTGCTGCTATGGGTGGAATATATAACGAAGATGGAAAAGTAATTAGCTTAGCTATGAAAGGATATATTCCGCACTCAGTCGAAATAGCATTAGGAGAAGAAAATAAAGGTGGGTTTGTTCTTCCAGAAGGTTCTTTCAAAGAAAATACTTTAACAAAAGGCTTTAGTTTTATGCAACTAAAGTATAAGTATAAAACACGAATTGTAGTCAATATTCGATATATGATGAAATTAGAAGAAAGATTAACCTTAAATCCACCCATATTTAAACAATATCAAACAAAATTACTATGAAAGATAATTGGGATGTTAAATATCTAAGAGAATCGGTATTTATGCCTTTCGGTTCTATGTGTAATCTTATTGGTCAAGCCTATCAAGGTAAAGGAATTACAATAGAAGAATTAGAAAATTTGACTAAAAAAGCATTTGTATTAGCATTAACTTTTGTTAGTAAGGCATATGATGAAGCAGGTGAACAAGAAACAGGTAAAGCCGACTTGCCAATGAAAAATCAAAAATGACAATAGATGATATATTAGTCAGCTATGTTAATAGAGATACCGGACACAAAAGAGAAATTGGTAGATATTGGGCGAGCGATGTTCATTCAATCAAAGAAGGATATTTAACACCCGAAAACTTCTTACTAAAGAAAGCGATAGATTTAAGCGGAGCAAGAATGATATTGACAGGGGTAGCATTTGAGAATCTATGGACAGAGATATGCAAAACAACAGGAGTCGCTTGTTCCTTCCAAGAGAAAAAAGAACTGTCGATAAATAAAGATATAACCTTAGTGGTTAAACCGGATTACGTTTATGACAATGTAATTCATGAAACTAAATATCCTTTCTCTATAGTAAGAGAAGAAATTCCTGATCGATATTTAGACCAATTAGAATGTGAGTATAGGGCATTCTATAAACAAGTCTATTTAGGAGTTTTTTCAACACCGTTTAATTTAAAATTATTACCCTATACTCCATCAAAGCGAAGATGGACAAATATAACTAATACTCTGATCGACTTTCATAATAAAGTCGTCGAGATAAATAAATGTTACACGAAAGAAGTTCAAAAATAGGTAACTTTGCTAAAAAAGGAGAAGACTTTAAAGACAAAGACTTACTAACTATTTTAAGCGAAGGTCAGGTTATTCAACCTCCAGCTGGTTCAAAGTATAATAAACCTCAAATAGTATTTAAAGTTAAACTACCAAACGGAGAAGAAAAAAATACTTCGTTTAATAAAACATCTATCGATAATTGTATAGATGCGTGGGGTAAGGATGATGCTAAATGGATTAATAAACAAGTTAAAGTATGGGAAACCTTGCAGAATATTGAAGGGAAAATGAAAAAGGTTTATTATTTCTCTCATCCAGATGCAGTTATCGACGAAGAAGGACATTTCTATCTAGAAGGAAAACAGACTTCTCCTGAACAAGATATTCCAGTTATAGAAGACGGAAACGAAATTAATGTAAAAGATATTCCTTTCTAGTATGCTATTTCTCGGATTTATCAAAGAGGGCGTTCTATCAGCTAAGAACTTAAAGACTTGGGTTCAGTCTAAAAAAGACGGGAAATATAGTATAGAAATAAAGAAAGTAAGACAGATTCGAAGTTTATCTCAAAATGCTCTTTACTGGAAATGGCTAGATATAATTGGTAATAGTTTAGGATATGACGCAGATGAACTTCATACTACCTTTAAGTCAATGTTCTTAACTGATAGATCTCAAAAGTTACCTTTAGTAAGATCTACTGCAAAATTAAATAAGAATCAATTTAGTGCTTACTTAGGTAAGATAGAAAGAGAAGCTGCACAATTAGGTATAGTTCTACCTCAACCAGAAGATTACTATAATAGTTTAGCTAAAGAATTAAATGAATGAAGATATGTTAAATAGAATAGGTAAGCAAGCTAAAATTAACTTGTAAGAGGTCCAGAATTATGAAAGAACAAATTACATTAGATAAAGTAATTCAAATTCTCGATAAAGCTATTAATAAAGAACGAGCTTACTTCGAGCAATTTGATTTTATAGTAGGTGTTAGTAGAGGCGGTTTAATACCTGCCGCTTGGATAGCTACTCATTTAAACAAACCGTTAATAACTGCCTATATAGATAAAAAGGGTGAAGTCTACGCAGATAGAACTGAATGGTTAAAAGATAAAAAAGTATTAATTATTGATGATACTAGAAGAACAGGCGAAACAATTAATAAAATAATGAATCTAATACAATCTTTAACTAATAAAGAAGCAGACACGTTCTTTATTATAGAAGATCCAGATAATAAAATATCCTTCCCATGGGATATATATGACTAATGAATTATCAAGAAAAACAACCATTGTCGAAAGCATGTCGAAGAAGCAAAATTAAAGGTTTTAATGGAGATATATAGACATGGAGGAAAGTCAAATAAGAAAAAAAATAACAAATCAACTAGAAAATGAAGGTTGGACTTGGTGGAGAGCTGCTAATACACAATGGCAATCCAATGATATCTTTACTTTGTTTGATTTAATATGTGCTAGAAAGAATATATTAAGATTTATTCAATTAACTACTAAACCGAATATATCAAAACATCTTAAAAAGATAAAGAGTTATTTTAAAGAACACGATATTGAAATAGGTTGTGAGATATGGGGATATGATGAAAGTAAAGATAACTTTGATATTCGCTATCTTTAACGAGTATATTAACCCACTATATACAGTCGACGAGTATATAGTGGTTTAATGTATTGGTTAAATAAAAACAGACCGTCAAAAGCGATCTGAAAATAGATTTAATTAACCTGCAACTAATCTGCACTCTACCAATTATCGCTATTTCCTAAATTATCTGTATCCTCCATTCCATAGTCGATATAATCTGAGTCTTCTTCCTCTAAATCTTCACATTCTTCTTCATCAAAGTCCGAATCATACTGATCAGAATCTTCTATTTTTTTATTTAGATTCATTATATTATTGCAATAAATGCGACTACATATATTGCGCAAAGTCAGATACACTTTTTGTAAACTGACCAATGCTTTATATTTCCAAAACTATCCTCTAACATTCTATTTGCACATTCTTTCTGAATATTCGGATCCCATATATTATCTATAAGTCCGTATTTCTCAACGCAGTATTGGTTAAAGGTGGGCTGATGAAATTGTAATATACCTTTAGCCAATCCAGAATCCCCGACTGCGTTTTTATCACCTGAAGATTCATACTTAACCAGACATTCTATCAAAGAATCATATCTTAATTTTGGAAAAGAAAGCCTTATTATACTGTAATCTTTTAAACAAATAGTTGGCTCAATTTCCTGTTCTTTAGCTATTTGTGGAATAAATAAAAGAATTACAGCGATAATAATTAACTTATTCAATTTTCTTTATAGCAGCCCTAATTGTGAATAATCCAGCTATTCCTAACGCTTCATAAATATTTACCTCAACTTCGCTGGTTATCCAACCTAATCTCGCGCTAATGAAAACCAATACTCCGATTACTCCCAAACCATAGGTTTTCTTGCCTTGTAACCAAACTAATATATTTGTCATATTTTTGTATTTATTACTTTTTGCCGACCTTTTTTAATTCTATTAATTTTCCATATAAAGATAGCAAATTCTGTAATATTGACTTAACTTTTAATAATGTCGGATATGTTCCATTCGGTAAATCAGTATAAGTATAAGCTGCTGAAATAAGACCTTTTTCTACATACTCATATGGTAAATGTCCAAATCCACCATCGCCCCAATTATTTCCCCATGAATTTACAAACTCGAATACTTTATTTTTATCATCATAACCAGTTAAAAGCACTACATGTCTCCAATCTGTTTTCTTAGGAATCTTTATGTTCTTGTATTGCCAGCTGTCATTATCACCCCAAGATGCAATCAAAGCTCCATTCCCTAATATTATTGCTTTTTTATACATGTCTAAACTCTTATTGCTCCATGTAAAATATTTCTTTCCTGCATAGGTAAGTGCTTTTTCCTCGATCTCTGGTGTTATATCGTCTTTCTTCCTCATGAATGTTTCCGATGGAGCACTTCTATCTGGATAATATGAAGGAATATCTGATTCTAAAGCTATACCATTACTTATTATTCTTTTTAGATTATTTACAATACCACTACCAGCTGGTTCTACATATACATTTGAATATAAATATCTTGCTGATAATTCAATTTGCTCTCCTGTCTCTATAAAGTTAAGAAGCTGTGCATATGAAGCACTACTTTGAGATGTGCAGGACCCAGAGCCATTCTGGTTTTTTATCTTTCCTATTTTATCTCGTAAACTATATTTTTCAGGTAATACAGTAGACATTGGTATATTTTCCAATCTATAATCTCGTATATCTATTCTGTCTCCTGAATAACCTTTACCAAACTTTGATATATTCATATTTGTATATGAGGGGAGTGGATTCAGTCCATTTATTAATGGAAGCTTTCGCATGTGTTTGATTTGGCTGTCCACTCCCCATTGATTATGAGATGCCTACTCTTGGTCTCAAATGTTTACATCCTTTCTTGCTTGCTTGGTGGGAGCAAAACTCTTTCACCTTTCTTCTTCCTAACTTACATTTATATTTCCTGCAATAATACATCAGATTTCTCCTATCGAAGAAAAGTTCGAAGTTCTTTCATCTCTGAAAATGATCTGACTGCAAGTGTTCGTTCCATAAGCATCTCCTTGCAAAAAGAACTATTTCATATTGTATATTATGTATGATGCCAGTGATACTACCAATCCTACCAGTGTAGTTATTGTAATTGATACAGCCCATGAAGGTCTGTGTATGTATTTGTCTATATTCTCCTTCATATCTGAAAATTCATTCTTTATCTCTGTTTTCAGAGTAAGAAGTTCTGTCTTTATCCATATCAAATCTGTTCCCATTTGTGATATTACTCCCTCATGTTTATGAACTGCTTTTTCTAACTCTTCTATCCTTCTATTCTGTTCTTTATTTATGTAATCTTTATCATCTGGCATAATTATTGTTTATTTACAACTTTTATTTATTATGTGCCTTCTTCCATATATCAATGAGTTGGGAAAATGATTGCCATCCATTTTTAGTTTTAATTTCTAAATCTTTCGCAGGAATATCTGCATTTACCCATCCTTGCTCTGGAAATTCTTGAAATCCTTTTGGCAATTTATTTCTATTTATTCTAATTAATACTTCTTCGGAACTGCCAAAACCACCTGTCAATGCTTCATTTGGTGCAAAATAAACGCCTTTTCCATATTGTCCTATTGCTGGTTTCATTCCTTCTGATTGTATTTTATTAAGTGCTTTCAAAGATGTTGTGTGATACACAAAATCTTCCTTCGGTAATTTTCCTTCTGATTTTTTTAGCAATGCTTCAAATGGTTTTTTAGAATCTGTTTTAATAGCTTGGCTATTCACAAACTCCTCTGCGGTTTTATACTTTTTTGCTTCGGATATTAGGGCACTTTCACTTTTGTTGGCGGAGTTCCATATATCAATGAGTTGGGATTTGGTTTTGACAATGTTAGGATTGAATACTTGAATATAATCTGTATTTCGGCTTGCAAATGTTGAACCAGTTTTATCTCCTTTTTTATTTATAATTCTAATGCCGTCAAATCCTTCATTTTTCCACTCTTCGCTTGTTTTTTTCCAAGCGTCTTCAATTGACATTGTCTTAATGTTCGCATTTTTATCAATTACAAATTCTTTAATGATTTTTCCGTAATCCATTGCAATATTTTTATCTGGAGACAAAAATATACCTTCTTTAGTTTTTGTAATATCAAAATTAGTAAAATTTACATTTGTTCCGTGATAAACAGACATCCCTTGTGCCTTCACAAACTTCTCTGCAGTAGCGAAGTTTCGTGGGTTAGTGGTGTCTATGGCTTTATTCGCCTTCTCCCATATATCGGTGAGTTGGGAAGTGGTTTTATTTGTTACCACTAAAACTTCTCCCTCATACGGTTTGAATCCCTTGCTATTTTTTATTAAATTTAAGTCTGCAATTATCTCGTTTGGTTGAAATGTTTTTGAAATAACTTTTTCTCCAAACTGTTTAGCTATATTTTTGTCATGTGTCCAAGATTCAAACCCTCTATCACCACCCACACTCAATCGTGAAAAATAAGGACTGTCTTTTCCTTCTGACGAAATTCCTCTATAGAGTTTAACTGGCTTATCTGGCACAAATTGGCTTAACTCTTCTACTGTTTTTTTATCTATTGAAGAAATTAAATCAGGATTATCTATCCATTCATTAAGAAAATTCCTTGTATCATCAGTTAATTCCTCTGCGGTCTTGTATTTACGAGCTTCGGTGATTAAAGCATTATCGCCAGTTGCTTTATTCGCTTTCTTCCATATATCAATGAGTTGAGATTTAGTATCTTCAAACATCTTTCCACTTGTCTTGATGGCAGGTGCTTTACCTTTAATCTTTGCTTTAACTTCTGGGGTTAGTTTTATACCTTGCTGTTGAGTGGTCTTTTGGGAGATGTCAAAGGTTTGCTTTTGAGATTCAAATGTTTTTCCTGTTATTTTTTCGTAATTTCCTCTTCTGTCCCAAGTGTATTTATCCACTGCCTTAAACTTCCCATCTCCAAGTATGTCGGTGATGATGTATT
>Ga0172375_10007448_pt1 | contig 14999 bp, 13 predicted proteins | sample LakKiv1m_FD_114537 | JGI IMG/M metagenome (GOLD analysis project Ga0172375, IMG submission 114537) | Freshwater microbial communities from Kabuno Bay, South-Kivu, Congo - kab_092012_11.1m | ecosystem: Environmental > Aquatic > Freshwater > Lake | place: Democratic Republic of the Congo... | reverse complement strand
GCCGTAGCCCGGCAGCTCCAACCCCACCCACGCGAGGCCCACCGGATTATTGGGGCCCGCCTGAATGATCAGCTTGCCGTCGATCTTCTGTGCCTCTGGATCCTCGGCGAAGAGAGCCGGATCAAAGGTGTAGACCGGGTTCTCCGCCGCGTTGGCCACCGTGGTCTCGCCCTGCGGCCGCTTCTCCTTGAGCCGGGCGATCGAGCACGGGAAGTGCGCGATGAGCTTCTCCTGCGCGTCGTAGGCGCGGACAAACTTGCGCTCCAGGTCGATCTCGAGATAGGCGGCCAGAGAACGCGCTGCTGTCGCCGTATCCGGAACCACCAGCGCGGTGCCGGCCGGCGGATCCGGCCACGCCACTTCCGGGTTGAGCCTGCGCAGGCACGCCGGCGAAACATGAAAGCGTTCGCCGACCAATTCGAGAATCGTTTCGTATCCCAGCCGCGGCATCTCGGCTCGCTCGCGCCACGAGGCAGGCGCCGCGGCCAATTCCTCGTGGTCCTCCTGGGTCACCGTATAGCTCGTCAGGAACTCCGCGGGAGCCAATCTCGCCATGATGTCATCGGTGACGACACCCGTCACCGGTTCCCCCATCGCCTCCTGCCACGCCTCCAGAGCCATCCTCGTCTGCGCGCCCCAATGCCCGTCAAGACTGCCAGGCGAGAAGCTCAGCCGATCCAATCCAACCTGCAGCCTCAGCATCTCGTCTTCAGGCGCGCGGGTGGTCTGCTGAACCGGCACCGGCTTGGCGACGGGAACCATGACGGGTTGCTGAACCGGCGCGGGCGGAGTCGGCTGTACCACAGGTTGCACGTGCGGCGTTGGAGTCCGAATGACCGGCGGTGGCGGATGCCACGCGGCGCATCCTGAACCGAGCAGATACAGCACTGTCACCCCCGCCACCCAGGATCGGGCCCAGCCTGCGTTCATGGACTGGATTCTACATTTCATTCGTCCGGCGTCACGATACGTCGGCCACATCGCCAGCGTCAAGGAGGTCCTCCGGACTTTGTCTGTCGCGCTGCTATTTTATCCTCGAACCGTGCTTGATTTCCGAAGAACTCCCCCGTACCTTTCTGCCTGTGTTGTCTGTAGAAACAGTACGAAAGGAGTTCACAATGAAGTCTGGTCTGCTCGTTGTTGCTATCGTTGCTATGTTCGCTGCTGGATGCAATTGCCCGATGATGAAGTCGGCAAAGGTCGAAGCAGCCCCCGCCAAGGTAGAGACTGCTCCGGCGGCTCCGGCCAAGGTTGAAGCTGCTCCGGCGGCTCCGGCCAAGGTCGAGGCCGCTCCGGTCGCTCCGGCCGTCAAGTAGTACGCGTATCATCCCTCACGAGGCACGGGCTTCGTGAGGGATTTTCTTTTTCCCTTCCCCCGCCCCCATCGTCCTTATCCTTCAGAGAGCCCGCCCCGTTCGATCAGGCAGTCAACCGCGCCATTTGGTCGGGCGACAATCGCAGCGCCGCCGCGCCCAGGTCCTCCTTCAAATGCTCACGGTGATGCGAACCGAGGATCGGAATGACAGGAAACGGTTGATGCAGGAGCCAGGCCAGCGCGATCTGGCCGGGCGTCGCGTTGAGCTCGCGGGCCAGTTCGCGGGCCCGCGCCAACCGCGTACGGGTCACCGGATTGTCGTAGGCGTCTTTGGCCCGTTCGCCGCCGCTGGCGAAGTAACCGGCGGCGGTCGACGTATAAGGGATCACCGGCAGGCGCGAGCGGCGGTGCCATTCCTGATCCGACTCCTCCAGGCTCTGCGTCGCAGTGCCGTCGTCAGTCCTGGGATCGGGATTCGCGGTGTTCTTTCGCGCCAGGTTCCACTCGGGCTGACTGGCCGCAAAGCCCCGCAGACCATGCGCCGCCGCGTAGGCATTAGCCTCGGCGATGCGATCGGTCCGCCAGTTGCTCGCGCCGAGCCAGCGGATGCGACCGCGCTTCACTTCGCGGTTCAACGTCTCCATGATCTCCGCCACCGGCCGTCGTGTCTCGTCGCGATGCAGCCAGTAGAAATCAATGGTGTCGACGCCCAGTCGTCCGAGACTGTCGTCAATATCCGCCTCGATCCGGCTCGCCGTCAGCCACTGCTCGACCTTGCGGTAACCCCCGGCGCCGGGATGCCCGCCCTTGGTACCGATCACCCAGTCGCCCTTTCCGTTCCGGCGCACATAATCGGCCAGCGCGCGCTCGCTGCAGCCCGCGCCACCCGGAGTGAGCCAGAACGCGTAGCAATGCGCTGTATCGAGAAAGTTTCCGCCGGCATCGCGGTAGAGATTGAGCAGCGCATCGACGTCGGCACCCACCACGTCCGCACCGAACGAGCCGGTACCGTAGCAGATCGATGAGATCACAAGATCCGTTCCGGGGAGTTGTTTTCGTTCCAAGGTGTACTCCTATCGTTTGAGATGATGCCGTCACCTTAGAACGCGAGGCCGAGCCTGTCAATGAGAAGCCCTCCGTGCAATTATCCCATCACTGGCACAGCCTTGCATGCCTCCCCGCGACACGTGGCCGACGAGTGCGAAATAAGCAACACTGCTCGCTTCTCTTCCTCCAGTATCCCTGGATCCGCACCGACCTCGCAGAGCGTCGGGGCGGGACAGGGAAGTAGACGGGATGTGCATTTCGCTTGAGCAAGTACTTCGCGTTAGATCGCCTTGAGTCCCGAGCGCGCAGCGCCTCGGGACGTCCGGCGAGAAGGAGGGACCGGCGCTATACTCCCGTATGCGCCGGTCCCGAGGACGCCGCCGGCGAGGCGATATCACGCGAAAGACTTGCGACGAAATGCACATCCCTTTTTCAGGCATACACCTTGCCGCACCGGGAAGAGCTTGACACCCGTGCCGCCTTTTCCGACAACCCCCACGCATTCCGAGAAGGAGACACATGCAGACGATCGAACTGAACGGTTCCTGGACACTTCGCCAGAAAGACAAACGCCCCTCCATTCCCGCCACCGTGCCCGGCTGCGTCCACAACGACCTGCTCGCCGCCCATAGGATCCCCGACCCTTACTATCGGGATAACGAGGACCGGCTTCAGTGGATCGGCCAGACCGACTGGGTTTATTCGCGCTCGTTCGACGTCAGCGCGGCCGTCTTGCGTCGCGACCGGGTCGTCCTGCGCTGTGAAGGTCTGGATACGTTTGCCGTGATCCGCGTCAACGGCAGGACCGCGGGCGAAACCGACAACATGTTCCGCACCTGGGAATTCGATGTGAAGCGCTTCCTTCGGGCCGGGCGCAACGAGATCGAGATTCTATTCAAGTCGGTCGTGCCTTGGGTCAAGAGGCGCCAGCGCGCGGCGTATATTCCCAGCTGGGCGGGCGGGAAGGAAATCGCCGGGCGCGCCTGGGTGCGGAAAGAGCCGTGTAACTTCGGTTGGGACTGGGGGCCGGTGCTCATCACGTGCGGCATCTGGCGGCCAATCCGCCTCGTCGCCTTCGATACAGCGCGCCTCAGCGATCTCCACATCCGGCAGGAGCACGCGAAGAGCGGAGCGGTCCGCCTGGACATCACGGCGGCCGCGGAACGGGCGGGCCGGCGGCGCGCCGCCTTGTCGGTTGACATGACCATGCGGCACAGCGGCAAGATCGTGGCCAGGCAGACACTGAAGTCCAACGGCGGCCACGCGACCGGCCGTATTGTGATCTCGAATCCGAAGCTGTGGTGGCCGGCCGGCATGGGGCCCCAGCCGCTGTACGACGTCACCGCCGAACTGCACGACGCGACCGGCGCGCGCCTCGATTCCTGGACACGGCGCATCGGGCTGCGCACGCTGCGGCTGCAACGGAAGAAGGACCCGTGGGGACAGTCGTTCCAGTTTGTCGCCAACGGCATTCCCTTCTTCGCGAAGGGCGCCAACTGGATTCCGCCCGACGCCATCTATCCGCGCTTCACCCCGGCACACTACCGCCGGATCCTGGAGGACGTGGTGGCGGCCAACATGAACATGCTCCGGGTCTGGGGCGGCGGCGTCTATGCGGAAGATGGCTTCCTCGACCTGTGCGACGAACTTGGCATTTGCGTATGGCAGGAGTTCATGTTCGCCTGCGCGGCCTATCCCGCATTCGACGCGGACTTCATGGCGAGCGTGCGGCACGAGGCCGAGGACAATGTCCGGCGCATCCGGCACCACGCCTCGCTCGCGCTCTGGTGCGGCAACAACGAACTGGAACAGGGCCTGGTCGGCGACAAGTGGGACGAGCACCACATGAGCTGGAAGGACTACAAGAAGCTGTTCGACGTCCTTCTTCCGCGGGTGGTCAAGCAGTTCGACCCGGAACGCGACTACTGGCCCTGCAGTCCACACACCCCCGTGGGCGATCGAAAAGACTTCAACAATCCGAATTCGGGCGACGCCCATCTGTGGCAGGTGTGGCATGGGCGCCAGCCGTTCGAGTGGTACCGGACCTGCGACCACCGGTTCAACAGCGAGTTCGGGTTCCAGTCGTTCACGGAACCCAAAACCACGCTGGCCTTCACGAAGCCGGAGGACCGCAACATCACCAGCTTCGTCATGGAGCATCACCAGCGGAGCGGGATCGGCAATGTGGCCATCATGCAGTACATGCTCAGCTGGTTCCGCCTGCCGAAGGACTTCGCCTCGCTGCTGTGGACGTCGCAGATCCTGCAGGGCCTGGCGATCAAGTACGCCGTCGAGCACTGGCGCCGCGCCATGCCGCGCGGCATGGGCACGCTCTACTGGCAGCTGAACGACTGCTGGCCGGTGGCGAGCTGGGCGTCCATCGACTATCACGGCCGCTGGAAGGCGCTGCACTATGCGGCGAAGAACTTCTTCGCCCCCGTCCTGGTCTCCGCCGTCGAGGACCCGAAGGAGAAGCGCGTCGACGTGCATATCACGAGCGACCTGCTCAAGGCCGCCCGCGGCAGGGTCCGGTGGGTCTGGACCGATGTCGCTGGCCGCGTGCTCGCGCAGGGCGGCAAGTCCGTCGCCATCGCCGCGCGCAAGAATGCCCGCGTCGCCCGGCTCGACGCCGCGGCCCTGCTGGAGAAACACGGCGAGCGCAACCTGCTCTTGTGGCTGACGCTGGACGTGGGAGGCAAGACCGTGTCGTACAATCTCTCGCACTTCGCGCGGCCCAAGCATCTTGAGCTGGTCAAGCCGACGATCCGCGCGACCGTCAAGCCGCTACGCCGGAAAGGCGCGTTCGCCGTCACGTTGCGGACGAACCGCCCGGCCCTCTGGACCTGGCTGGAGCTCAAGAACACCGACGCCAAGTGCTCGGACAACTTCGTTCACATTCGCCCCGGCGCGCCTGTGACCATCGAGGTCGTTACGGCCACGCCGCTGCGGCTGGGCGATTTCAAGAAGCAGCTCCGCGTCAGGAGTCTGAAGGATACGTATTGAGTGAAAACGCTCGGTTGGGCGGAGATTCCTCGGCTTTCGGCGTGAGAACGCCTCAATCCTCGGAATGACATGTTATGAGTGTCATCCCGATCCGCCGCAGGCGGAGAGGGATCTCACATACCGTCCGCGCCAATACAACACGTCGCCTACCGCGACCACCAGTGCTTCTTCCGCACAATATGGTTCGTCGGCCAAATGAGATGCGTCCGAATCTTGAGCTCCGCGATCCGAGTCTGATTACTCGTGTCGAAGAAGAGGACGGGATCGTTTGTCAGCGTCGTGAAATCCTTTGCCTCGTACCACCGTACGGAGCCATCGCAGAACAGGACATTGGCTCCCCCTCCACTGTGACACCCCGGCAGACAGAAGGCATGCACGGAATCCTTGGGGTCCGATTCCTTGAGTCCGCTTACCATCACGTAGTCGGCCCATTCGTCGACACTCGTCATGTCGCCACAAAGATGTCCGCTCGCGGGGCAAATGTACAAGGTTGCAGTACCTGCGTAGTTGGTCAACTGTGAGAATCGCATAGGATAGTCGTCATCATCCATGGCGTACATCTTCATGGCCAAACCGATCTGGTGAAGGTTGTTCATGCACTTGGCCCGAGGTACTCTCACAGGCTTATTCACAAGCAGAGGCAGGATGAAGAACAGAAAACCAAGAACACACAATCCCGCCAACGCTAGGAATGCCCCGAGTTTCGAGCGACCATACAGGTCCATGAAGCCACACACAACCAGCCAGATGATCAACACAAAGACAACGAGGGGTATGAACATCAGTATTCCGTTCATGATGCCCCACCCTACGCCCGGAATCCGAGGCTTGTCAACGCCGCCGCCTCCGGCACTTGAGACTTTGTTATTGAGCATTCGATATTGGACATTCCTCTCTCCTCCCCCCGGCCAAATGCTCTTGTGCGGGGCCGTGGCGGGTGATAGATAGCACGGCATGCAGATCGAAGAGTTCTGGAAGATGCTGCACGAGACGGGCCGCTACGAGACCCCGCCGAACGTGCACCGCAACCTCTACGGCCGCCTCCTCTCCGGCTGGTCGGACTTCTTCTACCACATGGATTTCACGCATGTGGTTGTCTCCGCCAATCGATGCGCCCGGCGCGGCACGTTCGATCGAACCATGTGGGCGCGGCACGGACTCATGATGCTGCAGGCCGCCGAGCGGGCCGGCGGCCGGGCCGTCCTTACCGGCTTCGACAATATCCTCAAGGCCAAGCTGCCGGTCGTCTATGTATCCAATCACATGAGCGTGGTGGACACCACGGTCCTGCCCGCCGGCCTGCTCGGGTTCGGCGATATGGCCACGGTGATCAAGGAGAGCCTGCTGACCTACCCTCTGTTCGGCCGCGTGATGCAGCGCACCGATCCGATCAGCGTCACCCGCCGCGATCCGAGGGAAGATCTCAAGCAGGTCATGACCAAGGGCGAGGCGTTCCTCCGGGCCGGACGGTCCGTGCTGATCTTTCCCCAGGCGACTCGCGAACCCGGTTTCGACCCGTCCGAATTCAATTCCCTCGGCGTCAAACTGGCCCGGAACGCCGGCGTCCAAGTGATTCCCGTGGCGCTGAAAACCGATTTCCAGGGAATCGGGAAGAAGTTCCGCGACTTTGGTCCGCTCTATCGCGATAAGAGGATGTACTTCAAGGTCGGCACACCAATGACGGTGGAAGGCAACGGTCGCACGACGCACGAGGCCATTGTGAAGTTCGTCACCGATACGCTTCGCGGATGGGGAGCGGAGATAAGAGGTCAGAAGTCAGAGGTCAGAGATCAGAAGACGGAGGCAGCATGATCACGCCGGATCTTCAGTCGAGTTTGTTGTGCGACGACGTGCGGCAGGAACGGAACGGGAAGTTCATCCTGATCGGCCTGTTCGACATGATCGGGGTCCCGACTTTCCCCGTGGTCTTCCAGCGCCTCTGCGTCGTGAACCGGTGGTGCTGCGGAGAGGGACAGTTCAAACAACGGACCCGCATCGTAAAGCCCGACGGCTTCACGCCGGTGGCGCAGGGCCAGGAAGTCGGCATCAGCCTGCCCGATAACGAGGCGGCGGCAACCAGCTGGGAATTCTTCATGAATGTGGTGTTCGACGTCGAAGGAACCTACTGGATCGAAATCCTGCTGGATGGCGATCTGAAGGTGCGGTATCCGCTCAAGGCGCGCCGCGTGGCGCCGCCGCCTTCGCCGAAGCCGCCCGAAGGGCCGAGTCATGGCTAGCAACACGTGGATAGAACTCGATCTGGGGATTCTGCAGCGCAACCTGCGGGCCTTGCGTGACGCGCTTCCCGGCGAAACGCAGATCATCTTCGTCGTCAAGGCCAATGCCTACGGACACGGCATGTTGCCCGCCGCGAAGCAGGCCTGGAGCGACGGCGTCAAGTGGTTCGCCGTGGCCCACATCGATGAAGCCGTGGAATTGCGCGCCGCGCTGCCCGGCGCCGAGATCATCATCGTCGGCGCCATGGATTCGGCCGCCGTCGAAACCGCCATCGCCGGGAAGCTCACTCCCATGATCGTCAGCGACGACCACGCCAAGGCGTTGGCGGCGGCCGCGTCCGCCGCGCGCAAGACGCTGCGGTGCCACGCCAAGATCGACACCGGCATGGGCCGGCTCGGATTCGCGTGGGAGGAAGCCCCTCGACTGCTTTCCGCGTTGGCCAAGCGCGGCGGTCTCGATATCAGCGGCATCTGCACACACTTCGCCTCATCCGGCAGCCCGAAGCGGACCTTTGTCGACATCCAGGCGGTGCGATTCTGCAAGACCGTCACCGCCTGCCAAGACGCTGGACTCAACATTCCGTTCCGGCATGTGGCCAACAGCGGGGCTATCCTGGGCGGCACGGACTGCGACTTCGATGGCGTGCGGCCCGGCATCCTCCTCTACGGCTACGGTCCGCGGCTCGAACCGGGACGGCAGGTGCCGGCGCAACCGTTCCTCCAATGGAAGACTCGCCTGGTCCAAGTGAAGAAAGTCGCCAGCGGGTTCCCCGTCAGCTACGACAGCACGCACGTGACCTTGCGCCCGACGCACATCGGCACGCTGGACGTGGGGTATGCCGACGGCTACTCGCGGCTGCTGAGCAACAAGGGATTTGTGTTGGTCGAAGGCCAGCGGAAGCCGATCGCCGGCCGCGTGACTATGAACCTGACGGCTGTGGATCTTGGTCCGACAACCAACGCCAAACCGGGCGACGAAGCGGTGTTGCTGGGCCAACAGGGCAACGCGGCCATCGGGGCCGATGAAATCGCCGACTGGCGCGGCACCATCTCCTATGAAGTTCTCACCAACATCCACACCACCGACCGGCGGGTAAAGACGGCGTAGGCAGGCAGAATCACTTTTCCTTTGCCAACTCCATCTCGATCTTGATCACGGCGGCGCCTTCCTCCCACTTGTCCAGCGAGTTTAGGCCAATCGTGATATCGCGACGTCGTTCCTTCGGCTGCTGAGTGATCGTCGCGTCTGGGATCTTGACGAGCGCCTCCCTCTCCCGCTTCAGATGCCGTTTCCAGAACCCCAGGATGTAGTCTTTCACCGCGTCCACCGGGCCCAGGTCCTTCCCGCATGTTTTCGACGGCGCCATCTGGATCCGTGCGGCGAACGACTGCAATTCGCCGCTCGAATCCTCCTGGTCACGAAGGACCTGCTGGAAATCCTTGGCGGTCTCGGAGGCCTCAAGCGCCGAGGCCACCACGGCCCGACAGATCGGGTCTGAAACAAACGTCAGCGGGAGATACCCCCGAACCAGCGAACCCAACTCCGGGAAATCAATGATTCGAACGAGGTGCTCGCACAGCTGCACTTCCTCAATCGGCGCCGTCCGGCTCTTGACGGGCGGCGGCTCGGAGCGGCTCGCCGCGCCGGACTCCCGCGTATTCCGCGCCATGAAGCGCAGATCGTCCTGAAGCGCGGACGCCGGCACGCCCAGCCGTTCCGCCGCTTCCTGGACCAGCTTGGCCTTCTGAACGGCATTGGGACTGTGGCTGACGGTGTCCAGCACCGCCTTGGCAATCCGCATCACACCGATCTCGCTTCCCGCATTCTCGCGTCCCGACAGGACGTCGATCTGGAAGCGAACAGCCGACATGGCCCGATCCAGGATGGCGCGGAACGCCTCGGGCCCGTTCTTGCGGATAAACGAGTCGGGGTCCTCGCCCGGCGGCAGCGCCGCCACGCGTACGGCCAGCCCGGCGCTCATGAACGTGCCGGCGGTGCGGATCGCCGCGTCCTGCCCCGCCTTGTCGGAATCGAACATCAAGACGACGCTATCGGCGTACCGGCGAAGAATACGCACGTGGTCCTCGGTAAAGGCCGTGCCCTGCGACGCCACGGCGGTGACAAAGCCCGCGCTGTGACAGCGGATGACGTCGATCTGACCTTCGCAGATGATGGCCTCGCGGCATTCCACGATGTGGCGCCGGGCCCGATCCAGCGCGTAGAGCACGCGGCTCTTGTGGAACAGCGGCGTGTCGGGGCTGTTGACATACTTGGCGGTCTTGTCGTGGTCGTCGAGCGTGCGCCCGCTGAAACCGATGACGCGCCCCTGCTCGTCGCGGATGGGAAACATCAGGCGATTGCGGAACCGGTCGTAGTACTCGGACGTGGCACCCGACGTGCCGGTCTTCTTCAAGATCAGCCCGGCCGTTTCCACCTGTTCGATGCTGTACTTGTTGTCCCCGGCCCACTTCAGGACGGCGTCCCAACGGTCGGGCGCGTAGCCGAGGAAGAAATCGTCGATGATGGAATCCGGGAGCTGTCGTTTCTCGAGGTAGGCCCGGGCCACGGCGGCGCTCTTTCGCTCCAGCAGGGCCTGGTGGTAGAGCTTCGACACCTCCTCGTGGAGCCGATAGAGCATGCTCTTGTCGGGCCCCCCGCCCTCGCCCTCCTCCATCTCCAGGACAATGCCGGCCCGCTGCGCCAGGATCTTGACGGCGCCGATGAAGTCCACGCCCTCGTACTGCATGACGAACTTGAACACGTCGCCCCCGACGCCGCAGCCGAAACAATGAAAAATCTGTTTCTGCGCGTTGATGTGGAACGACGGCGTCTTCTCCTTGTGGAAGGGGCAAAGCGCCTTGACGCTGGACCCGGCGCGCTGAACGTTGAAGTAGGAGCCGATGACATCCACGATGTCGCTTCGGTCCCGGATATCTTCAAGGGTGCGTTTTGGAACGATGGCTGCCATATATGTCGCCGGCGGCGGAGGGAACCGCCTCCCGCCGCTGCTACAGATCCGTGGCTTTCTGAATTTCTTTCTTCACTTCCTGAGTCGCCGGGAGTTCGCCGACCTTCTCCTGCACCGCCGGCATGAACCTGACCACGACGCGTCCGATGACCGACTCCTCGCCGCACTTGCGGTTGAGATAGGCGTGCGGCCACAGGTTCAGGATCATGAAGATCAGGATCACGGCCAGCACGCCGCTGATGAATCCGGCCAGTCCGCCGCCCGGCTTGTCCACGTTGGGCTCGAACACGATCTTCATGATGCGCCGGAATACAAAGCTGAGCAGCACCGCCACCAGGATCACCGCCGCCACGGCCACGACAAACGCCACCGTGTGGGCGGCTCGATTACTGATGTGCGTGTTGTTCAAGATCCAGGTTCCGAACGGCCGGTAGGTGTAGACGCCGACCACAAGGGCCAGGACCAGGCTGATCAGCTGGGCCAGCTCGCCGGAAAGCCCGCGGAGGAATCCGCGCAAAGTGCTCAGGCAGATGATGAGCACGGCGACGATGTCGATCACGCTGACGGGGAAATGTTCCATATCATCTCTTCTCGGGACGCTTATTCAGGCTGTCGAGCCATTCGCGCGCTTCCCGCGCCGGCGGCTCGCCGGGCTCCAGCTGGATATAGCGTTCGAAATGCGTCTTGGCCTTATCAAAGTGAAGCTCGGTCCGGTAGGCCACGCCGATCAGGTAATGAGCCCGGGCGTTGTTGGGTTCCAACTTGAGAACCCGTTCCAACTGACCAATGGCCTTCTCGTTGTCTTTCAGCTCCATGTACACAATCGCCAACATATAACCGGCGCGCGTCATCTCCGGTTTGATGGCCACCGTGTAGAGCAATGCGTCCTTTGCCATGTCCCGGTTTCCGTTATCCTTGTAGGCCAGGCCCAGGTTATAGGAGGCCTCGGCGAAGTTCCGGTTGTGCTCGAGGGCGCGCTTGTAACTCCGGATGGCCTGATCCCACTCCTGCGCCTTCTGGTATTTCAGTCCCTCCAGGAAGGCCTCCTGGGACTTCTCCAAGTCGGCCTGACTGGGCGCCTTCGCGGAATCCGTCAGGATTCCACCGCTCTTTTGGGGCGCGGCAGGAGCGGGCTTGCTCGCCGTCGGGGTCGGGACCGCGGTGGGCTTGCTCGCCGTCGGGCCCTTGCGGCCGATGGCGGGCGGTGTCGGCGTCGCGGCAACCGGCGGCTTGCGGGGGGGGACCGAATCCGGCGCGACGGCGGGGGGCTTTCCGCCGGAGCGGGGATCGTCCGGGAACAGCTGCTTGAACTTGCGATACATTTGGGCCGCGCTGTCCTGATAGTCCAGATGCTCCTCATAGAGCTTGGCCAGTTCCCACAGGGCATCCGGATTGGCGGGATCCTTCTTGATGGCCTCGGTAAGCATCACCAGCGCTTCGTCATAGGCCGGCTTCTCGATGGCGCTTCGCGCCGCCGCCAACAGCGGGTCCGCGGGACTGGGTCCGGCGGGCCGTTTCTCGACCTTGGGCGCCACGACGGCCGCCGCGACCGGCTTCGTCCCCGTGTCCTGGCTTGCGATGGCTGACGTCTGACCTCTGACCTCTGACGGCTGGCTCTTCTTCTCCGGCAGCCCGAGCGCCCGGCGCGCCTCGTTGGCGTGAGGATCGTCGCCCGCGACTTTCAGGTACTTCTGAAAATACTTGGTCGCCTCGTCCTGGCTCTTCAGTGTGTCGCGGGCCAGCACGGCCGTGTTGTAGAGCGCGGCCGGATAGGCGGGATCCATCAGCACGGCCTGCTTCAGCAGCGCCTGCCCCTGCTCGGTCTTGCCGGCCCGGATCTGCGCGACGGCCATTTCGGTGAACAACCGGGCATTGGGCGGGGTTCGCTGGGCCGCCTCGTCGAAGGCGGCGCGGGCCTCGTCCCACTTCTTCATGTCCATCAGGACCTGGCCGAGAAATTCCAGAGGACGGGCGTCGTTCTTGTTCAGTTCGGCGGCCCGGCGGAAAGCCGTGACGGCCCGCCGGTGCTGGCCCAGCTTCCAGCAGGCGATGCCCAGGTTGCCATGGGCCGTGGCGTTGTCGGGAAGCAGTCGCGCGGCGCGTTCCAGCCGGCTGGCCGCGGCCCGGTAGTTGCCTTCCAGCAGCCGGGTCATACCGGTCTGCAGGCTGACTTCGGGCGCCTCCTGGCGGCAGCCGGCAACCAGCGCGACCAGCAGGGCCATGCGGGCCGCCGCCGCGATCCATCTGTTGGGAGACTTCGACATCGTTCTTCTTTCCACGAACTCAACGCGACCTTCCCTATATACACCACCCGCCAAGCCAGTCCAAGGGCAAATGCCCGAAAATAACCCTTGCCACGCCAACGGCCACCGTTGTATTGTTCGCGCCCTTGGTTGAAGCAAGAGGTACACAGGCATGAAGAAAGACATACATCCCAAGTACGAAGACGCGACCATTACCTGCGCTTGCGGGAACGTCATTCACACCCGCTCCACGGTCAAGGAAATGACGCTCAACACCTGCTCGAACTGCCATCCCTTCTTTACCGGCCAGTCCGCTTTTATCGACACCGAGGGCCGCGTCGAGCACTTCAAGAAGCGTTACGCCAAGAAGGCTTAAGTACGCTTGAAACGGGCCGGATCGCACGAACCCTACGATCTGGCCCTCTTTTTTTGGCCGATTCCCCATGGTCGAGAAGCCACACATTGACAGACTCCTGGCGCGCCTGCCCGCCATCGAAGCCGAACTGTCGGCGCCCGGCACGGCGGCGAACCAGAAGCGATACCGCGAACTGGTCCGCGAACACTCCAGTCTCAGGAAGCTCCAGGACAAGGCCACCCGCTACTTCGACCTGGTCAAGACCCTCCGCGAACACCAGGAGATGATCGCCGACGCAGCGGCCGACGCGGAACTCAAGGACCTGGCCCGGAGCGAAGTCCCGGACATCGAGAAAGCGCTGCCGGCCGCCGAGCTGGACCTCACCGTGGCGCTGCTTCCACCCGACCCGGCCGCCAATCGCAACGCGATCATGGAAATCCGCGCCGGCACCGGCGGCGCCGAGGCGGCCCTGTTCGCCGGCGATCTCTTCCGCATGTACAGCCGTTACGCCGAAGACCGCCAGTTCAAGATTGGCATCGTGGATGCAAGCGTCGGCGAGTCGGGCGGCTACAAGGAATTGATTCTTACCATCGAAGGCGAAGGCGCCTACAGCGTCTTCGAATTCGAGAGCGGGGGACACCGCGTCCAGCGCATCCCCACCACCGAAGCCCAGGGGCGGATCCACACCTCGGCGGCCACCGTTGCCGTGTTCCCCGAAGCCGAAGCGGAGGACGAGCTTGAGATCAAGCCGGAGGACCTGCGAATCGACCTCTTCTGCGCATCCGGACCGGGCGGGCAGAAAGTGAACAAGACCGAATCGGCGGTTCGGCTTACCCACCTCCCGACCGGCATCGTGGTACAAAGCCAGGATGAACGTTCGCAGCACCGCAACCGGGAAAAGGCCATGGCCGTGCTGATGGCCCGCGTCCTCGACGCCAAGCGACGCGAAGAAGAGCAGAAGATGGGCGCCACGCGCCGGTCGATGATCGGAACGGGCGACCGCAGCGAACGCATCCGCACCTACAACTTCCCCCAGAACCGCGTCACCGATCACCGGATCAATCTTACCCTCTACAACCTGAACCTGGTGATGGAAGGCCGGATCGACGAGCTCATCACCGCCCTGCGCAAACACGACACCGAGTTGCGGCTGCAGGCACAGGTGGAAAAATAGAGATCAGGTTTCAGGTGTCAGGTTTCAGGTGTCAGGTTTCAGGTGTCAGGTTTCAGGTGTCAGGTGCGGGTAGCGAAGCCACGCTGTGCCGAGTGCGCCAAACCCCTTGCGATGTCCCCCAGCGCCATCTATATTCCCGATTGTTGGCGGGGAATTCCTCGGCATTCCCGAAACGTCTGTCTAAAGTGCGGCTGTTGGCAATCAGGGAAGAATGAAAAGACTTATTGAAATCCTGGTCTTTGGCGCAAAACCATTCTTCGCGACCATGGCGTTCACTGCCGCCGGGGCACTCATCGCCACGTTCCTCATCTCCCGATTCCGGCTCACCCTCACGCTCTGGGTCGTTCTTTTCGTCGCGTCGCTCACTGCCGTAATGGGTTCAGGCATCCGCCTTCACTTTGTTCGAAAGCAGAAGACAGAAGGATTCACTCTTCCAGGCGAGATTCCTCCGGAAGGGAAACGTGAAATCCTTCCACTCGTAACCATCATCGTGGCAATGTTCGTTGTGTTGGGATTACTGAATGTGATGATTCACTCGACAGTCACAAGTTCTCTACAGCTCTGAGCGGCGCCTGACCGTTGTCAGAGGTCGGCGTCGCGCTTGATCAGTTCCATGTTCAGCATCGTCATTTCCTCCACGATGTCAAGCAGCCGCT
>Ga0172375_10007445_pt1 | contig 15003 bp, 16 predicted proteins | sample LakKiv1m_FD_114537 | JGI IMG/M metagenome (GOLD analysis project Ga0172375, IMG submission 114537) | Freshwater microbial communities from Kabuno Bay, South-Kivu, Congo - kab_092012_11.1m | ecosystem: Environmental > Aquatic > Freshwater > Lake | place: Democratic Republic of the Congo... | reverse complement strand
TCTTCTGCAGAAACTCCTTTATAAGCCTTTTTAGCTCTTTGTCATCTTGACCTGCTTCTGCTAGCCTTGTAATCGTTTCTGCGTCTTTTGGAGCCCCTAGAAGCCATTTATCCTCATATAACCCAAAATGCAGGTCATTTTCGCTTATTGCATTTGCATAGCTGTTGGCATAGATCAATACCACTGCAGAAACATAAGCCGTACTTTTGTTTCCATCATGAAATGGGTGCTGGCATGCAATGTTGTAGAATGTTTCGGTTGCCACGTACAACGTATCTTTGACTGAATTTTTGGAATACTTATGTGGACGATCTGCCAGCATATCGCATAAATGTTGAAGTACACCTCTGTCCCGTATGGCACGGGTATCCTCACGTCCAAATTCCTTGCGGTAATCTATTATTCTGTCGTGAATCGCAATAAGAAATTCTTCTGTAGGGATAAGCACTCCGTTTGGCAAAACCCTTAGAGGCGGAAGTTCTTCCATAGATATCTAATGAATAATAAGAATTAAAAATAAGTAAAAAAGAAAAAAAGTTACTTCTTTATGAATTCGGCATAAAGAACATACAGTGCAGACCGGTCAAAGGTGTGATGCATTTTTACATTCCGTTTTTAGAAGGATATAAAATTGTTGAAGATGCGAAAAAACAATTGAGCGGCATGGCAAAAACATTCAGGTATATGATGTCCCATGTAAGTGGAAAAATAGAAATAGTGAGCATTGCCGAAAGGGATGGCGACCGCATAGGCACATTCAAATACCACCAGGCAAGAAATCCAAAATTCCTTGGGGAGATAATGACGTTGATTTACAGAAATCCAGCATACTGGCTGGATGACATATTCAAGCATGCAGAACACAGCGTAATAGAAGGAATTGGAGCCGTAAAATACGCAAAACAGCAGATGAATCTGCTGTAAGTTCAGTGGTTCACTCCGCCTTTTCCGCTTCCTGGAGAACCTGCAGGAATATCCTTGACGCTGCTTATTGAAAGAGAGTTGCTACCAGGCGTTATAAGCGTCACATACATTCCATCCACGATGTCAATCAATTGATCTACAGTCAAATGGAACGGATGATCTTGGAGTGCGATTCCTAATTCTTTTGGAAATGCTTCAAGATTCTTGCACGCATATGAAATAGCGCTTTCCTGGATGTCTTTCCTGAAAAAAAGCTTGAATGGCATTACGCCTTGAAACATGCCGAGATAAATATGGGTATTGGAATATCCTATTCTTTTAAGTATATACTCAAGCAACATGTCAACTACCTGTGTTTTATTCATCGGCAGTCCTTTCGTAGGTCTAACCGAAAGATCTGCAACAACACGGAGAAGTTCAGATCTTGCAGTATCCAATCTTTCTTTTGAGAAAACAAGAAGTGCATGCTCTGTATTTGCAGTTTCGTGAAGAAACGCGATAAGTGCATTCCTCGTATTTCGTCTTTGCTCAAATTCCTCTGGAGAAAGCATGGTTTTTTGCCTTACCGGACCATTGCGGCATTTTTCAATAAGGGAATAAAGAAACCCCTGCTGCCTTTCGGTTAACTCGTCTCCTCGGGTTATCTGCACCCTGAATAATGCCAATGCCTGCCTTTCTTTTGGGTTCAGCTTGTCTGCACTTGCTTTTGCAAGGTCAAATAGTTCAGTATCCGTAATTGTTATCGGGCTCTTTTTATCCTCGTAATAGTATGGAGAGACTACAACAGAAATTCCTTTTGGTGCCAAAAAGCCTTCGGTTGTCGGCTGACGATTCTTAAGCTCATCTTTACTGACCACAGTTACAGGACCATTTCTAGAGTCAATGTATTTTCGTTTCATAAGTATTACCTGGATTAATGTTGTTTAAAATAATTTAATAATCTATTCTCCTTCGAAATCAAGAAGGTTAAATGCCTTGAAACCAGCGTTTTCCAATTTCTTTTTTCCGCCTAAGTCCGGCAAATCAACTATAAAACAGCATTCAACAACCTTTCCTCCAAGCTTGGTGATCAATTGGCATGCAGCCAAAGCAGTTCCTCCGGTTGCAATTAAATCATCTACAAGCAGGATATGGCTAGTTCCATCAATTGCATCTTCATGAACTTCAATTGTGTCTTTTCCATATTCCAAGCCATAGCCAATGGAAACAGTTTTTCCAGGAAGCTTTCCTTTTTTTCTGATTGGAACAAAACCTAGGCCTAAACGATGCGCAAGCGCGCCTCCAAGAATGAAACCGCGCGCCTCTATCCCTGCTATTAAATCTATGTGCTGTCCACTGTACCGTTCAACAAGCAGTTCCATCATCTGATTGAATCCTTCCTTGTCTTTCAATAATGTAGTTATATCTCTGAACATTATGCCTTTTTTCGGCCAGTCTGGAATAGTCCTAATCTTTGATTTTATATTTTCAATTGTTTCGGAATTCATGTGTTCACCAATGCTGAATTATTACTTGCAGATAAAACTTAAAAACTCTTCAAATGTTCCCCCGCCTTTTTTGTTCCATAGTTCGGCGATTCGTTTGTATCTTTCAAGCTCTTCAAGATATATTTCAATATCACAAATATATTGCGATTCGTCTTTTTCCTTAGGATACCAGCATACTTCGCAAGAACGGGATTTCATATCAACTAATTTTTTGTTTTTTAGCGTAAACGGATAAGTCCTGCAAAGCATTGGACGGAAAAAATAAGCTGTGCACCCGTTTTTTGAATAGAAAAAGCAAACGTCATTCTCATCCCGTTTAAGTACAAGAAGACATCTCTTTCCATCAATAAGAATCGCAGGTTCGGTTCTTTCGCGTTTCTTTGGTTCTGGAATGTAATCAGCGAACTGCATAGGGTTTAGACCGGTTGCTTTGCAGATTCTAGCTACGTCAAACGGAGTTATGCAAACTCCGAACCGTGTACAGCAATTTCCGCATCGTTTGCATTCCATTATTTCACTACTGCATATTTAAGTGATTCCGGACAAGGGCATTTTCTTTCGGATGGAAGAGAAGGGATCAGTTCCTTGACCACATTTTGAAGTATTTTATTGCTTTTCTTCATTGTTTCAAGAACTTCTGCAACATTAACCGGACGGTCGGCCCATACATCGTAATCAGTAACAGATGCAATTGAAACATAGCACATTTCAAGTTCTATTGCAAGATTTACTTCAGGAATTAAAGTCATTCCAATAATGTCTGCGAACGAACGGAAGAACCTTGATTCAGCACGTGTAGAAAATCGTGGCCCTTCAATGCAGATATATGTTCCTATGGAATGAACTGGGATGTGAAGTTTATCCATCACACGAATCGTTTCACTTCTCATCTGAGGACAGAACGGATCCGCAGTGGAAATATGAACAACAGGATCGCCATCATAAAAACTAATTCTTCTTTGTTTTGTAAAATCAATGTACTGGTCAGATATGACGATGTCTCCTGGTTTTATGTGTTCCTTGAGCGAACCGACTGCGCACAAACCAATTACTTGTTTGACTCCGAGTTCTTTTAACGCACGCATATTTGCATGGTAGTTTACCTTGTGCGCAGGAATATTATGCTTGGAGCCATGCCTTGGCAAAAACGCAACCGTTTTTCCGCCAAGCTCTGCTATTTTTATTTTATCTGATGTTTCACCGTAATTAGTTGGGACATAGACTTCTTCCATAGTATGAAATAGATCCGGAGAATAAACTCCTGTTCCTCCAATTATTGCAATGTCTGCTTTCATAGAATCAACGTTTGTTTATTTTTCTGAAAAGTATTTTAACTATATGGAAAATTCGAGAGTAAGAAGCAGATCATGGAATTGCGCTAAGGCGTTTAAAAATCGCTTGTATTTTTCCGCGCCGTTTATGCCTCTTACCATTACATGACGGCCTGCGGCTTCATTTGCCCAGGTCAATAAGCTCTCCCCGGTTTCGCATCTTATTTCTATTCCGAGGTTATGCATAAACGATTGAAGCAACGCAGGACTATTATCAGGCGCAGTATGTGAAAGCTCAACACGAATCTTACCTTTGAAATTTCTGTTTTGTATTGAAGATTTCATTTGTTCATCAACGTAAACAATCACATATCCATTTGGAGACGGCAAACTATCGAGAACATAGCTGGTCAGATGCCTATCTAAAGGAGTGCATTCTATTACTTTTTGATCAGGAATCATTCTTGGGCTTTTTTTATCGTTGATATCAAATCCTCTTTCACGTAGAAGGTCTATGAAAAATGTCCTGACTGTAGGCCCGGTAATTTCCAGATGGCGGATTTCTGGAATAAGAACCGCGCAACGGATTCTTGCTTTGGTTGGATTCAAATAGATATCGCTGACAAGATTATCCAAACTGTCTGCAGCCAATTTATAGAAATGAGCCTTGAGTTTTATTTCTGATTTTGCAATACGCGTGTTTAATATTTCTGCAAAATGAACCTTAATGGATTCTTCATAATACTCCGGACGTTCTACAGCTTTAATGCTTCCCCACCTGCGTTCATCATTTATAAGAAAAACCCATTCCCTTATTTCGTTGCCTTTCTTTCCTTCCTGGACAAAAAGCTTTGGTTTTGTCAGTAATGCAACGAATGTTGCCACCCTGTTGCCAAATAATGAACGTATCTGCCCAAGGCGAGTATTGCAATCTTCTGGGCAATCATGAAGCAATAGTGATGAGATTTGATGGCTTCCTGCGCCAAGATAAGCGCCGATCAACGCAACCCTTGAAGGATGCGCAACAAGCGGAGTCTGGCCATCCTTCCTAAATTTCTTTTTCGGATTTGTTATGTCAAGTCTTTCAAATTCATACATTGCTAGATCGTAGGCGCAGCAAATTCTTCGTATTCCCTCATCGATTCTTGACCTATCCTTTCTTACACGGATGGAACCAGAGGCATACATTGCAAGAAGCTGATTTGAAGATACAACTGCCAATGGAGGTTTTTCATTCAAAAGTCGTATTATTCCAGGGTATGGCGAATAATCGGGCTGTCCCATTACTGCGTCTTTTGCTTGTTTTATAATTTTAGATATCTGTGGTTTTGTCGGATTTGCACAAGGATCAAAAACAAATTTTCTTGCTGCAGTCATCAACACACCTTTTCGAATATTAAGATATAAATCATGGACATACGTGGGAGTTGCGTGCGATACACATTTTCAGCTCTCAAAAAACATATAGAATTCCGCATAGTTTACAGTAAAATTATGCATAGATAAGGATTAAAGGCTTTCTAGAGATTATTTTCAACGAATTTTATGGGGTTTTAGCATGATTACTGAAGTTTCAAAAGCGCTCTCGGGAGAAAATGAAGGAAAAGAAGTAACTATACGGGGCTGGGTTCACAGGCATCGCATCTCAGGAAGTATGGTTTTTGCAGTAGTTCGGGATTCTAGCGGAGTAATTCAAACTACTATTAAAAAGGATAAATTAGATGAAATTGGATGGAAAAATGCGACCGAAGCATATGTTGAAAGTTCGGTAATTGTTTCTGGAACTGTGAAAAAAGATGAACGTGCACCAGGAGGATACGAACTTCAAGTTACTAAATTTGAAACTGTTTCGCGAGGAGAACCATTTCCAATCGCAAAGGATTTGAGTGAAGAATTTTTGTTGGATGTAAGACATCTTTGGATAAGAAGCCAAAAGTTAACGAAAATTTTACAGATAAGAAGCACAATGATAAGCGCAATACATGAGTTCTTCCAAAAGAGAGGATACACTTTATTTGATCCTCCGATACTTTCTCCAAACGCTTGCGAAGGAAAAATGACATTGTTTGAAGTCCAGTATTTCCAGGAAAAGATGTATTTAACTCAAAGCTGGCAGTTATATGCTGAAGCAGCAATATTTTCATTGGGAAAAATTTATGATGTTGCACCTACATTCAGGGCAGAACGAAGTAAAACGTCGAGGCATTTGGCAGAATTCTGGATGGCAGAAATGGAAGCTCCTTGGATGGAACTCGACGAAGCAGTGCAGGTCGCAAAGGATGAAATAAAATTCCTTGTTGAAAAAGTTCTTGAAAAACACGAAGAAGATTTGAAATTCCTTGGAAGAGATATTGCCAAGCTCAAGGCGGCAATATCGAAACCGTTCCCAACAATTACATATACTGAAGTCCTGAAGATACTTAAGGAAAAGGATGGGTTGGAGCATAAATGGGGAGAAGATTTGCGCACTATAGAGGAAGAAAAGGTAATGACGCACTTCGATACGCCTGTAGTAGTTACTAATTATCCTGTTGACATTATGGCCTTTTACAAGCCAAAGGATCCAAACGATCATAAGACTGCATTATGCTTTGACATGCTTGCTCCAGAAGGATTCGGAGAAATTGTTGGCGGATCCCAAAGAAGCATGGATGTAGAAGACATGATGGAAAGAATCAAAAAAGAAGGAGGAAATCCAAAAGATTACGGATGGTATTTTGATTTGCGAAAATATGGCAGTGTTCCGCATAGTGGATATGGTGTAGGTGTTGAACGAGTTTTACGCTGGATATGCGGAACTGAAAATATCAAAGATGCGATTGCATTCCCAAGAACTATGAGCAGAAATAAGCCGTGAGCCAATTTCTATTGATGATGATAATGCAACCTACAAAAATTATTTTACGTGACGGCAGAGAAATTACAGTAACGTTACTTACCAGAGAAATCCCTTCAAGTGCACTTCAGGAATACATAAACAAATTAGTTGATGAAGATGCATTCCTACTAGTAGACAAGAAATATTCACTAACAGAAGAGATGGAATGGAAACGCAGGATGCTGGAGGAGGCAGATCATAATCAGTCAATAACGCTGATTGCTTTGGATGGAGAACGAGTCATTGCATCATTGCAGGCAAGACGCGACAGGATGAAAGAGATAAACAATGTGAGCTTTGGAATTGCGATTGCAAAGGAATTCAGAGGCGCGGGACTTGGGGAAACCTTGCTTAGAATGCTGATTGAAGAAACAAAGAAAAAAATGAAGCCAAAGAATATGTATATTACTTATATTGATGGCAATGTTCCTGCAGCTAATCTTTACAGAAAGTTAGGATTCAAAAAAATAATCGGAAGATTTCCCAAGTGGGTCAAGCACAAGGGAAGATATCTTGACACGATTATTCTGCTCTATTCGGGTTAAGGCTTTCTTACGCATAATCTTCCAAGTTCCCGATTTATTACGGGTCGGTTAAGAACAGATGCCCCTGAAGGCACAAGTTCTTTCAATGCTTGCCGTACGATTTGCTTGTATCTTTCTTCAGGAGAAACCGGCATTTTTTTCTTTCCGGAAAGAACATCATCGAATTCCTCTCTTGTAACTGATGTTTTTGGAACGCAATCCACATCTTTTTTTGTTAAGATGCGGAATTCGACACCATATTGTTCGACTACAAACCTCATCAGCGGATCTTTATTGATTTTATAGCGAATTCGTTTTGCTTCTTCAGCGTCTTCTCCAAGGATTATGAATGTCTTTATTCCAAGCATATCAGGATGTGCAGCATACAAGAAAGCTGCTGCCTTATACGGGCCGAATGGACTATATTGCTGAGAAGCATTCCTAGTTATTATTGCAAAAACCCCCCCTGCAACGTCGGTTTCTATCCCATTTGCAGTAAGCCATTTTGCAACTTTGATACGCGCTGAACTAATACTTCCAGAACTGATTAAACAGGCAGTAACTGTATCTTTTTGAGGGCTAGTCCTTCTCACGCGCTCTGGATCCCTTGCAGGTAAAAGTTCGATGTCGGAAAGTATCCTCATCCTAAGCAAAGCCATGTCATCAAGAAAAGTATGTATATGTTCGTTCGCATCTACTCTTGGACAGAAACCAGACTGATAATTTACTACTGCGGCATTTATATGCACCGGAACATTGACAAACTCAAGATTCGCATTCAAAAGTTTTCTAAGAATTTCCTTTTGATTCAACGGGTGCTGAATCAGGTCCGAAATGCTGTTAACAAAATCGAAAACATTTTCTCCTTCAAAATGATAAACGTTTCTCAGAAGCAATAAGAGTTCTTCCTTTGTTCTAATACGTTTCGTTACTTCCTTTCTGCCATCAAAATCAAAATACTCTGCATTCAGCCCCTTTGATTCTATTTCCTCAACAAACCTGGTCCACACCTCTCTTGCATGGCCCATTCCGCAATTGAATTTTGCAGCCTTGGAAATTTCCAATTCTGAAGGAGTATAAAATATCTTTCCATCTTCAAGGCATTCTACGGGTTGCACGCCTCCGTGCCCAAATATCTGCACGATAAGGTTCAGCATATCTGCCCTATAAAATACAGAATAAGTGTTGAGAAGCCGGTGAAGAATGCTTGTAACCTCCAAGGCAACGTCAGGAGTCATGAATGTTCCTGCAAGGCTAAGAGAAATAATATCTGGTTTTACGCCTCTTGCAAGGTATTCTAATTCTAAATATCGTTTCATCCATTGTTCCAATGCGCCTGCATCCCTTGCGTCAGAGCATCTAAGCTTCACGATTCCTTCTACTTCCAGAACTACGTGAGGTATTGAATAATTGCTGTCCATCTTTTCACCATTCGATTAAATCTGCTGAACGAAAGAAATTTGACATTCAGTGGCAGTTTATATTATTGTCAGAATGATTTTCAAAAGGTATTAATGTGACAAAAATTTATATAAGTAAATTTCTTGAGGGAAAAAAGCTGTTTCTTGTTTATTTTCTGGACAACTGCACCCCAATGAGTAGATACCAAATCGCCTATGTTTATGTTTGGTTCGAGAAGAATCCCGCACACATATCGATTGAATCTGCGTTTAATTGGTTTTGCCAGACAATAGCGTTTCTCTACTCGTTTAATGAGAGCATAATCTAGAATGCAGTACTTCTTATTTACTGCAATTACTTTGCCCCAGCCTACGCGACAGTTGTCAAAATTAGAAAGGGTTCTGGGAACGCTATTTCCAACAAAATTAAGGTATAATGAATTGAAACTGTGATGGATAAGAATGTTTTTGGGAAGATTTTTGGCTGAGGAAATAGCGCGTTTTCTATCCATTCCTGCGTTTTTGCATAATTCGTCCAGGATTAAATTTTTTATGTCTTTTTGCGTGACTTTTTTCAAAAGAGAATTTCCTATCCAGAATGCCTCAAGCACATCTCGGTCAAATGGCTTTTTTTTGTTTGCGCGGGCAATGGTTTTCAAATACGCGTACAGACTCTTGAATTTCTTCAGCTCGAAAATAAGCTCTTTTTTGCTTACTTTGCGTTTGAGATATCCTGAAAATATTTTTGCAAAATTATTTCCTCCGCAATAGCCAAAAGAATTAGGAACTAGAGAATATCTTGCAGCAAATTCTAATCCGTCAATCATTTTGCATCAGCGCATGCATTGGAAGGGGTTTTTCCAACCAACTGAATAATAAACGAATGAAGGTTTGCCATTATTGCGACTCCAATCGCAAATACCAGCATTCCCAACGTTTCGATTGGGCTTATGGCTTTGCCAAGGAATATGATGGAAAGAATAGAACTTACTACTCCTCCCAATGCAAGAACGGGGGTTGCAACAGAAACAGGCAAGTCTTTCAGCGCAGGATACCAAGATAGCAAGTATGCACCTAGGAATAACGAGGTTATGACAAACCACTCAAGCTGAACTGAAGTTGAGAAAACAAATAATAAATCAATTTTTCCGATTGCAAAAATAAACGCAATCAAAATTATTGAACCGAAAAACATTCTCCCGAACGCAACCATCTTCGGAGAAATCTCTGCCAAAACCTTCTTGGAAATGTTGAATTCGATTGCCCAGAGGATTGATGCAAGCAAAACTAAGAATTCACCAAAGCCAAATGAGATATTTCCGTTTAGTAGAAGTAAACTTCCGATTACTGCAAGAGCGCCTCCGAGGAGATATTTTCTGTTCACAGATTCTTTTAACGCGAAGACAGATATTGCTGTTGCAAACACGAACAATAACCTATATATCGACGAACTTACTGCACCTGAAGAAATGCTAATCCCCCAGAAGAATAATAAGAATGGGACGCTTCCTCCGATTGCACCGATTAACGCAAGCTTTGTCCATTGGAAACGAGTGAGAGAAAACAATGCTTTTCTTTCGGAAATCGCAAGAACAACTGCGAATATTGCGATAACAACGACAACATTCTTCATAGTAGTAAACACAAACGGATCAAAACCTTTTACTGCAATCCCATTTGCAAAAACAGATATTCCGCTAAGAAGAGCCGTAAGCAAAGCTAGCATTAATCCTTTACGAAAGTCCATGTACAGTAATCGCACAAAACCGTTAAATACTTTGCACTGGACAAACTAGCGGTAATTATGGGAAAAAAATTGCGCATAGGCTGGTTTACATTCACTTGCTGTGAGGACTCATCAATAGTATTTGTAGAACTCATGAACGAAAATTACTTCCAATGGAAGGAAAAACTTGAATTTGCCCATGTGAAAATGCTCAAATCAAAGAATGATATGAAAAACATGGATGTTGCATTCGTTGAAGGAGCAATATCCACAGATCATGAGAAAAAAATGCTTGAAAAAATAAGGAAGAACTGCAAGAAATTAATTGCAGTCGGCGCATGCGCAGTCACTGGACTGCCATCTGCCCAAAGAAACATGTTTGATGCTGAAACAAAAAAAGAGATACTGCCATTTATCAAGGCGCACAACCTTTGGGAAGAAGTAAAGAAAGTCAGCGACATAGTCAAAGTTGATGATTTTGTACCTGGCTGCCCAATGGACGCGAATATTTTCATGAAAAAACTTGAAGAATGCCTAAAGGAATTTGGAGTGAACTGAATGCACACACAGGATTTTGAGATAACACTAGAAAACATAAGCAAGATAGAGGGACATGCAGAGATAGGAATTTCTGTAAAAGGAAAAAAAGTCACTGAGGTCAAACTTAGGATAAATGAAAACAGAAGATTTTACACTCAGGCAGTAAGAGGAAAGGTTGTAACGGGAGTTGCACAGATTGTTTCACGGATATGCGGAACGTGCAGTATTGCGCATCAGACTGCGTGCACAGAAGCAGTTGAACGCGGGCTTGGCATCAATCCTTCGGACCAAACAATTCTTCTTCGTAATCTGCTTTTATATGGATTAAATATCCGCGATCATGCAATGCATCTTTTTTTGTTTTGCCTGCCAGATATTTACGGAAAAGATTCTATTCTTGATTTTCCAGACGATGGACCATTGCATGAACAAGTGCACCATGCATTTGACATAAAAAGCACTGGAAACAGGTTGAGCACTGAAATCGGAGGACGTTCTGTTCATGCGCCTCTGCCAGTTGTTGGCGGATTTCTGAAGATGCCAAACGTGAAAAATCTGAAGATGATTGCCAAAGAACTTGAAGCAGTAAGAGAGGCAGCAATAGAATTCGTAGATGTATTTTACAACTGTCATTTTTCGCAAGAAACAGACGCATCTTTCGTTTCGCTAATCAGCGATAAATTCACATATCTTGGAGATGAATTGGCATCCTCAGAAGGAATATGCGTTCCAGAATGGAAATTTCCGAATTATTTGCAGAAGATAGTTATGCCTTATTCCCAAGCTCCAGGATTTGAATTTGTAGGAAGACCATATATTGTAGGAGCGATTTCAAGAATAAATTTGAATGGCGGAAATATTAATAAAAGAACTAGAAAGGATTTGGCAAAATACCTTTCGGTTTTCCCAAGCACAAATATTTATCATAACAATTTAGCACAGGCAATCGAAATAGTTCATTGCATAGACCATAGTTTAGAAATAATTGATTCACTGGAATTAAAAGATCAGCCTCCAGTATTGCCAAAGCCACCGCTTAAAGAAACTGAAGGTGTTGGAGCAATCGAAGCGCCAAGAGGAACGCTTTATTATAATCTTCGGATTACTCCGGACTTGAAGGTTGCGTCTGCTAATTTAGTCATTCCGACTGCTCAAAACCAGATAAACATGGAAAAGGAAATCGGAAAATTAGTCCAGCATAACCTGAATGTTGGCAGAAGCAAAGCAGCAATCCAAAAGGATATTGAGAAGCTAATCAGAGCATATGATCCGTGCATGAGCTGTGCGACTAATTTCCTGAAGTTAAAATGGAAAGAGATGTAAACCCGTTAAATTTTTTAATTCTCTATTCTATGTTAAGGCATGAAGAGAAATGGAAAACTTGTGAAACCTACGGGAAAAAAGAAATCAGTTAAGCAGATAACACTTCCAGAGAAAAAACCTCTAATTGTCATTGCTCTTGGCGGAAATGCGTTGATACGCAAATGCCAAAAAGGAACTGAAGAAGAACAATTAACTAATCTTGAAAATAGTTGTGAACAGATTGCAAATTTAGTTAAGCAAGACTATAGAATAGTTATTACGCACGGAAACGGCCCTCAAGTTGGAAACATACTTATTCAAAACGAAACTGCAAAAGATTTAGTTCCTTCATTACCATTAGATGCTTGTGGTGCGCAATCCCAAGGAGAAATTGGATATTTTATTCAGCAGAAATTAACCGAAGCAATCAGAAAACAAGGACTTAGTAAGGAGGTAGCAACTGTAATTACTCGTGTGGCAGTAAGCCCGACCGATTCCGCATTTAATAACCCAACAAAGCCAATCGGTCCATTTTATTCAAAAGAACGAGCGCAAGAAATAGTAAAGGCCACAGGTCAAAAGATAAATGAGGATGCTGGACGAGGATATAGAAGAGTTGTTCCATCCCCTGAGCCAAAGCAGATACTTGAAATAACTGCGATACGAGCATTGGAAGAAAAAGGAATGATCATAATTGCATGCGGAGGCGGAGGAATCCCTGTATTGATTAATGATTATGCAAAAGGCGCTGAGGCAGTAATAGATAAGGATTTAGCTGCTGAATTGCTCGCATCCCTACTTAATGCAGAAATTCTAATTATGCTTACTGATGTTGAAAATGCATGTTTGAATTATGGAACCAGTAACCAGCGTCCGCTGAAGACAGTAACAGCAAGCGAAGCACGCACCTATCTTGCAGAAAACCAGTTTTCATCAGGAAGCATGGGGCCAAAAATTGAGGCCGCAATCCGTTTCGCAAGAAGTGGAAGGGGTAAAAAAGCAATAATCGCAAAGTTGGATTTGCTTGAGAATGCGATTCAAGGCAAAACAGGAACTACAGTGACGCATGATTAAAGAGAGTTCAGGATTTTAGTTACTTCTGCAACTGCTTTCTTTTTATCGTAATGCACTGGTATCGCAATAATTCTGACAGAATTGATTTTTCCTATTTTCTTCATCAGTTTCAAAGTCATAGTCAAGTCAAAATCATGCAGAGAATAAGCATGAAATGTCTCAAGTTTTGAGATGTCAGTTATTATACCGACGGAAGTTATTCCTTCAGCCACATCAAGAATTAGAAGGTCTTTGCCAAACTGCTCAATGTTTTCTGCACTGTCGCATTCTACAAACTCGAAGCGTTCGGAATGTAGCTCACGAGCCACGATCAGCGCCAGTGAATCCTTGTCCACTAAAGCATTTCCGAATACAAGAATCTTACGTTTATTGCCGCACATATTTTCAAATCATTTATATGTTTTAACCTTTTAATTGCTAGCATACTGCATTTTGAGGTGTAATAATATGGCATGCATAATAGTACCAACCGCAGTCGGAATAGTCACAACTGCATTCAGGAAAAAATTTCCAAGCCACTTGCATATAAATTGGCTTAATATCATGGTTTTCGGTGGAGCGATGGCTTTGGGGGTTGAGCACATAATACATGGAGAAATCGTTCCATGGCCTCCTTTTCTCACTGCTATGTCAAATCCTGCAGATACTGCGGAAATGCTTGGTGAAATGGCAATCATTGGAATACCCATGACTCTTGCATTGATTTTCGCTTGGATTGTCATGGTTGTTGCCTACGAAAAATTATTTGCAAAAAGTTCAATGATGGTATTTTGCGAAAAAAAGCTGAAAAATTACAGGTTGGATTTTCTGGGACTTATGCTTGGAGGAACATTCATCATGGTGCTTGTTGATAATCTGATGAAAATGCTTGGCGGGGAGGTTATAACGAATGATATTGTCCCTGGAACAATTATGCTTGCTGTGCTGATGATTGCTCCGCTATTTGCGGTTTGGATGGTTGCTGTTGGTTATGAACGATTGCAGACCATACGCGCTACTGGATGATCAGACTTTGGGGAAATAAATCGTCTATTCCAAGTTCTGTGTTTTTCGCAAACATCAATCCGGTTGTCAGAAGGTCCGATTTTCTCTCCAAATTCTTTCAAGAACCGATTATAATTCTCATGGATCTGCCTTGCATCGTTCTCAAGAATATTTCCAAAAGATGTTCCTCGAATTCCGAATCCTACGCATCCAGTGCTTATATCTCCGTTTGATTTTATTGAGTATAACGTTGCAGGTTTTGAATCTAAACTTTCACATGATCCGACGTCCTTGGATGCCGAATTATTTCGTAAATGTGAATAGTTCAATACTGCTCTTCCGTGCCATGGAGAAACAGAACGAGGACTGACAGATATTTTATCAGAACGACCCAACTGCTCAAATAATGCCCCAAGTAACTCTCGAAATTCTTCGCTGTTTTCCGGAGAAGACATAGTAATCAAACAGACCTGTGAAAACTTTTCTAGCAATCGAATTGTTTCCAGCATCTGCTTAACATATTGTTCAATTGAATTTACGTGAGGATGGGAAATATTAACGCTCAAAGAAGAGTTGATAAGTGGTTTTAAATATTGCCCTAACTGTGCTAATTGCTCAAGAGCATCTAAACCAATTTCTCGGTTTGGACCAATAAGACCCGCAGTTGTAAAGCCGACCTTCAAATTCAAGTCAAAAACAAGTGCTTTGATAATATCAACCAGGGTTTTTCCATGCTGTTCGTCTTGATAGATCAGCACTTCTCCATCTCCTAAATAAACACACTGTCTTGCTAAAAATGCGATACTGTCGCTCTCAAGAATAGTCTTGAATAATTCCCATGGCATATGCCTGCCGTTTGATTTGGCATCTATCCCGCAATAATTACATGCTGC
>Ga0172375_10007444_pt1 | contig 15005 bp, 9 predicted proteins | sample LakKiv1m_FD_114537 | JGI IMG/M metagenome (GOLD analysis project Ga0172375, IMG submission 114537) | Freshwater microbial communities from Kabuno Bay, South-Kivu, Congo - kab_092012_11.1m | ecosystem: Environmental > Aquatic > Freshwater > Lake | place: Democratic Republic of the Congo... | reverse complement strand
CGTAGGAACAGGCCATTTCGCACTGCAGGCAGCCTGTGCATTTGTTGGCGTCGATGTGCAGCGATTTCTGCATCTCCATTCTCCTCTTGTTGTTTTCTTCAGCCTTTTCGTCTGGCCGAATTAAGCAAAGCCTAGCATATGGAGATTACGGCTTCAATGCGCCTCGGTGCGCAAGAGAATCGCATGACGGAAGCGTGCCGGCGCATGGGCGGAGATGGCCGAGCCGGCGACGATCAGCCAGAACAGATACGGTCGTGCGGCGGCATCGATGGCCATCCAGCCGACGAGGACAAGTTTGACCAGCACCGCCAAACCGGAAGCCTCGCGCAGGTGCTGTGGCTTGCGCCAGATGTCGAGCGCGAACATCGCAAAGCCGGTCGCGGCGACGGCCATCGCGGCATGACTCGCAGCGAGCGGTGCGCCGAGGAGGACGGAACCAAGCACGATCACCGCGACCAGATGCAGGCCGCGCAGGATCACGTTGATCCAGCGCAATGCCGTATCGAGAGCCGTCATCGGTTTGCGGGGCATGGGTGCATGATAGGCTGCAAACCATGACCGGCGAAATACTGGTGCGCGACATGGCAACGACGGAACAGGAATTCCGGAGCGCACTGGCGTTCGCGTTTCCGCAGGGCGTGACCGAGAGCGACGGTGTGCTGCTCGTTGCGCACGCCGGCGCGGCGATGGAAATCTCCCTCGCGCCACTGCCGCCGCGCGTGATCGCCCTGTTGCGCCTGCCGCGGATCGAAGTGCGCATCCGCTTCACGGCCGGAACGACGGAGCAGCAGCAGGCCATGCTGACGCGCATGGACCGGGCGATGCAGCGCGGCGGGGGTTGAATGCGATAATTCCCGGCTACTCCTTTCCAGAAATTCCCATGCCCATCCAGTGGTTCCCCGGCCACATGACTTCGGCGCGCAAGAAGGCCGCCGAGACCATGGCCTACATCGACGTCGTCGTCGAGGTGCTCGACGCCCGTCTGCCCGAGGCGAGCAGCAATCCGATGATCCGCCAGTTGCGCGAGCATCGCCAGCGGCCCTGCCTCAAGCTGCTCAACAAGGCCGACCTCGCCGATCCGGCGGTGACGGCGGCCTGGCTGGATTTCTACGGGAAGCAGCCGGGCGTGAAGGCCGTTGCCATTTCCTGCAAGAAGCCCGGCGACGCGGCGAAGGTGCCCGCCTTGTGCCGCCAGCTCGCGCCGCACAGGAATAGCGACCCTGGCGACAACACCAAGCCGCTGCGCATGCTGATCATGGGCATTCCCAACGTCGGCAAGTCGACGCTGATGAACGCGCTGCTCAAGCGCCGCATTGCCAAGGTCGGCGACGAGCCGGCGGTGACCAAGAGCCAGCAGAGTTTCGACCTCGGACCAGGCATGACGATCACCGATACGCCGGGACTGATGTGGCCGAAGATCGAACACGATGCCGATGGCTACATGCTCGCCGCCAGCCACGCGATCGGCCGCAATGCCGTGATCGACGAAGAGGTCGCAACCTTCCTCGCCGGCATCCTGCTGGCGCGCTATCCGGCGCTGCTCGCGGCGCGTTACAAGGTCGACGTGTCTGAAATGGATGCCGTCGGCGTCGTCGAGGCGGTGGCGAAAAAACGCGGATGTATGCGCCAGGGCGCGCTGGATCTGGAGAAGGCCGCGATGATCCTGCTGACCGACTATCGCAGCGGCGCGCTCGGCCGCATCAGCCTCGAAACGCCGGAAACGCGCGCGGCGATGCTCGCAGCGCGGCAGGAGTCAGCCTGATGGAAAAGCGCGTCACCGAACTCGAAGTCAAGCTGGCCTTCGCCGAAGATCTGCTCGAAACCCTCAACACCACGGTTTATCGTCAGCAGGAACGCATCGAGCAACTGGAGCGCGTCGTGCGTGACCTGCGCCAGCTCGTCCTGCAGGCCATTCCCGCCGAGCAGCGCAGCCTGCGCGACGAGATTCCGCCGCATTACTGAGACGGGTGCCGTCCCGCCAGCGCCGACTTTCAGCGCCTGTCGGGCAGCCACTTGAGCAGCGTGGCGTAGAGCGCGTCGGGTTCGACCGGCTTGGCGACGAAGTCGTTCATGCCCGCGGCTGCGCAGGCGCGGCGATCCTCGTCGAAGGCATTCGCGGTCATCGCCAGGATCGGCAGGTTCTCGTGGCCGGGCAGGGCGCGAATCGCCCGCGTTGCCTCGATACCGCCCATTTCGGGCATCTGCATGTCCATCAGCACCAGCGCGTAGTTGCCGGTGCGCACCATGTCGACGGCGATGCGGCCGTTTTCGGCCGTGTCGACGCTTACGCCGACGCTGCCGAGCAGTTCGATGGCCACTTCGCGATTGATCAGGTTGTCCTCGGCCAGCAGGATGCGCGTGCCGGCGAGACGCTGCAGGTGCGCGTCCTGCTCGCTTGCGGCCTGCGGCCGTGTGGCGGAGGGCAGGATCCGGCTGCGGGCGAACCAGGCGGTGAACCAGAAGGTGCTGCCCTGGCCGGGTCGGCTCTCGGCACCGGCCTCGCCGCCCATCAGCTGGGCGATGCGCTGCGTGATCGCCAGCCCGAGTCCGGTACCGCCGAATCTGCGCGTCGTCGAGGTGTCGGCCTGTTCGAAGGGCTGGAACAGCCGGGGCAGAACCTCGGGCGGCACGCCGATGCCCGTGTCCTGGACCTCGAAACGCAACAGCACGCGCCCGTCGCGCTCGTCGAGCCGGCGTGCGCGCAGGGTGATCGCGCCGGCCGCGGTGAACTTGATCGCATTGGAGGCATAGTTCAGCAGCGCCTGGCGCAGGCGGGTCGCATCGCCGCTCAGCCCGTCGGGCGCATGGTCGATCTCGATATTCAGCGCCAGACCCTTGGCGCGCGCCGGCTCGCCGATCATCGAGCGCACCTGGTCAAGGACGGCGTGCAGTGAAAAGTCCTGTGTTTCCAGCGCAAACTTCCCGGACTCGATTTTCGAGATATCGAGGATGTCGTTGATGAGCGACAGCAGGTGGCGACCGGCGGCGTCGATCTTGTCGAGCCGTTCGGCGGCCCGCGCCGACAGCGTTTCCTTGCGCAACAGGTGCGTGAGGCCGAGGATCGCATTCAGCGGCGTGCGGATCTCGTGGCTCATGTTGGCGAGGAAGTCGCTCTTCGCCTGCGCCAGACGCTGCGCTTCGTCCAGCGCCGCCTGCGTCGCCTCTTCGGCCAGGTGCAGTTCGGTGATGTCCTGTACCGAGCCCAGTCCCGAAATCGCATGCCCGTCGGCGTCGAAGGTAACCCGTGCCAGTTCGCGCACCCATTTCACCGCGTCGCCGACGACGAGGCGGTGGCGGGTGTCGTAGGGCTTGCCGGCGATTGCCGCGGACCAGGCCTGCAGAACGCTCTCCCGGTCTTCCGGATGAATCCGGCTGACGAAGTCGTCGAGCGTGATCGGCGTGCCCGGCGGGATGCCGAAAATCCGGTAGGTTTCGTCGGACCAGGTCAGGGCATTGCTGGCGATATCGAGCTGCCAGCTGCCGATGTGCGCGACGGTCTGCGCCGCGGTCAGCTGGAACTGGCTGGCTTGCAATGCGCGGGTGCGTTCGGCGACCAGTTCTTCGAGTTGTTCGCGGTGCGCTTGCAGCTCTTCCTCGGCCTGCTTGCGCGCGGTGATGTCGCGGGCGATGCCGAGGACGCCGAGCAGCTTGCCGTTCGCCGCGTACATCGGCGTCTTGGTGGTTTCGACCCGTTCGCGGTGACCATCGGAGGCAAAAGTAAGCCATTCCTCGTTGGTCAAAGACGCGCCTTTTTCGGTGGCCTTGAGGTCGTTGGCGCGGAAGAAATCGGCCAGTTCCCGATCAACGAAATCGTAGTCCGTCTTGCCGATGATTTCATCCTGGCGCGCGCCGAATAACTGCTCGAAACGGGGGTTGCAGCCAAGATAGACGCCCTCCGGATCCTTCAGCCACATCAGGTCGGGAATCGTCTGCATCACGGTGGCGAGCAGGCTACGCTCGTGTTCGAGTTCCTGCTGCGCTCGGGCGCGCGCGGCGATATCGCGCTGGTGGCGCGACCAGTAATTGCGGATCATCCAGCCGAAGACCAGGCTGGCCGCGACGAACAGCCCGAGCAGGATGGCGGTGTTGCGGACTTCCTTGTGCCAGAGATCGAAGTAGTCCTGCGGCGCCATGCCGACGGCGAGGATGGCCGGCATGTTGCGGATTCTCCGGAAGGCATAGGTGCGCTCGTAGCCGTCCGGGGCGTTGGGCGTATGGAAGCTGTCGACTTCCTTGCCGCGTTCGAGCACGGCGAGGAACTCCACCGAGACCTGCTTGTCGCCGATCTGGCCGCCAGAGCCCGAGACAGCCGGGTAACGGGTAATCAGCCCCTTGTTTTCATGCCGCATGACGGCCGATCCATGCGGGCCGAGGTCGGGGCGCGCAAGCAGGTCGGTGAAATGGCTGAGCGGCACCGCGGCGGCTATCACGCCGCCGAACGATCCGTCGGGCAGCTGCCATGAACGGCTGAAGACGATCACCCAGAGGCCGGAAACGCGGCCCAGCAGGGGTTCGGAAACAATCAAGTGCTTGCCCGGCGCGGCCTGGTGCTGCGGGAAAAAGGCACGGTCGGCGTAACTCATCGGCCGGGAACGATCGACCCCTTTGCCCCACAGTACGTCACCGGCGGGATTCGTGAGGCGGAAGGCGTCGACTTCCGGGTTGCGCAACTGGTGACGCTGGAGGATCCGCTCGATGTTGGCGTCGGTCAGATGGCCGTCCGTCGCCTCGTGTTCGAGCGTGTCGGCGATGTTCAGCAGCGCGAGGTCGATGCGCCGCGCCGAGTCGGCGATGTTGCTTTCCAGCAGGGTGGCAAGGTTGGCCGTGGTGGCGCGCACTTCGGCGACCGTGCGCGCGCGGCTGAAATCGAGGAACAGGATGCCAAGAACGATGACGACCAGGTTGATGAGCAGCAGGGCCAGCAAAAGCCAGCGCTGGAAGCTGCCCGCTGGAGCGGTGTCGGCGGGTTTGGCGGACGAGGGTTGTGCGTCAGGGAATGGCATGAAACGGCGACCGGAAGGGTCTATCTATTACTTTCGACATGAGATGCGGCCGCGATTATCGCATCCCTTGGCCGGGGCAAGTTGGTGCCGTCTTACCAGCGCCGACTTTTCATGGCGCGGCGAGATGGCTTTCGAGTTCGGCATACAGGAGCGGGATGCGCGCGGCGAGTTGCTCGGCCAGCGGCACACAGCCCGCGTCGGCCTGCTTGGCTGCCTGCTCCACGGTGGCGGCGAGTTCCTGGCACGCGTGGGCCGCGAGGTTGCCATAGACGCCCTTGAGGCTGTGGGCGAGAAAGGCGAGGGCCGGGAAGTCGCCCGAGGCCGCGAGCTGGCGCACACGCCCGGCGGCATCGGCATGACCGTCCAGCGTGCTGCGGATGATCGTGTGGATGAAGCTGCTCTTGCCCTTGAAGCGCTTTTCCAGCAGGGCCCAGTCGACTTCACCTATGCTCGGGGCCGGTTCGGCCGGAACCGGCGGTGTTTCCACCAGAATGACCGGGGCTGCGGGCTGGGCAGTGGCCCGTCCCGGCGTGGCCCAGCAGAGGATGGCGGTGACCAGGGCTTTCGGGTCGATCGGCTTGGTGACGTGATCCTTCATGCCGGCAGCCAGGCTGGTGGCGCGGTCCTGGCTCATGCCATGCGCCGTGAGGCCGATGATCGGCAAGGCGGGGACAACTTCATGGATGCGGCGGGTCGCTTCGTTGCCATCCATTTCGGGCATCTGTACGTCCATCAGCACGAGGTCGAAGGCGTTTGGCGCAGCGACCACCTGTTCCAGCGCGGTGCGGCCGTTCTCGGCGAAGACATACGTGGCACCGGCTTCGTCGAGCAGGTCGGCGAGGATCAGGCGATTGGCCTCGATGTCCTCGGCGGCGAGGATGTGGAATCCTTCGAGCTTGTTCGTCAGCTTGAAGCTTTCTTCGTGATTCACCTCGCCCGCGAGCGGGACGCTGGCTTCTTTCAGGGGCAACTGCAGCGTGAAGGTGCTGCCGTGCCAAGGCGTGCTGACGACCTGGATGGTGCCGCCCATCAGGCTGGCGAGGTTCATGGAAATGGAGAGGCCGAGGCCGGTGCCGCCATACTTGCGCGTGGTCGAGCTGTCGGCCTGCTCGAAGGGATGGAAGAGCCGCGAGATTTCCTCCGTGGTCATGCCGATGCCTTCGTCGCGCACGGCGAACCAGATTTCGTCCTCCGTGCGCAGGACGGTCAGGTCGATCGCGCCATGCCGGCTGAACTTGATGGCGTTGGAGACCAGGTTGACCAGGATCTGGCGCAGGCGCAGCGGATCGCCGCTGATCCATTCGGGAAGGTCCGGGCTCGGCCGGAGGGAGAGAGCGAGACCTTTTTCCGTGGCGCGGCCGACCATCAGGGCCATCGTCTCCGTGGTGACTTCGGCGAGGCGGAACGGCCGGTTTTCGATCGTCAGCTTGCCTGCTTCGATCTTGGAAAAATCGAGGATGTCGTTGATGACGCCGAGCAGGTGGGTGCCCGCGTCGAGAATGCGCGTGAAGGTTTCCCGGCTGGCGGGATCCTGGCTGTCGCGGGCGCCGATGCGCGCGAAACCCTGCACGGCCGTCAGCGGCGTGCGGATTTCATGGCTCATGTTGGCAAGGAAATGGCCTTTCGCTTCCGATGCGGTTTCGGCGGTGAGACGCGCTTCGCGGGCTTCGTTGAGCGCCGTGACCAGATGATCGGAGAGTTGGTTGACGTCGCTCGCCAGATGGCCGATCTCGGTATTTTCGTGTCCCGGCGGGATGGCTATGCGGTCGCCGGCCGTCGGATCCATCTTGTGGAGCGCCTGCGACATGCGCGAGATCGGCCGCACGATGAAGACGATCAGCGCAACGACGATGGCGCCGGAAACCAGCAGCAGTTGCAGGGCCAATTGCTTTACCGCGATCAGGATATCCTCGTCGCGCTGGGCGGCGATCACTTCCGGATTGGGCGCGAGGCGGACCGTGCCGACGATCTTGTCCGGCGTGAACGGTGATTGGATCTTGCGTTCCAGTACCTTGAGCTGATAGTGGTTCGGCAAAGGCTTGCTGCCTGCGGCGGCACGGCTTGCGTCGGACAGTATTTCCTCATCGGCCAGGATCGTCACGCGCAGCACTTCCGAATTGCTGAGCAGGCCCAGGGACACCTCCTTGGCAAGATCGGCGTCCTTCAGGAAGCAGGCGATCTTTACCGTGCTCTGCACCGTGTCGAGCAACTGGTTCAGTCGCGTGTCGATGGTGCGCGTGGCACGCTGCGCGGTCGTATAGGAAGCATAAGCCACGACGCCGATGCCGGCGACGAGAAAGGCGAGCAGCGTGACGAAAATCGACCGATAGACGATGCCGTCGCGAGGGATCAAGCGCATCGATATCGCGGCCAGCCGTCGGGTTGATGGATAGGCATGCACAAATCATAGCAAGCGTGCGGCGTACCGCGGCAGGTTTGCACCAGCGCGGGCGTTGCGGTAGTGTGCGCGCCTTTTCGGATTGTGTTCACCCATGCTGCCTTCCATCGAATCCCGCATCGCCGACGAGCTCGGCGTCCATCCCAACCAGGTCGCCGCGGCTGTCCGGCTGCTTGACGACGGCGCCACCGTGCCCTTCATCGCGCGCTACCGCAAGGAGGCCACCGGCAACCTCGACGACACGCAGCTGCGCACGCTCGAAGAACGGCTGGTCTATCTGCGCGAACTGGAAGAGCGCCGCGCCGCGATCCTGCAATCCATCGACGAACAAGGCAAGCTGACTGCCGAGTTGCGCGCCGAGATCGAGAATGCCGAGACCAAGCAGCGCCTCGAAGACCTCTACCTGCCCTACAAACCGAAGCGGCGCACCAAGGCGCAGATCGCCAAGGAGGCCGGGCTGGAGCCGCTGGCCGATGCGCTCTACGGCGATCCGATGCTGACACCGGAAATTGAGGCGGCGAAGTACATCGATGCCGACAAGCAGGTGCCGGATGTGAAGACCGCGCTCGACGGCGCGCGCCAGATCCTCATGGAGCGCTTCGCCGAGGACGCCGCGCTGCTCGAAAAGCTGCGCGGCTATCTCAATGAACATGCGTTGATCGTGTCGATGGTCGTCGAGGGCAAGGAGGATGCCGGTGCCAAGTTCCGCGACTGGTTCGATTTCCGCGAGCCATTGAAGAGCGCCGCCTCGCACCGCGTGCTGGCGCTCTTGCGCGGTCGCAACGAGGACGTGCTGCGGCTGGCGATCAAGACCGAGCTGGAATTGCGCAATCCGCCAGAGAACTCACCCTGCATCGCGATGATCGCCGGCCATGTGGGTATCCGCGATCAGGGGCGACCGGCCGATAAGTGGTTGGCCGAAACCGCACGCTGGACCTGGCTCGTCAAGCTTTCGCTGCACCTCGAAACCGAACTGATGGGCAGCTTGCGCGAACGCGCCGAGGAAGAGGCGATCCGCGTCTTTGCGCGCAACCTCCACGACCTGCTGCTCGCCGCGCCGGCGGGGCCGAAGACCGTGATCGGCCTCGACCCGGGCATTCGCACCGGCGTGAAGGTTGCCGTCGTCGATACCACCGGCAAGCTGCTGGAGACGACGACGATCTACCCGCACGAGCCGCGCCGCGACTGGGAGGTCAGCATTGCCGCGCTGCGCCAGCTGGCGCAGAAACATCATGCCGCGCTGATCGCCATCGGCAATGGCACGGCGAGTCGCGAGACCGACAAGCTCGCAGGCGACCTGATGAAGCGCTATCCGGAACTGAAGCTCACGAAGATCGTCGTGTCGGAAGCCGGCGCGTCGGTGTATTCGGCTTCAGAACTTGCGGCGCGCGAGTTTCCCACGCTCGACGTTTCGCTGCGTGGCGCGGTGTCGATCGCCCGCCGCCTGCAGGACCCGCTGGCCGAACTGGTGAAGATCGACCCGAAGAGCATCGGCGTCGGCCAGTACCAGCACGACGTCAATCAGGGCCGGCTGGCAAAGTCGCTGGATGCCGTGGTCGAGGATTGCGTGAACTCGGTCGGCGTCGATGTGAATACCGCCTCGGCGGCGCTGCTGGCGCGCATTTCGGGACTCAACTCGACGCTGGCGGCGAATATCGTCGGCTACCGCGACCAGAATGGCGCCTTTCCTTCACGTGCCGCGCTGCTCAAGGTGCCACGGTTGGGCGACAAAACCTTTGAGCAGGCGGCCGGTTTCCTGCGTATCAACCACGGCGAGAATCCGCTCGACGCCTCGGCGGTACATCCGGAAGCTTATCCGGTGGTCGAGCGCATCCTCGCCGACATCAAGAAAGGCGTGAAGGATGTGATTGGCGACAGCCGGCTGGTCAAGTCGCTGAACCCGGCGAAATACACCGATGAACGTTTTGGCCTGCCGACCGTGCAGGACATCCTCAAGGAACTGGAAAAGCCCGGCCGCGACCCGCGTCCGGAATTCAAGACGGCCAGTTTCCGCGAGGGCGTCGAGGACCTGAAGGATCTCGAACCGGGCATGCAGCTCGAAGGCGTCGTCACCAACGTCACCAACTTCGGCGCCTTCGTCGATATCGGCGTGCATCAGGACGGCCTCGTGCATGTCTCGGCGCTGGCGGACAAGTTCGTCAAGGATCCGCATACGGTGGTCAAGGCGGGCGACGTGGTCAGGGTCAAGGTGCTGGAAGTCGACATCCCGCGCAAGCGCATCGCCCTGACGATGAAACTGAATGACCAAGTGCAACGGAATGTAAAAGTCGGCGCTGGCGGGACGGCACGACAAATGCCGCCAAAGCCGCGCCAGTCGGGGCAGGGGCGGCCCGAACCTGCCGCAGCCACCAGCGCCATGGCAGCCGCCTTCGCCAAGCTGAAGCGCTGAAAGCGGATAACATAGCCAACCCGATTTGTCGGATTTGGAGCGATACATGAAACGGCTTCCCGGATTGCTGTTGCTAGGTTTTCTTGCCGCCTGCGGCCAAGGTGAAGGCGACAAGAAAGCCGGCGGTCCCGCTGGCCCGGGCGGGCAGGGTTCCGCGCCACCCCCGGCGGAAGTTGACGTCATCACGGTCGCCGCCGGCAACGCGACGCTCACGCAGGATCTGCCGGGCCGGCTGCTCGCTTTCCGCACCGCGCAGGTGCGCGCGCGGGTCGAGGGTGTCATCGAGCAGCGCTTGTTCACCGAAGGCAGCGACATCAAGGCCGGCACGCCGCTGTTCCGCATCGATGCCCGTAGCTATCAGGCGCAGGTCGCGGCAGCCGAAGCCGATCTAGCCGCGACGCGCGCGGTGTTCGAGCGCTACAAGCCCTTGCTCGAAACCAAGGCGGTCAGCCAGCAGGAATTCGATGCCGCGCAGGCCAAGGTCAAGCAGGCTGAGGCAACGCTGACCAAGGCGAAGCTCGACCTCGAAAATGCCGTCCCGCCAGCGCCGATTTCCGGCCGCATCGGCCGTGCGCTGGTCACCGAAGGTGCGCTCGTGGGCAAGGGCGAGGCGACGCAACTCGTCACGATCGAGCAGATCGACCCGATCCGCGTCGAATTCACCCAGCCGTATTCCGATCTGTTGCGCCTCCAGCAGGCAGTCAAGAGCGGCAAGCAGAAGCGCGCCGACAGCGCGCGGGTGGAACTGGTGCTGGAGGATGGTTCGCTCTATCCCGAAAAGGGCCGCCTGCAATTCGCCGATCTGGCGGTCGACCCCAACAGCGGCGCCGTCGTGCTGCGCGCCGAGTTTCCCAACCCGCGGCGCGAACTGCTACCGGGCACCTTTGTGCGCATCCGCTTTCCGCAGGCGCAGCTCGACGATGCCATCCGCGTCCCGCAACGCGCCGTGCAGGGCAGTGCCACCGGGCAGCTCGTCATGATCGTCAACGCGGAAAACAAGGTCGTGCCGCTGCCGATCAGGACCGGCGCCATGGCCGGCACCGATTTCATCGTCACCGACGGCCTCAAGGGCGGCGAGCAGGTCATCGTGAACGGCTTGCAGAAGGCGCGGCCGGGCAGCGTGGTCAAGCCGGTGCTCTGGACACCGGGCGCGCCGGTCATGTCCGTCGACGCAAAGAAATAAGCAATGCTGCCCAATTTCTTCATCGACCGGCCGATCTTCGCCTGGGTGATCGCCATCATCATCGTGCTGGGCGGCCTGCTCTCGCTGCGCCAGTTGCCGGTGGCGGCCTACCCGGCCGTGGCGGCGCCCGCGCTGACGATCAACGTGAGCTATCCCGGCGCCTCGGCCAAGGTGATCGAGGAAACCGCGGTCGCCCTGATCGAGCAGGAACTCAATGGCATCGAGAACCTGCTCTACATGGAGTCGGCCTCCGAGCAGAACCTCGGCACCATCACGCTGTCCTTCAAGGCTGGCACCAACCTCGACCTCGCCTCGGTCGAGACGCAAAACCGGATCAAGCGCGCCGAGCCGCGCCTGCCCGAGGAAGTGCGGCGGCTGGGTATCACCGTGCTCAAGTCGGCGCGCAACTTCCTGATGATCATTTCGCTGTTCTCGCCGGACAAGACGCTCGACAATGTCGCGCTCGGCAGCTATGCCGCCGCCAGCGTGCTGGAGCCGCTGCGCCGCACGGCGGGTGTGGGCGAGGCCCTGTTGTTCGGCACCGAATACTCGATGCGGCTGTGGATCAAGCCCGAGCGGCTGGAGTCTTTCGGCCTCACGCCGGCGGATATCGCCAAGGCGGTGCGCGCCCAGAACGTGCAGATCGCCACCGGCGAACTCGGCCAGATTCCCGCCGTGCCGGGGCAGGAATACGCCGCCACCATCATCACGCGCTCGCGCCTGGCGACGCCCGAGGAGTTCGGCGACATCATCATCAAGAGCGACAGCCGCGGCGCGACCGTGCGCGTCAAGGATGTCGCCCGCGTCGAACTGGGTGCGCAGGACTACAACATCGCGGCCCGCGTCGATGGCCAGCCGACCGCCGCCATCGCCGTGCGCCTCGCGCCGGGCGCCAACGCGCTCGATACGGCGAAGGCCGTCAATGCGCAGATGACCGAGCTGGCGAAATACTTCCCGCAGGGCATCGCCTGGATGGTGCCCTACGACACCTCCACCTTCGTCGATATTTCGATCAAGGAAGTGGTGTGGACCCTCGCCGAGGCGATGCTGCTCGTCTTCCTGGTCATATATCTGTTCCTCGAAAACCTGCGCGCCACCTTCATTCCAGCCATCGTCGTGCCGGTGGCCCTGTTCGGCGCCATGATCGGGCTCTATTTCCTTGGCTATTCGATCAACGTGCTGACGCTGTTCGCCATGGTGCTGGCGATCGCAATCGTCGTGGACGACGCCATCGTCGTCGTCGAGAACGTCGAGCGCATCATGAGCGAGGAAAGCCTGTCGCCGCGCGCCGCCACGCGCAAGGCCATGGGCCAGATCATCAGCGCCGTCATCGCGATCACCGTCGTGCTCTCGGCGGTGTTCGTGCCGCTGCTGTTCTTCGGCGGCTCGGTCGGCGCGATCTACCGCCAGTTCGCCGTCACGCTGATCCTCACCATGGCTTTCTCGGCTGCCATGGCGCTGTCGCTGACGCCGGCCTTGTGCGCCACGCTGCTCAAGCACGAATCCGGGCATGACGACCTGATGCCGTCCACGGGCTTCTTCGGCTGGTGGAACCGCTTCTTCGCCGCGACGGTGAGAGGCTACCTGGCAACCACGCGCCGGATGCTCGGCCGGCCGGGCCGCTGGCTGCTCGTCTATGGCGTCATCCTCGCCGCCACCGGCTGGTTCTTCATGAAGTTGCCGAGCAGCTTCCTGCCCAGCGAGGACCAGGGCTATTTCATCAACATCGTGCAGTTGCCGTCCGCCGCGACGCGGGAACGCACGCTCGAGGTGCTGTCGACCATCGAGCAGCACTACCTCAAGCAGCCCGAGGTGGCGCATGTCATCGGCGTCGCCGGCTTCTCGTTCTTCGGCCGCGGCCAGAATGCCGCCATCGCCTTTGTACGTCTGAAGGGCTGGGACGAGCGCCCCGGCAAGGGACAGGATGCCGACTCCCTCGTGCAGCGCGCCAACATGACTTTCTTCCGCATCAAGCAGGCGATGGTGTTTGCCATCAACGTGCCGCCGATTCCCGAACTCGCGGCAGTTGGCGGCTTCGATTTCCGCCTGCAGGATCGCGGTGGCCTCGGCCGTGACAAGCTGCTCGAGGCGCGCAACATCGCGCTGGGGCTGGCCGGGCAGGACAAGACGCTGGTCGGCGTCCGCCCCGAGGGACAGGAAGCCGGCCCGCAGGTCTATCTCGATGTCGATCGTGCCAAGGCGCGCGCGCTGGGAATCGATCTTGCCGACCTCAACGACACCCTGCAGGCGACGCTGGGCACCTCCTACATCAACGACTTCGTGCGCCAGGGCCGCATCCTGCGCGTGCAGATGCAGGCCGATGCCGAGGTGCGCCGCACACCAGAAGACCTGTTGCGCCTGCCGGTGAAGAACGCGCGCGGCGATATGATTCCGCTGGCCGAGATCGCCACGGCCAAATGGATCGTCGGCAGTCCGAAGCTCGACCGCTACAACGGCTTGCCCGCGATGAAGATCGCCGGCAACCCCGCGCCGGGGCGTTCGACCGGCGATGCGCTGAATGCCATGGAACAGGTGGCGAAGCAGTTGCCGCCGGGCATCGGCTTCGAGTGGTCGGGAAGTTCCTACGAGGAACGCCTCTCCGGCAGCCAGGCGCCCTTCCTCTTCGCCGTGTCGCTGTTCGTCGTCTTCCTCTGCCTCGCCGCGCTTTACGAGAGCTGGTCGATTCCCTTCGCGGTGATGCTGGTGGTGCCGCTCGGCATCTTCGGCTCGGTGGTGGCCGTCACCCTGCGCGAGTTGCCGAACGACGTCTACTTCAAGGTCGGCCTGATCGCGATCATCGGCCTCTCGGCCAAGAACGCCATCCTGATCATCGAGTTCGCGCGCGAGTTGCAGGAGCAGGGCAAGGAACTGATCGAGGCGACGCTAGAAGCCTGCCGGCTGCGGTTCCGGCCGATCCTGATGACCTCGATCGCGTTCATGTTCGGTGTCCTGCCGCTGGCCATCTCGACCGGCGCCGGCGCCAACAGCCGGCACGCCATCGGCACCGGCGTGATCGGCGGCATGCTCACGGCGACGGTGCTGGCGGTCTTCCTCGTACCGGTTTTCTACGTCGTTGTGCGGCGCTTCTTCCCCGGCCATGCGCGCCATCATGCGGAGGCCGGCCATGAATAAATTGCTGCCGCCGCTGGTGCTGCTGGTGCTGCTCGCCGGCTGTTCCTTTATCCCGAACTACGAACGGCCGGCCGCGCCGGTTCCAGGCCAATGGCCGACTGGCAGTGCCGTCGCGCCAGCGCCGACTTTCACCGGTGACTGGCAGGCCTATTTCACCGACCCTCAGCTGCAGAAGCTGATCGCCGCAGCGCTCGAACACAACCGCGACCTGCGCATCGCCGTGGCGCGCGTGGACGAGGCGCGCGCGCTGGCGGGGATCGCTCGCGCCGACCGCTTGCCGACGCTGGATGTCAATCTGCAGCAGCAAGCGGCCAAGGTGCCGGGCGATCTCAACACGTCCGGCCAAGCCATGATCAGCCGGCGCTACGACGCCAATCTCGGCGTCGCGGCGTTCGAACTGGATTTCTGGGGCCGCGTTGCCAGCCTCGAAACTGCCGCGCGCGCCAACTTCTTCGCCACTGAGTTTGCCCGGCGTTCCTTCCGCTTGTCGCTGATCGCCGACGTGGCCGCGGCGTATTACAGCTTTGCCGAACTGGCTGCGCGCCTGACGCTGGCCGAAGCGACGGCGCAAAGCCGCGCGGACAGTCGGCGCCTGATCGAGCAGCGACGCGACGTCGGCCTCGCCACCGATCTCGATTTCCTCGCTGCGGACGGCGCATATCAGGCGGCGCGCTCCGAGGCCGCCAATCTCCAGCGCCAGCGTGCGGCGGCGGAAAACGCACTGCGCCTGCTGGTCGGCAATGACATCAATGCTGTCCTGCCAGCGCCGACAAATGCGGCCCCCCACGCTCGCAACCCCGGCTCGCTGCCCCCCACCGGGGGGGCGTCGGCTTGGGACGGCCCGGCGCCGACTTTTGTATTGCCCGATATCGCTGTTGG
>Ga0172375_10007442_pt1 | contig 15007 bp, 15 predicted proteins | sample LakKiv1m_FD_114537 | JGI IMG/M metagenome (GOLD analysis project Ga0172375, IMG submission 114537) | Freshwater microbial communities from Kabuno Bay, South-Kivu, Congo - kab_092012_11.1m | ecosystem: Environmental > Aquatic > Freshwater > Lake | place: Democratic Republic of the Congo... | reverse complement strand
CTCTTTTTCTAACGAACCCTCGGTGATTGAGGTCCAAGAGGCTGCTCTTCGCTATGCCGACGTCCATCCGAACAAAATTGCCGACTGGAAACACGCGGCGGCGCTCAAGGCATGGCTGCCCACTCTATCCGTCAAGTCGGATTGTGGCGTGGACGAGAATATCGATCTGGATCGGGGAGGAACCAACGACCCGGATCATTTCATCATGGGTCCCGACGAAAGAAACTGGGATTGGTCGGTCGGGGTCAGTTGGGACTTGGGTGATTTGGTTTGGAATTCGGATCAAACACAAATCGATACCCGTTCGCGACTCACAACCGAGCTTCGCGGGGACCTCCTGCATGAGGTCACTCAACTTTATTTTGCGCGACGCAGGCTTCAGGTTGAGATCGCGCTTTCGCCCAGGGTGGATCCGGCGGCATCGGCGGAACGCCTGATTCGGCTCGAGGAATTGACGGCTTCGCTGGATGCATTAACCGGACACTTTTTTTCGGAAGCGTGTGATTCGTCTCACGGATAGATCGGTCAGGTTGTTGAATTGTCACCCGTTTTTTGAAGGAGTAAAATATGTCGAACCCTATCCAGCGGAGCGGTGATTTGATGAAGATCGATTATACGGAGGTCACGGATCGGGGGAAGGTCCGTCAGACCAATGAAGATGCCTTCGCGCATTGGTCGGGGGAGAGCGGCTCTCTCTTTGTTCTGGCCGACGGTTTGGGTGGCTTGGCCGACGGCGAGATCGCAAGCCAGCTTGCCGTTTCTGTTTTTTTGAAACAGTTCAGGTCTTCCATCGAGCGCTTAGCGGATCGCCTAAGCCACGCGATGTTTGCGGCCAACCAGGCCATTTGGCAGGAAAACACCCAAAGGGTCGAGCCGATGGCGACCACACTGACGGCGTCTTTTTTTTCGGAAAATTCGGTCCATGTCGCGCACGTCGGAGACTCGCGTCTTTATCGGGTGCGGGGGCATGGGGCGGCCGCCCTTACGCGGGATCATTCGATTTCGCGGCATATTCTGACAAAGGCTTTGGGCCTTGAGGAACGGGTAGACCCCGATCTTTTTCGGGAGCAAGTCGAAGCGGGGGATTGTTTCGTTCAATGCAGCGACGGCTTGCATTCGATGATTCCGGACGAAGAGATCGCTCGTCATGCGCGCACGCCCGATTCTTTGGAAGCCGCGTCAAAACTTATTGCCGCCTCGTGTGATGCCGGAGGTTTGGACAACGTGACGGTTCAAGTGGTCCGAATTCTCGAGATTTGAACTGAAATTTATCCGTTGATATCTTAAAATCCATCTTTCCAGTCTGAGATCCGCATTGAAGTTTATACCTGCGTATGTTAGAGTGTTTTCTCGAATGAAGACTTGATTTAACCCTTTATATGTCAACCCTTAAAGAGCGTTTTTCTGCCATTTCAGATCGAATCGGTGCGGCCGCGGCCAAGACAGGACGAACGGCTGCGGATATTACTCTTGTCGCCGTCACCAAAGGCGTCTCGTGGGAGGCCGTGTGCGAGGCCAGGGAAACCAGGCTTCGTGTTTTTGGGGAAAATAAGGTCCAGGAGGCAAGCTTGAAGATCCCGGCCGTGCCTTCCGAGGGGATCGAATGGCACATGGTCGGACATCTTCAAACCAATAAAGTCAAGGACGCCGTGTCGCTTTTTTCGTTGATCCAGTCGGTCGACAGCGTGCGTTTAGCCCAGAAAATCAACGAGGTGGGCGCTCAGCTCAATCGTGTCGTCCCGGTTCTTTTGGAAGTGAATATTTCGGGAGAGTCTCAAAAATACGGTTTTTCCCCCGAAGAGATTTATGCGGGCGTCGAGGCTTGTGCGGAGTTTCCTTTCGTGCATATTCAAGGACTTATGGGCATGGCTCCCGAAAATCCAGATGAGGCCCCCAAGCGCGCCGCATTCAAAACGCTTCGGAATTTGTTTAGCGTGTGCAAAGGTTTGAAACGGGAGCGACTCGAGATGAAGTACCTGTCGATGGGGATGACGGACGATTTTGAGATCGCGATCGAAGAAGGTTCGAACATGGTGCGGTTGGGAAGAGCGCTTTTTGCCCGACCCGGAAAGGCGGCCAAGGTATGAGTCCAAAACCCTCCTCGTTCAGCCTGAAGATTGCGGTGCTGGGTGCGGGAAATATGGGGCAAGCCCTCGTGCGCGGGCTTGTCGAAAAGGTCGTTTATCCTCAAAACGTGACGGTTTATGACATCGATGAGAAAAAGTCTTCGGCTCTTCGGCGCGAGGCGCGCATCAAAGTGGCCAAGACCGCGCGTCAGTGCGTGTCTCTGCGCGATCTCGTCGTTTTAGCCGTTAAGCCGCAGATTTTGCCTCAAGCCATCGAAGATATCAGCTCGGGACTCGAAACCAAAAGCCCCGTGCTCTCGATCGCCGCCGGCGTAACCACCGATCGAATCGAAAAGCTTTTTAAAAAACCGATCCCCGTGATCCGCGCGATGCCGAATATGCCGGCACTCGTCGGTCAAGGCATGACGGCTTTCACGCTGGGCAAGCACGCCTCGGAAAAACACCGGAAAATCGCCGAACAGGTGCTTTCGGCGTTTGGAGAGATTGCCTATGTACCCGAAAAGATGCTCGACGTCGTCACCGCCGTGAGCGGATCGGGACCGGCGTATTTTTTTCTTCTGGCCCAAAAAATGATCGAGGCTGCTTACGAATCGGGGATGAGGGTGGACATTGCCAAGAAACTCGTATATCAGACCGCGTTCGGGAGCGGAAAGGTACTTACGGAAACCGGCGAGGATCCCGAGTCGTTGATCGCCAAGGTTGCCTCGAAGGGAGGCACGACGGAGGCTGCCCTCAAGGTTTTTCAGAAGATGGGTTTCGGTAAAATCGTACAAGACGCTGTGCGCGCCGCATTTGAGCGCTCAAAAGAGTTGAGTCGGGACTCTTAGAAAGGAATTCCGCCATGATTTTTTTCGGATATTTTTTTCAATTTTTGGCCGAGGTTTTGTCGTTTATCATCCAGATTTTTTGGTGGCTGGTCATCGTTCGGGCCATCTTGAGCTGGGTTAGCCCAGATCCTTATAACCCGATTGTCCGTTTCATCGAGAATACGACGGAGCCGCTGCTGGCTCCGTTTCGCAAGCTCATCCCGGCATACCGGATCGGTCTTGATTTGTCTCCGATTTTTGCGCTGCTTTTGCTCTATTTTCTCAGAATTTTTGTCGTCCAGTCGCTCGTGCTTCTGGCGGTGCGTTTTCGCTAGGCCAGAGCGACTCTCACCTGCGTGAAAATCGAAGTTCGCGTCAAACCCGGGGCCAAAAGAGAGCAGGTCAACGATCTCGGCGGCGGTCGTTACGAAATCGCGATACGCCAACGGCCGGTCGAGGGGATGGCCAACGATGGCGTGCGCGAGGCGCTCGCCGATCATTTTGGGATTGCGAAATCGCGCGTGGTGATTTTACGCGGTTTGAGAAGCCGCATCAAAATGATCGAAATTCTTGAAACCCGGTAACGTCTGAAGTAAAATCACGCCACGTTTTGATTTCGCGGCCCGAGGGAAAAATGGATTTCAAAAACACACTCAATCTACCCGTCACGTCTTTTCCGATGAAGGCGGACCTTCCCAAGCGGGAGCCGGTCCTGCTCAAGAAATGGGAAGAGAAGGGTCTTTATTTTCTTCTTCGTCAAAAGAATGCGGGGAAGAAGTCTTATGTCCTGCACGACGGACCGCCGTATGCCAACGGCGACATCCATATGGGGCACGCGCTGAATAAAATCTTAAAAGACATCATCGTCCGATATAAAGCCCTCCGGGGTTTTGACACGCCTTATGTGCCGGGGTGGGATTGTCACGGGCTTCCCGTCGAACATCAGCTTCTCAAAGAGCTCAAGATCGCCAAGCACGAGATCGACGCGGTGAGCTTTCGAAAGAAAGCGGCCGCGTACGCGCTCAAGTTCGTATCCAAGCAGCGCGATCAATTCAAGCGATTGGGCGTTCTCGGGGATTGGGAACATCCGTATTTGACGCTGAATCCCGATTATGAGGCGGCGGTCATCGAGGCTTTCGCTCAACTCGTCGAAAAGAACTTTGTTTATCAGAGCTTAAAGCCGGTTCATTGGTGCGCCGCCTGCGAAACCGCTTTGGCCGAGGCCGAGCTCGAATATGACGAAAATCACGAGTCACCTTCCTTGACTGTGAAATTTCCCATTCCTGCGGAGGAGCTTTCGAAGAGGGGATTGGCTGCGAGCGAATCAACCGCTTTCGCGGTATGGACGACGACTCCGTGGACGCTTGCGGCCAATGTGGCCGTCGCGGTACATCCCGACCTTGAGTATGCGGCCCTGCATACCGAAAAGTTCGGAGTGCTGATCGGTCTCGAGACGCTCATGACGGAGCTTCTCAAGCGCCTGGATCCTTCCGGTGAACCCAAGATTTTGTATCGCATCAAAGGTCGTCAGCTCGAAGGCGTGCTCGCAAAGCATCCTTTTTTTGGGCGGGATTCGGTGTGCGTTCTGGCGGATTACGTTTCACATACGGACGGCACGGGTTGCGTTCATACGGCTCCGGGCCATGGTGCGGACGATTTTCGTACCGGCGAGAAATACCGGCTGCCGGTTCTCATGCCGGTGGACGAAAAAGGCCGTTTTACCGATGAGGCCGATTTTCTCAAAGGAGAATTTGTCACCAAGGCCAATGAGCGAATCGTCGGGGTTCTTGCCGAAAAAGGGACGCTTATCGAATGCGGCCGCATTCAACATTCTTATCCGACGTGCTGGCGATGCAAAAAGCCCGTCATTTCGCGCGCGACGCAGCAATGGTTTATGGGCGTCGATCGGACGAATTTGCGTCAACGCGTTCTCGAGATCGTCCACAAGGACGTACGGTGGTTTCCGTCGACCGGAGAAAACCGGATCGCGGGGATGCTGGAATCTCGTCCGGACTGGTGCCTTTCGCGCCAACGCACCTGGGGTATTCCGATCCCCGTGTTTTATTGCGGCGCCTGCAAGAAATCCATCCTCGATCCCGAGCTCATTCGGAGGGTTCGTGATCTGTTCGCCAAAGAGGGTTCGGATAGCTGGTTTATCAAGACGGCCGCCGAAATCGCGGGTGACCGGGCTTGCGGTCAGTGCGGTTCGAAAGAATTGAAAAAAGGGCAGGACATCCTCGACGTGTGGTTCGAATCGGGCGCGAGCCAACAGGCTGTTTTGACGGGTCGCGACGGGCTTCATTTTCCGGCCGAGCTTTATCTCGAGGGAAGCGATCAGCATCGCGGCTGGTTTCAAAGCTCACTTTTGGTTTCCGCGGGTACGCGCTCGACGACGCCGTACAAGGCCGTTTTAACGCACGGATTCATCGTCGACGGAGAAGGACGCAAGATGTCGAAATCTCTGGGCAATGTAATTTCCCCTCTGGATGTCATGAACGACACTGGCGCCGACATCCTTCGTCTCTGGGTCGTTTCGAGCGACACCTCGGATGACATCCGTATTTCCAAAGACAATCTCGCGCGGCTTGCCGAGGGATACCGGAAAATTCGAAATACATTCAAATATATTCTGGGAAATCTCAACGGGTTTACCGAGCAGGACCGTTTATCGTCCGACCAGATGCCGGAGATCGACCGTTGGGCGCTTTCGAAGCTCGAGGCCCTCAAAGACGAGGTGAGTGCCGCTTACGAGGATTTCGAATTACATCGCGTGTATCAGGCGGTACATCAATTTTGTATCAAGGAGATGTCTTCTTTTTATCTGGATGTCCTCAAAGACCGTTTGTATACGGATGCGCGATCGTCGATTTCCGGGCGGGCTTGCCGGACGGTGCTTGCGGATATTCTGAACGGGATGACCAAGATGCTCGCGCCGGTTCTTGTTTTTACCTGTGACGAGGTTTGGGAAGCGTCGGGTCGCCAGACGAGCGTTCATCTGGAGGCTTGGCCCGAATCGTTCCCCGGCGTCCGCGACAGAGCTCTCGAGGCGAGGTGGGAGAGGTTTCTAGGGTTCCGGGAAAAGGTCTTAAAAGCCCTGGAAGAGCATCGCGAAAAAAAAGAGATTGGCAATTCTCTGGAGGCTGATGTAGAATTGTCTCTCCTCAAAAGGGATGATTACGATTTTTTGACGAGTTTTGGCAAGGATTTACCCGGGCTGTTGCTCGTGTCCGATGTTCGGCTTTCGCCGTCGAAGGAAAATGCCTCCGAAGAGACGAAAGTCACGGTCCGAAAGGCATCGGGCCAGAAATGCGAACGTTGCTGGGCATGGAGGCCGTCCGTGGGGCAGGACAAGGAGTTTCCCGGTTTGTGCGTGCGTTGCGCACAGGTCATCAGGTCGGAAATACGTTAACGACAAAGGGACCCAAAGATTATGAATAAAAAAGAGATCAAAGTGTTCAAAGATATCCTCGTCAAAAAGAAGGATGCGTTGGCCAAAGGCATTCAACACATCGCCGACGACAATCTTAAGACGTCTCAGCGCGACGCCGCCGGGGACTTGTCCGCATACAGCCTGCACATGGCGGATATGGCGACCGACAATTATGATCGTGAATTTTCGTTGCGTCTGGCCGACAATGAGCAGAAGACCGTCGACCGGATCGATGCGGCCCTCGAAAAGATCGATAATGGGACGTTCGGGGTTTGCGAGCTTTGCGGCAAGAAAATTTCAAAAGCAAGACTCAAGGTAGTTCCTTACGCGGAGCTCTGTGTTCCGTGCCGTCAAAAAGTCGAGAAAAGGAGACGTTGACGTCTAAACCGCCTCGCTGCCGTTTTTTTTGCGAGCAGGCGGAGTCGCGGCTTTTTTTCGCGGTCATTGCCGGTATCGCGTTCCTCGCGGACCGTTTTTCCAAAATCGCCGTCATGGGCGCCCTCCGTGAAGAAGAAGGTCTTCCGATCTTGAACGGTTTTTTGCATTTGACCCGAGTGAATAACACCGGGGCCGCGTTTGGTCTTTTTAAAGGCAATGCGGTTTTCTTGGCCATCATCTGCGTCGTTTTCTTGGCGGTTCTTTTCTTGGGGCGGCGCAAGTCCGCTCCGGATATAAAGTCGTTCGTCGGGTTCGCGCTTCTGGCGGGCGGGGCGCTCGGGAATCTTGCGGATCGAATTCTGTACGGACACGTCATCGATTTCATCGACTTCCGCGTGTGGCCCGTATTCAACGTCGCGGATATTTGCATTTGTTCGGGTGTCATTCTCGTGCTTTGGGTCGAGTGGCGCGCGAGCCGGAAGAGGTCCTGATCATGCATCCCATTCTTTTTCAATTTCCCCATTGGACACTCTATACCTATGGCCTCTGTGTGGCGATCGCCGCCGCGGTTTCATTCGCGCTGGCGATGAATCGCTCCGCATGGTTCGGATTTTCGAGAGAAAAGGCTTCGGATCTGGTTTTTACGGTGTTCGTCTCCGGGGTCATCGGTGCGAGATTTCTTTACGTCGCTCTGGCTTGGGACGAGTTCAGGGTTCGACCCATTCGAATGCTGTATTTTCAGGAGGGAGGGTTGATCTGGTATGGGGGGTTCGTCGCGGCCGTTCTGGGCGGCTGGATTTTTTCGAGACTCTCCCGCATGAAGCCACTGGCTGTCCTGGATTTTTTTGCTCCGCTGATCCCTTTGGCCCATGCCATCGGGAGGCTGGGTTGTTTTTTTAACGGATGCTGTTATGGAAAACCTTCTTCTTCGCGCTGGGCGGTTCTTTTTCCGGGGGACACGGTTCCGCGTTTACCCGTTCAGCTTCATGAGGCCGTTTTTCTTGTCGTTCTATCGTTTTTTTTGTTCAAAGTTCGCCTTCGAAATCCCGCGGACGGCAGGATCTTCTTTCTTTATTTGTTTTTTTACGGGATGGGCCGCTTTGTCATCGAATTTTGGCGAGGGGACCAAAATTACTGTGCCGGAGCGACGATCCCGCAGTGGATGAGCCTGCCCTTGATCGTTCTGGGATTGGCCGGCTTTCTGTGGGCGCGAACCAAGAGGAGTCTTTGACATGCCCGTTCATGAGTTGATCGTTCCTGCGCTTTATGCGCCGAAGCGACTCGATCTTTATCTTACCGAAGCTTTCGAAGGGCGTTATTCGCGCAGTCGGGTCAAAAGTTTTTTTGAGAGCGGAGGCGTGCAGTTGAACGGCGTTTCTGCCGAAGCGAAGAAACGCGTCGTCGAAGGGGATCGTGTCCGCGTGGAGATCCCAGATGCGGTTCCCGAGCCCGTTGTGGATGTCCCCATGGATCTCCACGTTTTTTATGAAGACGATTGGATCATGGTCATCGAGAAGCCTGCCGGGCTGATCGTTCATCCCGGGGCCGGAGTCAAAGGGGGTACGCTGGTCAACGCGCTTCGGGCCCGAGGAACGCTTCTTTCGGACGCGGGCGGACAAGACCGGCCCGGGATCGTGCATCGGCTCGACAAAGATACGTCAGGCCTGCTCCTCGTCGCCAAAAACAACAAGGCTCATCGCGCGCTTCAGGATCAGTTTTCGTCGCACTCTCTCAAGAAAACCTATTGGGCGCTTGTGCGAGGCCGAGTCGAATTTGACGAAGGTCATATCGACGCGCCTCTGGGTCGGGATCCTCGCTCACGCGAAAAAGTTGCCGTGAAAACGAGGGAGCCGCACCGCGAGGCGCTCACGACCTATCGGGTTCAAGCCCGCTTTAAAGCCAAATCGCTTTTGGAGGTGAAGCCTGTGACGGGCAGGACCCATCAGATTCGAGTGCATTTGGCGCATCTGGGTCATCCGGTCGTCGGGGATCCTCTTTACAGCACCGTAGAGGGAAAGCGCATGGCTCTTCATGCGTGGAAAATCGAGTTTTTGCATCCCAAAACTGGTAAACTCATGAAGTTCGAGAGCCCGATTCCGGAAATGCTCCGGGAAATGGTCGAGGAAGCCAAAACCGAATGAAAAATGTAACGATTTCGAGTTCTCCGAGTTTGTTTCAGGGAGAATTGTCTTTTCCGGGCGATAAATCCCTTTCGCACCGGGCGATTATTTTCGGGTCCTTAGCCCGGGGCGTCTCCGAATTCACCAATGTTCTTGAGGGTGAGGATTGCGTGTGCACCCGAAAAGCGTTCGAATCAATGGGCGTCGAAATCCGTTCTTCGGGTTCGGGCGAGCTCACGATCGTCGGGAAGGGACTGCATGCCTTGAGGCCGCCCGCTTCGGAGCTTTATCTGGGCAACTCCGGCACGTCCATGCGGCTTTTGCTCGGTCTTTTGGCGGGACAATCTTTCCCGGCCACTTTGACGGGAGACCCCTCGTTGTCCTCGAGACCGATGAAGCGCGTGACGGATCCTCTTCGGGCAATGGGCGCGCACATCGAAGGCGCTTCCGATGCGAATTTTGCTCCTCTGAAAATTTCCGGCGCTTCGCTTCGGGGCGGGAGCTTTTCATTGTCGGTCGCGAGTGCTCAGGTGAAGTCGGCATTGTTGCTTGCCGGACTTTATGCAAAAGGTCAAACGCGGGTAACCGAGCCCGAGCTTTCGCGGGATCATACGGAGCGATTTCTTTCTTATTTCGGAGTCGGGCTCAAACGGGAAGGGTTGACCGTATCCATCGAACCAGAGCCGGTTTTGGAAGCGCGTTCTTTTCGTATTGCGGGCGATATTTCGAGCGCCGCTTTTTTTATGGCGATCGCCGCGCTTTTTCCAAGCTCGAAACTGTCGTTCAAGTCCGTGCTGTGGAATCCGACTCGGATCGGTTTTGTGAAAGTTCTCGAACGGATGGGAGTGGAGGTTCAGATTAACCGACATTACGACGAAGGGCCGGAACCCGTCGTTGATTTTACGCTCAAGCGGTCCGCTCGCCTCAAAGCTTTTGTCATTGAAAAAAAAGAGCTCCCGTCCCTCATCGATGAAATTCCCATTTTGACCGTTTTGGCGACGCAAGCCGAGGGGACTAGCGTGATTCGCGAGGCTTCCGAGCTGCGCGTGAAAGAAACCGATCGCATCGAATCCATGAGTACCGGTCTTTCTCGGATGGGAGCGCGCATCGCTTCGCAAGGGGATACGGTGACGATTCAGGGCGAGACGGCTCTCACGGGCGCAACAATCTCGTCTTATAAAGATCATCGCACGGCCATGTCGCATATCGTCGCGGGACTGATCGCCGTAGGTCCGACGCGTGTCGAGGACGTGGAATGCATCGCCACTTCCTTTCCGAATTTTTTTGATCTTTTAACACGGATCGGCGGGCGTTATCAGTTGACACCCTAAAACACGGTTGTTATAATCACCCCTGTTTTTGACAGCTTGCTATAAAACCATACAACCAGGGTTTTTGGCGCTGTTTACGAAAACCATTCCAAGACCGGGAAAGAACCTTTGGCCAAGACGTCGAATGTACTGAGCAAGCTGATCGATTGGGTCCTCGGATTTTTTTCGAATGATATGGGGATCGATCTCGGCACCGCCACCACGCTCGTCAATGTGAAGGGGCAAGGGATCGTTCTCTGTGAACCTTCCGTTGTCGCCATCCGAAAAGGTACCAGCGAGGTTCTTGCGGTCGGGGATGAAGCCAAGCGCATGCTCGGGCGCACGCCCGGTTCGATCGTCGCGATCCGCCCGATGAAAGACGGCGTCATCGCCGACTTCGAGATCACCGAAAGCATGCTTCGTTATTTCATCAATAAAGTGCATAAAAGAAAACGGTTCGTGAGACCGCGCATGGTCGTCGCGATTCCTTCGGGGATCACCGAGGTCGAAAAGCGCGCGGTGCGTGATTCGGCGCTTCATGCCGGAGCGCGCGAAGTTTATTTGGTCGAGGAGCCCATGGCGGCGGCAATCGGGGTGGGTCTCCCGATTCAAGAGCCGGCCGGGAGTCTCATCATCGATATCGGCGGCGGTACGGCAGAAATGGCCGTCATTTCTCTGGCCGGAATCGTTTTCTCGAGAAGCATCCGTATCGGCGGCGATGAAATGGATCAAGCGATCATCGAGCATGTCAAAAAGACATACAACCTGATGATTGGCGAGCGCACCGCGGAAGAGATCAAGATCAAGATTGGTTCGGCTTATCCTTTGGATGAGGAGCTTTCGATGGAGATTCGAGGGCGCGATCTCGTTTCCGGTTTGCCCAAAATGGTCAAGATTACCTCCGAAGAAGTCCGCGAAGCGCTGGCGGAGCCGATTCAATACATCATCGAAGCGGTAAGAGTGACGCTGGAGCGCACGCCTCCCGAGTTGTGCGCGGATTTGATCGACCGCGGGATCGTCATGGCCGGCGGGAGTTCGTTGATCCGCGGATTGGATAAATTGATTTCCGAGGAAACCGGTCTCCCCGTGCACGTCGCCGAGAACCCGCTCATTGCGGTGGCGATGGGTACCGGCAAGATACTGAGTGAGCTTCACTATTTGAGAAGGGTTACCGTTTCGGCCAATCGCACGATCGAAAATTAACGTCGGCCAAACCCGTTGAAAATCCGTCGTTTTTTCGTTACCGCATTTGTTTTAATTTTCCTCTTCATCGCATCCACCGCCTCAACTTCTCTCAAGGGTTTTTTCTTCGGATTATTGCGTGCTCCGCTCGTCTATTCGGCGTCTTGCGCTCAGGCCGGTCGCGATCTTTTTTATTTTCGGCGAAATGCTCGCGAGAACGAGGCTCTGAGAAAGGCCCTCGCCGAATCACGCTCCAGAGAATTCCAGAATCGAGAGATTCTTGCTGAGAATGAACGTTTAAAGCGGCTACTCAACCTGAGCCGTGCCCTGCCGGGTAGCGTCAAGCGCGCCGTCGTTGCGAGGGTCATCGCCAAATCACAATCGGCTTCGGCTTGCGTCGTCCTCATCGATAAAGGGGCGCAACAGGGGATCCGCGCGAACATGATCGCGCTCTCGGGTTCTGCCGTCGCCGGGAAAGTGGTCGAGGTTTGGCCCGGCTGCGCGAAGGTATTGTTGATCAAGGATCCCAACTGTCGAATCGCAGTCCTCGTCCAGAGGACCCGAGACGAGGGCGTTCTTTACGGAATCTCTTCGTCCATTTGCGTAAAATATCTTCCGGTTGACGGGGTATTCAATTCCAACGACGTCGTTGAAACGGCGGGGTATGGGCGCTTTTTCCCCAAAGGGCTCCCCGTGGGCAAAGTGATTCGTGTTTGGAAGGAGCCGGGTCAAATTTATCAGGTTGCAGAAATCGCCCCCTTGTCGGATCTGGGGCGTTTGGAAGAACTCGTTTGTGTCGAGTAGGAGACGGATAAGGTCTTGAGCGCGCGACGTTTTTTTTCATTTTTTTGGATCCTCTTCATTTTTTTGGCTCAGAACACGTTGAATTTCTGGATGCCCGGAGCGCTGCCGCCGCTGACGCTTCCGGCCGCGCTTTATATCGGACTCATGGAAGGGCCCGCCTTTGGTTTTGTCATAGGCCTATTTGCCGGTCTTTTGAATGACATCATTGTCTCGCAGACGGTCGGCGCACTCTCATTGACTTGGGCGGCGTTATGCGCATTTGCGGGAGCGAGCGCTTCGACGATTTTTCGCGAAAGTTTTTTTTCGTGGGTGCTGCTTCCGGTTCTGGCGATGTATGTGCACATGGTCTGTATGGCCATCACGTTGCAAAGCATTTCTTTTTTTAGCGCTCTCGTACGCGCTTTTTCGGTCGGCACGCTCTTTTTGACTGCCGTTTGTTCTCCGATCCTTTTCGCCATGATGCGCCGGATTGCGTACCGGCGTGTTTATGCGCGCCGGTCTTAGGGGTGCTTTATGGCGACTTCCAAAGACGCTCAAGTTCGGAGCCGCCATCTTTCCATCCTGGTCCTGGTTTTCTTTATCCTCATTCTTACGAATTTGGTCCGCATGCAGATCTTCGAATACGAAACCTTCAAACGGTTGTCGGATAAGAATCGTATCCGAGTCATTTATCTCGAAGGTCCAAGGGGCCGTATCCTCGACCGGAACAAGATCGTCATGGCCGGGAATCGTCTGAGTTATAATTGTTCAGCGATTATCCATGAAGCCAAGCCTAAACTCGCGTCGAGCTTGGCCGTCTTGGCGCCCATCCTCGGCGAGGATCCGGCGGTTCTCGAAGAACGTTTTTTTGACAAAAAAAAGAGGGGGGCTTTTAATACGGTCATTTTAGCCGAAGATCTTTCCCCCCGGCAGGCGATGGCCGTCGAAGAGGCGATCGATCTCATGCCGGGGTTCATGATTGAAACTCGTCCTCAGCGCGAGTATCCGCAAGGTCCGGCGGCAGCGCATTTGGTGGGTTTTATAGGGCCGCTTAACGCCGAGGAGTCGGCGGATTCGGAGCTTTACGATTATAGCCGCTCCGATTGGACGGGGAGAGACGGGATCGAAAAGCATTATGAAAGTTATTTGCGCGGGCGGGCGGGCGGTTTGCAAATGGAGGTCAATAGTCGCGGCCGGTTCGTGAGGACGCTTGGAATCAAGGAGCCTCGGGATGGGAAGGATCTTCAGCTCACTATTGATACGCGATTGCAGGCCTACGTCCAAAGTCTTTTGAAAACACAGAAGGGAGCCGTTGCCGTCATCGAGTTGGGCGAGGGCGGACTTCTTTCTCTCAACAGCTCGCCCTCTTTCGACCCCAATTTATTTGCGTCCAAAGTCGGACGAAAAGACGTATCGAAGTATTTGACCGACAAGCGCGCTCCGATGGTTAATCGCGCGCTTCGTGGCCAGTATCCTCCGGGATCTATTTTTAAAATCGTTACCGCGCTCGCCGCACTTGATGCGGGCACGCTGCGACCGACGAGCAAGTTTAATTGCGGCGGTTCTCTCACTCTCGGGGGAAATCGATTCGGCTGTTGGAAAGAAGCCGGTCACGGCATCCAAACTCTTTCGGATGCTTTTGCGCACTCCTGCAACGTCTATTTTTATATGACGGGCCTTTCTTGCGGGGGAGAATCGATCTACCGAAAGGCAATAGAAATGGGATTCACGCGAACTTCGGGGATTGATCTCCCGGGCGAGCGTAAGGGTTTCGTTCCTTCCCCGGAATGGAAGCGAAGGTCGCGAAAAATGAGGTGGTTTAACGGGGACACTGCCAATCTTTCGATCGGTCAGGGGTCTCTGCAAGTAACTCCAATTCAAGCACTTATGATGGCTGCGTACGTTGCTTCAAAGGGGAGGCCTCCGACTCCTCACGTCATCGATCGAATCGGAGGGGTGAAGGTCTCCGACGGGCGCCGGATCGATTCTCGCGCGAATCGCGAGCACTTGGATCAGGTTGAACAGGGGTTGGATGCGGTCATTAATTCGGATACCGGCACCGGTCGTTTGGCAAGAATGGCGACGTTCAGGGTTGCCGGAAAGACGGGTACGGCCCAATCCGGGCAAGATAAAACTCATGCGTGGTTTGTCGGATATGCGCCGCTACCCAATCCAAAAATCGCGCTCGTCGTATTTCTTGAAAACGGCGGTCGGGGCGGGGTTGCCGCCGCGACCCTGGCACGCCAGGTACTCGAGAAACTCTCGGAGCTGCATTATTTATGAGGCGAAAAATTCGTTTAAGGGATTTTGATAAGTTTCTTTTTTTTGCGCCGATCGCGATTTTTATGATCGGGATTGTGAGTATTTACAGCGCCTCGTTCAAGGCCCAAGGACCTCACGATGATTTGGCGCTGCGACAGGTCATGTGGATGGGGATTGGGGTTCTCCTCGTCTTTTTAATTCTCAGGATGGATTACTATAAACTCGCGGACTTTGCCGGACCGTTGTATGTTCTCAGCCTCGTTCTTTTGGTGGCGGTTTTGTTTGCTCCGGCGCGATTGGGCGCGCACCGTTGGCTCGGATTTTCTCAATTCAACATTCAACCGTCCGAGATCGCAAAATTTGCGGTGATTTTGGTTCTGGCCCGGTATTTTTCTTCGCACCGGCCCGAGCGGATCAGCAAACGGGATCTTTTGGTCCCGCTTCTCCTGGTTGGCGTGCCTTTTTTGTTGATTCTCAAGGAGCCGGATCTCGGGACGGGGCTTACGCTCATTCCGGTTTTCTTTGCGATGCTGTATCTTTGGGGAATGAGTCCGCGCGTGTTGGCGGTGTTGATCGGGATCGGTCTTCTCGCCAGCCCTTTTTGTATTGCGTTTCTTCGTGAATATCAACGCACGCGACTTTTGGTATT
>Ga0172375_10007440_pt1 | contig 15012 bp, 17 predicted proteins | sample LakKiv1m_FD_114537 | JGI IMG/M metagenome (GOLD analysis project Ga0172375, IMG submission 114537) | Freshwater microbial communities from Kabuno Bay, South-Kivu, Congo - kab_092012_11.1m | ecosystem: Environmental > Aquatic > Freshwater > Lake | place: Democratic Republic of the Congo... | reverse complement strand
TGTAATTGCGCGAGAAAATCTTCGAAAAATCCTCGTTCGCATTCACAGCATCGGTGGCTATCGACAAGTCGTTTGCCACACACGTCGCAATTTGAAAGATGCGCCACAGTAGGCCTCCTGCAGTTGTTTTGCGCTACTATACTATTTCGCATGAAAAATGTCAAATAAAGGGTATTTACCCCAGGGCAGAGCCCTGGACCCACTCAACTCGCAAAACTCGTTGAGTAAGTATCCGCGGCAGAGCCGCGGGGTATTCACCCTTTCGTACCGTCGCTCGCTCGGAAATGCAAAAACCTTTTTGCATTTCACTCACTCGCTAGGTAATAAAAAATGCGTAACCATACCACATCCTCTTACTATCATACTCTAGAGTATGATAGTAAGAGGCAAAACATAAAAAAGCCAAAAAACCGAAAACTGCCCGGCCATCAAACTACCTCACTGAAAAACTGCAAAACTCACAATCTCTTACATCACCTCCGGCGCGCTCACACCAAGCATCGCGAGTGTTTTTTCGAGTTGATTTTTTACCACACCAACGAGTGCCTTGCGCGCAATTTGTTCTTCGGGAGAACCCTCAAGCACGCGAACGTTTTCATAAAAATACATAAACTCACGCGCGAGCTGAAGCGCGTACTGAGGCAAGCGCTGAACTTCTGCATCCTGCGCGGTCTCGTCGAGTACATCGTCCCAGCTCGCAATTCGTCGGAGTAATGCCCGCGAATAGGTGTCGGCAAGCAGTGGCAAATGCTCCGCTCCAAGTGCGTCGGCCCCTCCCCCTTTTTGCAAAATACTCGTCGCACGCGCATGCGCATACTGCACGTAATACACCGGATTTTCTTTTGATTGCTCAAGCGCCAACGCCAAATCAAATTGCATGCCGCTCGCAGGCCGATACGAAAGCAAAAAGAATCGAAACGCATCCTTCCCTACTGCGTCGAGCACCTCGCGTGCGGTCACAAAGTTTCCTTTGCGCTTCGACATGGTAAGGATTTCTCCCTCGCGCTTGAGTGTGACTTGGCCATGCACAATAATTCTGAATTTGTCTTGAGGAAAGCCGTACACATCAGCAATCGCGCGAAGCTTGGGAATATGCCCAAAATGTCCTTCGCCAAAAATATCAATAACAACATCGTTCGCCGCAAACTTTGCTTTGTGATATGCAATATCATTTGCAAAATACAGGAGTGTGCCGTCTCCCTTCATGACAACCGCCTCGCGATCGCCCAAAAACTCTCCTCCCGGAGAAAACCATTCTGCATTATCGTGTTCTTTGATGACTCCTCTTTCGCGAAGTTCATTGAGGACTGTGCCCGTCTGATTGGCGACCATGTCGCTCTCGCGCGTTATCACATCAAATTGCACGCCCATGGCGTCGAGTGTCGCAAAGTTTTCTTTTTCGAGAAGTGCAAATGCAAATTGTAGTAGCAGAGTCTTGCCGTTTTCGCGTTCAAACAACTCTTGCCCGTATTCTGCTTTTGCGGCTTCAACAATTGCCTCAATGTAGGGGCCGGAGTACTGCACATCCTCAATGTCGGATTTTCTTTCGCACAATATGCTGTACCAGTGCCACAAGGACGATGCAAACTTTTCAACCTGCGCGCCTGCGTCATTATGAAAATATTCTCGCGTCACATGCCAACCCGTTACAGAAAGCGCTCGCGCGAGCACGTCACCAATGGGGGCACCTCTGACGTTTCCAATGTGCATGGGCCCCGTAGGATTTGCTGACACGTATTCGATACTAACTTTGCCCTGATCTTTCCACGCTTCGGGAGTGAGCACGGACGCAAGCAGTACATCGTCTTTCAGGGTGATGTTTACAAACCCCGGAGCAACGGCGGTGGCGCTCGCAACTTGGGGTGCATGCGCGAGCGCGGAAGCAATTTCTTGTGCAAGGTCAACGGGATTTTTGCCTTCGTTTTTTCCGCGCACGAGCGCGATGTTTGTTGCGTAGTCGCCCATGCCTTCGCGCTCTTGATACTCCACCACAAAATCACACCCGTTTGCATGGGGCGCAATGAGTTTTTGTACACTGCTCGCGAGTCGTGCCATGTGCACAGCATAGCCGATTCTGGGCGGTGAGAGAAGCGGCGGCGCTAAAGCAAATAGCAAAAATTAAACCTCAAAATGTAGCGAAAAATAGAAAAAAACCCCGAGGTCAGACCTCTGGGGGTGGTGCGTTGTACGTCCGGTGTATGCAGAAATTATGCGGCTAATTTCGGCGGCGCAATCTCGGTGAGCTGCTCGTACGTCTTTATTCCGCCTCCCTTAAAGTTCGGGTGACTCTGACCCACGAAATATAGCGGGCCGTGTTGGCGATAACTGTAGAATTTTTGACTATCGCTCGTTCTCTCAATCACGAAACGCTCTTCTCGATGTGAAGCAATGGTGCAATCACCTCTAGCCACAAGCACCTGATACCCACATCCCCAGCCATCTTCTTCTGCACCGCAGGCAATGCAAATTCTTCTCGGGGGATAAGCATAACCACACCACGTCGCAGGGCAATAGTCACACTCAACCAGTCGAAGATGCGCGCAGTTTCTGCGCACCTCAGCGAGTACGGCGTCTCTCTTTTGCACCAGCTTGGCAAGACGACAGTTAAGGGTATTGAGCAACTTGAGTGACATACATTCCTCCTTGGGCACTCTCTTTGCTGGTAGTATTGCATAGCTGTAGGGGGCGTCAATCGCCGTTGCCACATCGCTTTCTTCTCGCCCTATTATGCTCTATTCTTTCTATATATGACGTCACTCGCCGAAAACAAAAAGGCATATCACGACTTTGAGATTCTCGAAACATACGAGGGTGGTATTTCGTTGCATGGTCACGAGGTGAAGTCGGTAAAACTGGGGCGCGCAAGTTTGCGGGGCAGTCATGTCGTTGTGCGCGGAAACGAAATGTTCGTACTTGGCATGCATATTCCGCCGTATCAAACAGGAAACACACCAAAAGACTACGACCCTGACCGTCCTCGTAAATTATTGCTCCACAAGCGGGAAATCGCCGAACTCATTGGAAAAGACCAAACAAAGGGCTTGACAATTATACCACTTAGGGTGTATAATGAGGGGGTACGGGTGAAGCTCGCCTTTGCGGTCGCAAAAGGAAAAAAGAAACATGACAAACGCGAGACGCTTAAAAAACGTTCAGCATCTCGCGATATTGCGCGCTCATTGAAAAGATCCCGCTAGTCTTTGAAATTCACATTGTGAATTTCCTCCCATCATTCCAAAGTTCTCAAGAAGTTTGGAATGATGGGAGTGATCGGCTTCGAGGGAGAATATCGAGTACTTGGACGCACGGAAAGCATGAACACAGCTTTTCAATCTCGGTTCACAACATACATGCAAATGTATTTTCTTTCAGCCGTCAGGCTGAGCCTGCATTCGCGTAATTGCTGAATGCCATCGGACACACCGACGCACGATAGGAGTGACCCCGGTGTAATAAATCGCGCACTCGTTACATTGTTCACCTGCGATGTAGCGCAGTATACTGGTGAACCTCAGCGACTGTTGTCGACGATGTATCGCTGTTGTATCAACCGTCGACTACCCGTGTAGACATTCTGGTGCCAGTTCTCTTGATGTGGGTTCGATTCCCACCACTTCCACCACTCCGCAAAAAATCCACACTCGCTGTGTGGTTTTTTGCTTCGCGGTGCGCGCACCACCCACCCCTTGCATCATCTCCCAAAAGGTTCACTATATATGAAAATGCTCTCACTCATGTCGCGGAGGTGCGGCCATGCGCAAAACCTGCCTTCAACTCTCTGTCTCCGTTGTCATCTTAATGATCACGTACTCTTGCTTTACGTTCTTCTACCCCCACTTTTTTGACGAAAATGAGGTTATGAAAAAAGTGAAAAGCGACATCGCACATGATCGCGAGCTCCCCGATGTTCATCATTGATTGGAGTGCCTTCGATTGGCGACACTACGTTGCCATTGGCTACGTTGTCAAAGCAATCATTCTTATGTTGCTCATTCGCTTTTTGCCCGCACGGGCAAAGCGATGGTGCGCACGAAGACTGATTCTCTGCTATCTCTGGATCAAATACTGGATCCTCGCGGCACTCCGAGCACTCGCACGCATGGCATGAACCACCCCCAATGGGGTGGTTTTTCGTTGTATCGCACCCTACCGCAAAACTAGCTCTAGCTTAGGAAACTTTGCCTTCATTTTTTCGTATACGTCACGCACGCTGAATTCGCCTTTCGCCACCAATTCTGGGTCGAGTGTGTGCCCCGCACGAAAATCCTGAAACGCATAGCGCTCGCCATCGCGCAAATAGCCCAGCATGGTTTCGACATCTTTTTCTGTGTGCATACCTGGCACGAGCGTGGTGCGAAATTCATGGGGAACACCAGACCCCTGAATCATCGCAAATGATGTTTTTACATTCGCAAGAATGGTGGTGTTTGGCGTATTTGTCACATCTGCGTATTTCTCCCATGGAGACTTGATGTCCATCGCAATATAGGAAAGTGTTTTTTCGGAGAGCATGCGCGCGAGCATATCGGGGTTTGATCCATTGGTATCGAGCTTGATGTCGTATCCCAGTTCACGAAGTGAACGAATATATTCGGGCAAGTCTGCTTGCATCGTTGGCTCTCCGCCCGTCATGGTTACCGCCCCAACAAGTTCCCGAATGCGCACAAGTTCTTTTGTGACCGCATCGGCATCAAGCAGGCCCTTTCCTGCGTAAACCAGTTCGGGGTTATGACAATATGCACAACGAAACGGACATCCTTGTGTAAAAAGAATGGCGCATGTTCGCTCGGGATAATCAATGAGAGAAAGTGGCTGGAATCCCGAGATCTGCATACTATGCAATCTCGACGTTCACGGCATCGGTCTCTGGCGCGACCTCACATTCACCGGGCACTTTGTATTCAAGTCGATCAACAAACTCTTGCTGTTTGCCGATATTCCATGAGTTCACAGGGCGGAAATATCCCACAATGCGCGACCATACTTCGGTTGACGCATCACAACTCATACACACCGGATGCTCGCCTGCCATATACCCGTGCGTGGGACATACGCTGAACGTGGGTGAAATAGTGAAATACGGAAGATGAAACTTGTTTGCGACCGTGCGCACAAATTCACGACAACTCTTCCAATCGTTAATTCTTTCTCCCAAAAATAAGTGGAGCACTGTTCCTCCGGTATATTTTGTCTGGAGTTCATCTTGGTGCTCGAGCGCAAAGAGTGGATTGTCGGTATACTCCACCGGAAGATGCGTTGAGTTGGTGTAATAGGGCGCCTCGGGAGTTCCTGCCTGAACAATATTCGCAAATCTTTTTTTGTCTTCTTTCGCAAAACGATATGTTGTGCCTTCTGCGGGCGTTGCCTCAAGGTTGTACAAGTTTCCGCTTTGCTCTTGATAGTCGGCAAGACGGTTTCGCATGAACTCAAGCACCTCAAGCGTGAGCGCTTTGCCTTCGGGTGTTGCGAGGTCTTTGCCTTTCAAGAAGTTTTTGCACATTTCGTTTGCGCCATTAATACCAATGGTCGCAAAGTGGTTGTGCAGCGACGGCAGATATCTCTTGGTAAAAGGAAGGAGCCCACGGTCAATGTTTTCGGCAACCACCTTGCGTTTGATGTCGAGGGATTCGCGCGCAAGGTCCATTAATCTCCCCAAGCGGGCCAACAACTCTTCTTTGTCCCCCGCCAAGTGCCCGAGTCGCGCGAGATTTATCGTTACCACGCCTATCGAACCCGTCATTTCTGCCGAACCGAAGAGCCCCCCACCACGCTGGCGGAGCTCACGAAGGTCGAGTTGGAGCCGACAACACATACTCCGCACGTCACTCGGGTTGAGGTTGGAGTTCATGAAATTTTGGAAGTACGGAATGCCGAACTTTGCCGTCATTTCAAAGAGGAGTTGTGCATTGGGGCCATCCCAATCGAAGTCTTTGGTGATGTTGTAGGTTGGAATGGGGAAAGTAAAAATACGTCCCTTTGAGTCTCCCTCGGTCATGACTTCAATAAATGCGCGGTTGATCATGTCCATTTCTGCCTGACAACTTCCGTATGTGAATGACATTTTTTCACCACCAATGATGGGATATTTTCCGCGCATGTCTTCGGGACACACCCAGTCGAGCGTAATGTTGGTAAACGGTGTTTGCGTTCCCCATCTGCTCGGTACGTTTAAGTTAAAGACGAATTGTTGCACCGCCTGCTTCACTGTTTTTTGATCGAGGTTATCTTTCTTAATGAAGGGAGCGAGATAGGTGTCGAACGATGAAAACGCTTGCGCACCCGCCCATTCGTTTTGAAGTGTTCCCAAAAAGTTCACCATTTGCCCCACTGCGGTTTCTAAATGTTTTGCGGGAGCAGATTCAATTTTGCCAGGCACTCCGTTAAAACCTTCTTCGAGCAGTTGTCGCAAGCTCCATCCCGCACAGTACCCCGAAAACATATCGAGGTCGTGAATGTGAAAATCTCCCTCTTTGTGCGCTTCTCGTACTGATTCGGGATACACATGATTGAGCCAATAGTGCGCAATCATTTTTCCCGACGTGTTTAAAATCATTCCTCCCAGTGAATATCCTTGGTTTGCATTTGCTTTGACTCGCCAATCACTTCCTTCGAGATATTCTTGAATGGTGCGTTCAACATCAATCACGACGGTTTTTGTGGCGCGAGCCTGTGCGCGACGTTCGCGATACAAAATATATGCGCGCGCGGTCGTGTAGTACCCCAAACGCATCAACTCGCGCTCAACGCGGTTTTGAATGTGCTCAATGGCAATAACTCCACCCTCAGGAAGATCACCTTCAATGCCTTCAACAACTTTTTTGGTGATGCGCTTTGCGGCTTCTGCATCAAATTCGCCCGTTGCGGCTCCCGCGCGACTAATTGCGTGGAAAATACGCGCATCATGAAAAGACGTGGTGCGCCCATCGCGCTTCATGACGGTATATGGAGTTTTTTTTGTGTTTTCTTCAGGTTGCGACATACAAAAATTGCTATGTGGGTAAAGATTGTGGCTATTTTTTGCTCTGTTTTGCGTTTTTCATTCTTCTCTAGAGAGTTTTACGGCCCCTCGCGTGATTCTTGAGCGAGTACAGGGCTTCGCTTTACTCGATTGGGACATGCTTCTTTAAAACAGAGTAGGATTTCTTCGTTTGTGCCCTCGATCGTACGAAGCGCATTACAACGTCCACATTTGATTTCAACAGCCCCTCCGACGAGTGCCCCCTTAAAAAGGAGCTTGTGACATTCGGGACATCGGTACTCACGTAAGGCACTCATACGCACATCGTACACCATAAAAATGTGCAAAATTGCTTGTGGAAAACGTGCTCAATATTCCCACTCGTGTTGCGCTTGACGCATCACAAAAATCATCGCACGTGCTTGACAGAGAGAAAAAATTTCAATATACAACTGAGGTACCCCTGCGGGTGGACAAAAAAAGTGAACAGGAGAAACGCGCAATGAACGAAAATGAAGTACTTTCACCCCAGCCGATTCCTTCGGTTTTTGGCCTCAACGAACTCACTGAGCTCCATAAACTGCTCAAAACGTTCGGTATCGAACCCTCGCGCGACACCATGATCATTGCCGAGCAAATGGCTGTGGTGCTTGGTATGCACTTTGTGTGTCGTGACGAAATTGCGTCGGCAATCGACGTCATCAGACGCCGCGAAGAGCACACGGACAACGACGAGGTGCACATCGCGGCGCTCGAAAGACTCCAGTCGCTTTTCCCAATCCCCTGAGCACGAACCCCCCGATTTTTTGGGGGGTTATTTGTACTCAATTGGGGTCTGTGAGGCCTATTGTTTTGTTGGTGAAGCGCCGTTGACTTCTGCTCGATTTTCACGTACAGTAATGAGGTAATTATTGATAAGTGAGCGTCCTATCCTAAAAGTAAAAATCAACAATTTCATCAAAGCGCCCGAGCTTCGCGTGATCGATAACGAGGGAAAGAATCAAGGAATTCTCCCGCTCGCGCAAGCGCTCGAACTCGCCGCCGCCGCCGGACTTGATCTCATAGAAATTTCTCCCACTGCAAATCCGCCGGTCGCACGTATTATGGATTTTGGAAAGTTCAGATACGAAAAAGCGAAAGAGGAAAAACAAGCGCGCAAGAAAGTACGAGAAGTAGAAATACGCGGCATCCGCGCACGACTCAACACTTCATTGCACGACCTCGAACTCAAAGCAAAAAAAGCGGAAGAGTTTCTCGAGCGAGGTGATCGTATACGATTTGATCTCATCCTTCGCGGACGAGAAAAAGGTATTCGAAAAGAATTTGTTGATGAGCGCCTCGCACGCATGCTGTCGGTTATCACCATTCCGTACGACATCGTCGAAGCGCCAAAAAAAGGACCACGAGGACTTACTTTAACTCTTGCACCAAGTAAACATGGCAAAAACAAAAAAAGCAGTAACAAAGAGATTCCGACAAACAAAGACGGGAAAGCTCATGCAGAGGAAACCCCACCAGGATCACTTTAATGCAAAAACTTCTGGAGCGGTGCGCATGGCAAAGAAAGGACAAGAATCAATGAAGAACATCACAAACAAAAAAGCGATCATCACCCGCTACATCACAAACAAATAAGAATTATGAATTAAGAGTTATGACGTAGGAGTACGAAACACAATCAACTACTCACTACTCATCACTCATCACTCACTAGACCATGACACGAATTAAACGCGGAGTGCAGGCGATGAAGCGCCGTCACTCAGTACTCAAACAAGCGAAAGGATTTCGTCACGGACGAGGCACAAAAGAACGTCTCGCAAGAGAAGCGCTCCTTCACGCATACACACACTCGTTCAATGACCGCAGAAAAAAGAAGGGCGTGAAGCGCGCGGAATGGAACATCACCGTCAACGCGAGCGCACGACAAGAAGGCATGTCTTACAGCAAATTGATTGGTGGCCTCAAAAAGAAGAACATCGCCATCAACCGCAAAATGCTTGCAGAGCTCGGACGCGACTACCCCGCAGTATTCAAAGAAGTTGTTGCCGCGGTAAAATAATCATATTTTTACAAAAATGACCCACCTCATGTGGGTCATTTTGTTCTTGTGGCATAATGCAGATTTGAGATTTCCACATCTACGTTTTTAAACACCAACACAAGTGTGTTCTGTTCGGTATACTACAAGAGAAGAAACGTTAGTACCTTCTCGATCAGACGACCCCACACGGTCAAATAAAGCCACGAAGGTTTCTCCTTCGCTCGGATCGTCTCATCAAGCACTTGGTTACTTTCATCAGTTCTTCCGCATTCCAACATCCTCGGTTCTACGCGAACCAACACAACAGCCTTTGTCCCCGGTCCTCTGACTCGGGGACACTTTTTAATTAAAAATACATTAGCGTCATATATAATGAGTCATTTAAATTATCCTGAGCAACATCGAAGGATCTTGTAAAATAAAATTCTAAACTCTAAATCCGAAGCACGAAACAAATACAAAGCACAAATACCCAAAAGGTTTCCGTAAATATTTTTGAATTTAAAAACTTCGTGCTTGTTTTGTATTTCGAATTTCGTGCTTCGTATTTCTACTACGTGTCACTTTCTATTTTTCCCCTTCACAATTTTTGGCAACTTCTTCATCGCATCAACAAATGCGGTCATCATCGCGGGGTTTCGTAATGCGGCCGCAGGATGAAAAATAGGATAGATTTTCTTTCCGTGAAAAAGAAATACTTTTCCTTGATCGCGCGTAATCTTTGCATCAGGCAAAAAATAATTCATCGAAAATCTTCCGAGCGTTACAATAATTTCGGGGTTGAGTATGTGGAGTTGTGCTTTGAGATATGGTTTGTATAACAAAATTTCTTCTGGTGTTGGGTCACGATTTTCTGGAGGCCTGCGTTTTACAATATTGGTGATGTACACGTCTTCTTCTTTCCATCCCATTTCACGAATATGTTTTCGGAGTAGTTGCCCAGACCTCCCCACAAAAGGCCTCCCTTGTTTGTCTTCTTCTCTCCCCGGAGCTTCGCCAATAAAACACACGCGTGGAGAAACACTTCCTTCTCCAAAAATAAGATGTGTCGTGAGCGGAAGCGACGCATCGCTTTCCATTTGTTTTTGTAGTTCACGTAATTGCTGGCCTGTCGATTTCATGCGCGCATCCTAGCACACGAATGATGAAAAAAATATCTCACATTGTGTGAGATATGTTTCGGGGCGTTACTGAGTTCCTAGTGCAATCCCAAGTTCCCACAATATTCCCGCTCCAAAAATTGCCATGAGTACGATGGGAACAATACGCCCGATGGGGAAAAATCCTTTCGGGTGTTGGTGCGATTTTCGCGCGGCACGCGCGAGCATCAAAATAAGAATGCCATCGATCCCTACCGCAATTGTTCCAAGCACGCTAATAACCGAAACAAAATCTCGAGCACCAAAAAGAAACAACATTGCGGGAAGAAGAAGTACCAATGTCCACGCACGGTTTTTACTGAATCCATAATCGCCGGAAAGTGTGTTCTTGCTGTCGAGCCCGAATGACACAAAAGATGTACTCACCGCAATGAGCCCGAGCACCGCGCCAAGCAACGCAATGGTACTCCCGAGCATTGCACCAAGTCCCGTGACAGCGTCGGGCGTCGTCGCCTCTCCCGTCACGCCGAGGACGAGCGCAATAAACACCACATAGAGAACGGCGGGAATGAGTGTTCCTCCTACCAATACCCATTCAAACACTCTCCCCTCTCGCTTGTGGAACATTTCAGCAATCTCGGGAACAATTGCCGCTCCACCAAAAGCAAAGAAAAACACCCCAAACGGCAAGAACCAGTTGGCATTGTTTGCGAAAACAAAATTACTCATTGAAAACTCCGGAAACGCGATAAGCGCCATGCCGAATATTGCTGTAATAAATATCGCAAGCACAGCAAATGAAAACTCTCCAATATGCCCGGAGTCCATCCGTAATATTAAAGGAAGTAAGAACAAAAAGAGTAATGTTCCTACATCTGCATGAAGTGCGGGAATAAGTGTGTGTAAAAATGTCCCCGCGAGTATGCCGTATGCGAGCAGTGCCCCAAACGCACCAAAAAAGAGCGAAAATGTGGCCACCTGTCCTGCACGGTGCCCCAAAAGCATGCGTGCATATCCGGGAAGACGATGTCGCTCACGAACAACATAGACTACTTCTCCATAGAGCAAGTGAATGAGGGTAAGTACCACAAGCGCGATCGTCATGTGTACAACTCCCCAAAGAAGCCCCGCCTTACTCACCGCATAGGGCAACGCAAACATACCCGCGCCCACAATCATGCCCACAATAAGCCCGAGTCCGTCAACAACGCGAGTGCGCTCGCTGCCCATTCCAAATTCGGGATGCATCATATACCCTGAACTTTCTTTGGCTTCATTAATGGATAGAGGCGATCAAGGAGTAGTTTGGCGTTTGCCTCAAATACAATATTGGGGTTGTCTGCCGCGCGGTTTGATTTTTCGAGCACCATTTTGAGTAAGTCCGCTGTTCCTCCAGCGCCGTCCACAATACCAATAGGTTTATGATTCTCGAACGCAACCGTAAACTCATGCAGTGTCCCCATTCTTCCGCATCCAATAATGACTGCGTCTGACGCTTGCGTGAGCAACATGTCACGAAGCGACATCCCTCCGCCCGTGTACAAAATAACATCCATATAGTCGAGTGGGAGTTTATACTTTTCAACATGCTCCTCCTCGTTTTGTGCAGGAGAAATACCAACGCTATACCCCCCTGCCTCCTTACAGCCAATTGCTGCCCAGTATGGAAAGCCAGTTGTCGCGCCCGTCAGGAGCACCGCTCCGCGTCGTGCAATCTCAGCTCCAATCGCTTTCGCGGTCTCGAGCGCGTTTGGTGCACAGTGACCGGTTTCAGCCGCACCCGACACACAAATCTGATAACGAAGGTGTAAGTGTTGTCCTTCTTTCATAATATTATTATAGCAGTTCTATAGATTCTCCGCTCTTCGGGATGGCGGTCGCAACTCCCAAATAGTCACGAATGCGTTGTGACAAAAATAGTGCGGACTTTGGTTCGCCATGCACCAAAATAACTTTCTTGAGTGTGTCGTTTGTTGATTGTACAAAATCTAACAATTGTTGCTGATCAGCGTGCGCTGAATACCCGTTAATTTTCATGACTCGCGCGCGCACCGGAATATGTTCGCTGTGAATAACCACACTTTTTGCTCCTTCAATGAGTTTTCGCGCAAGTGTACCCGCCCCCGCATACCCCACAAACAAAATCGTGCTTTTTTCGTCTGGCAAATAGCGCTTTGCGTGGTGCAAAATCCTTCCTCCTTGCATCATGCCTGCTCCTGCGATAATAATTTTGGGACCTTTTACCTCATTGATACTTCGTGACTCATCGCTTGTTTTTGTGGCGCGCAACCCAGGAAAGTTAAAGAGATCCTCCCCCTCGCGCACGAGCGCCTTCAACTCTGTACTCAAAAATTTACTATTACGACGAAAGATTGCGGTTGCGCCTATCGCAAGAGGGCTGTCTAAAAATACGGGGACTTTGGGAACGCGCCCCTCATCAAATAGCCGGTGAATTTCGTAGAGCAGTTCTTGTGTGCGTTCGAGCGCAAACGCAGGAATCATTAATGTGCCTCCTGCTTTGATGGTATCTTCGATCGCGCGCTCAAGCTTTGTCACACGCTCTTCGGCAGTTTCGTGTTCGCGATCTCCATACGTCGACTCCAGCACCATGTACGTAATGCCTTTTGGTGGCAGGTGCGCGGAAAGCAGTGGGCTCGGAATATTCCCCAAGTCTCCCGAAAACAGCACAACGTTTCCTCCGCCACGAATTTCAACAATCGCAGAGCCGAGCACGTGACCCGCATTGCGAAAGGTAATATGGAGGCCACCAATCATGAGGGGCTCGTCATACGATACCGTTTCCCAAAGCGAAAGAGCGCGATCGATATCTTCTTTGATATAGAGTGGTTGTCGTCTTTCTTCGAGCGCTTCTTTCTCGAGTACGCCCATGCTGTCCTCAAGCATGAGCGCAGCAAATTCTTTGGTGGGAATAGTTGAGTAAATGCGCCCCTTAAAACCTTCTCTCACGAGCTTGGGGATTCTTCCTGTGTGATCGAGGTGCGCGTGCGTCACAATAAGCGCATCAACTTTTTCTACCGGATACGGAAAGTGCTTATAGTTATCGTTCGAACAAAACCCTGGGCACTGAAACAGTCCACAATCAATCATGACCTGCGTGCCTTCGTGTTCGAGCACATAGTTCGAACCTGTCACCATTTGCGCTCCACCGTAGAAAGTTATTTTCATGCTACTCGTCTTTCTTCGCTTTATGCCAATACTCGTTTGTTGTGGCGTAATCGAAAAGTTCGTTTTCAGAAAACCAGTGTGCGATTTCTTGTTTCGCCTCTTCAGCATCTCCAGATGCATGAATAATGTTAGGGACACCAACATCTTGCGCGTCCGCATACGCAAAACTCATATGGGCGTAATCACCGCGGATAGTTCCGGGCGCGGCGGTCTTTGGTTCGGTGGCTCCCACCATTTTTCGCACCAGCGACGCGGCTTCTCCTCCTTCCAACGCAACCGCAATAACGGGACCCTTCGTCATCATTGCTAGCGTGACATCAAACGCTTTTTGCCCACGACGAGAAATCATTTTCCCGATTTTTTCATAGTGCGCAAAGTAGTGATCATAATCGGGTTTGAGCATTTTTACCCCAACAATTTTGAGTCCCACTTTTTCAAAACGCGTAAGAATCTCTCCCACAATACCTCTCTCTACCGCATCCGGCTTCAATATAATAAGTGTGCGTTCCATAAGATTTGCCATATATGCTTATGCTATCGTACTTTTCACCCCTCGACAACCGCAAACGCGCCTCCTGTTGAGCGTAGGTGTATGCGCCCCCCTGTATCCGTACGAAACACCGCGCTCCCCTCGTCTTTTAGTCTTTCGAGCGTGGCTTCGGTGGGATGTCCGTAGTTATTGACACCCACACTAATGGCGGAAATTTGTGGCTTTACTCTGTCTAAAAATAATTTCCACGATGAATACTTCGATCCATGATGTCCAACTTTCAGCACACTGCTTTCAAGTGTTGCGTCTGATGTTGCAAGAGCAACTTCACCGGCACGCTCCATATCTGAGGTGAGGAGTATTGACCCGTTGCCAAAACTCAGTTTTGCGACAATCGCGCTGTCGTTGTTCTTTACTGCCATGAGCTTGGTGTGGTTGTTTTGTGGCTTTGGGAGTAGTACATCCAAGTCCACATCGTCATCAAGATGCAACCTATCTCCCGTTGTAACAATTGTGCGCGGAACCTTCTGTCCAATTGCCTTTTTGCGGTACTGTTCATATGCGCTCGACGATGCCGTTTCCCCTCCCTCAATAATCATCCCCACGTTGTATCGCGAAAGTAACGCGGTTGAACCCCCGACATGATCAGCGTCAGAGTGCGTCAGTATGAGCACATCGAGTGCGCGATCAAAACTCGGCATAACCGATTCGAGTTCTTGTATCACCTTGTCGTTTGAGCCGGTATCAATAAGCATGTCGCGCCCCGAAGGCGCACGAACATATAGAGCATCTCCTTGCCCCACGTTTAATACATACACATCGAGTGTGCGCGATTCACCAAATGTAAACACGTTGTACCACACGCCCGTGGCAATAATACTCACAACAAGAAGTGCCCCCATGCGCGCATGCATAAAAATAGTATACCGGTTCTTGTCACCGCTACGCGAATTCTCTATCTCTCTTTTTTAGAGCACCGTGAGGGTGCGCGCTTTGCTCTTCGAGAGATACATCAGCCCCACAGGCACTCCCACAAGCAGTGCAAATGCAGCAAGTGCTCCTGCGGCAGTAGCTCCCGTACGGGGAGGAAGCACGGTGAAGGTGTTTGTGGCACAGTTATTGGTGGTGTTGGATTCTCCTGTTCCGGGGGAGAACTCAGGGATAGCAGTGGTGAGGGTTTGGTCTAGAGCGAGCGCAGTGTCATTCACACAGACTTGGTAGCGGTATGTTCCTG
>Ga0172375_10007438_pt1 | contig 15013 bp, 7 predicted proteins | sample LakKiv1m_FD_114537 | JGI IMG/M metagenome (GOLD analysis project Ga0172375, IMG submission 114537) | Freshwater microbial communities from Kabuno Bay, South-Kivu, Congo - kab_092012_11.1m | ecosystem: Environmental > Aquatic > Freshwater > Lake | place: Democratic Republic of the Congo... | reverse complement strand
GCATTTCGCTGATCTCGGCCGAGGGCAAGGAACTGCAATGGATCGACCGGCTGGATGATTTGCCGGAAGCGGTGCGCATGCTGATCGCCGAGGAGCTTGCCCAACGCGAGTTCATGCCCGTGATCGAGCGCATCGTCGCGGTCGGCAGTTTCGCGACGCCGAGCACCTGGCAGGTCGAGACCGACCGGGGCGCGACCGAGCTGATCCTCAAGAGCGAGGACGACATCCGTCGCTTGCGCGGGACGAACGGATTGCTGATCGCCGACAGCAACGGCATTCACTTCATGATCCGCGACCGCGCCGCGCTCGACGCGCACAGCCAGAAGATCCTCAAGCGTTTTCTCTAGCCTTCGGTTATCCCTTACTGAGCCACTTGAGGATTGCCGAAAAGAGCAGCTCGGGAACCACGGGCTTGGTCAGGAAGTCGTCCATGCCGGCCCGCAGGCATTTGTCCTTGTCTTCGACGAACGCATTCGCCGTCATGGCCAGAATCGGAATCGAGTCACCCTGGGGCAGCTCGCGAATGCGTTGCGTCGCCTCAAGGCCATCCATGTGCGGCATTTGCATATCCATCAGGATGATGTCGTAGCGTTGCCGCCTTGCCAGCTCGACCGCCTGAACGCCATCCTCGGCCAGATCGACGTTCAATCCGACATCCTTCAGCAGGTACAGCATCACTTCGCGGTTGACCGCCTCGTCTTCGACGAGAAGGATGCGCTTGCCCGCATAGGCATCCAGCAATTTGGCTTCCGCGGTCGCTTCACTAGCCGCCGTGCCTTGCGCAGCCGCGGCATTCCCCTTCATGAGCCGGGCGGTGAACCAGAACACGCTGCCTTTGCCAGGGGTGCTTTCCACGCCGACTTCGCCCCCCATCAACTCGGCCAGCTTCTTGGTGATTGCCAGGCCAAGGCCCGTTCCACCGTATTTCCGCGTCGTCGAGTTGTCGGCCTGTTCGAAAGCGCTGAACAGCCGGGGCAGCACATCCGGATCGATTCCGATACCGCTGTCTTCGACCGTGAAACGGATCAGTGCGCTGAGCGCCGATTCTTCGTCGACCGAGACACGCAGAACGATCCGGCCGTGATTGGTGAATTTGATCGCGTTGCCGACGTAGTTCAGCAGGGCTTGCTGCAGGCGCGTCGCATCGCCGCGCAAGGGGGTCGTCGGAACGGCCACTTCCGTGACGATCTTCAATTGCCTGGCGGCTGCTTGTTCGTGAAAGATCGAAACGACATTGGCAACCAGGGCGCCAACATGAACCTCGGAATCCTCCAGCAGGAACTTGCCGGCCTCGATCTTCGAGAGATCGAGGATCGCGTTGATGATCTCGAGCAAGTGCGTCCCGGCCGCCTCGATCTTGTCGAGCCGCTCTGCCTGATCGGCTGAAATGCCGGCACGGCGCATCAGGTGCGCCATGCCGGTAATGGCATTGAGCGGCGTGCGAATTTCGTGGCTCATGTTGGCCAGGAAGTCGCTCTTGGCGCGATTGGCCTCGTCCGCCTCCAGTTTTGCGGCGCGCAGGTCGGTGGTGCGCACGGCCACCAGGCTTTCCAGGTTTGCGCGCTCGTGCTCGAGCATCTCGGTCGTTTCGAGCAGCTTCTGCGTGCGCTGCCGCACCTGCCAGCGCAGCAGCAGGCTGACGCCCAGCAGCAACAGTGACCCGCCGATCATGGCCGCCAGCAGCCACTGTACCTCGCGCGGGATGAAGACCTCGGGCGGGGGCGCCATGGCGCGATGCAATGCCTGGAAATAAATCGAATCGACATCGCTGCGCCAGCCGATGAGATGGGCATCGATACGTTCCAGCAGGTCGGGGTTGCGACCCTTGGCCGTGGCGAAATAAAGATTGGCTGGCAGGAAGACGATCGGCGTTTCGACCAGCCGATATTTCTGACCATTGCGCGCCGCGAAAAAGATGTTGGTCACGACCGCGTCGGCCATCCCATCCATCACCGCCTGATAGCCCTCGTCCAGCGTCTTGACGGGAACAGCCAGAAAAGTGGGAATGTTGTCGCCCATCATCAATTGGTTCAGGAACTTCTGCTGGATCCCGCCCTCCAGCACCGCCACGCGCATGCCCGCCAGTTCGGCGAGCGTCTGGATCACGCGATCCGGGTGCGTATAGACCTGCGACCAGCTGCTCGCCACCGACACCTTGTGGAAATCGAATTTCCTGGCACGTTCGGGCGAGAAAGCGACATCCGGCATCAGGTCGATGCCGCCGGACTGCAACTGCTGGAGACAGTCCGCCCATTCGCACTTTACATAGTCGAGCTGCCAGCGTTCCAGCTTGGCAATGTTCTCGATCAACTCGACGAACAGGCCGGCCGGCTTGCCATTCGGTGCGGTATAGACCTTGGGCGCGTTTTCATAGAGGCCGATCCTGACGCTGCGGCTGTCGGCGGCAAAAACGCTACTGCAGAGCATCAGCATGCCCAGCAATCCAGCGACGATCGAGCCTCCCGGTAACCTTGAGCACTTCATGGCGATTTCAAGTCTATACCTCCATCGGCACAAAAGTCGGCGCTGGCGGGACGGCAACGGTTTGCCAGGCACGCAGCAACCTATGCGTAAAGTAATAGAAAAGGAGGAAATGTGCTAGAAATTACCCCCTGTCATGCTTGCAACTCGGATGAAGCAGGCGCTTAACGCCCATCAGGTTCGAACATTGGAATGAAAATTTTACTGGTTGAGGATGCGCGATCCGTCTCGGTACTCATGGCGGCTCGGCTGGCATCATTTGGTCACGCAGTCACCACGGCAGCGAATGGACAGCTTGCGCTCGACATCTTCAAGGAAGAAGACTTCGACTTGATCCTGATGGATATCGAAATGCCGGTGATGAACGGTTTCGAAACGACCAACCGGATTCGCGCGATCGAAGCAGCACGCCAATGGGCGTGGACGCCCATCCTGTTCCTTACCGCATCGGACACCCAGGACAACCTGATCACGGCCATCGAAGCGGGCGGTGATGACTTCCTGCCCAAAACCGTGCCGGAAGCCGTGCTTCAGGCGAAGATGAAAGCCATGGGGCGCATCGCCACCCTGCGGCAGCGCCTGGCATTCGCCAACCAGCAGTTGACGGAACAGGCCTGCATCGATGGTCTGACCGGGCTGTGCAACCGACGTTATATGGATTTGCGGCTGGATGTCGCCTGGGCCGATGCCGTTCGGTTGGGCCAGCCCTTTGGCCTGCTGATGATCGACATCGACAACTTCAAGAAATACAACGACCATTACGGACATGCGGCCGGCGACAATTGCCTCCATGCGGTTGCCCATGCGATCGATGGCGTTGTGCATGCGGCGAACAGTGGGGGCTATACGACCAATGCGTTTGCAGCGCGCTATGGCGGGGAAGAATTCGCGGTTGTCCTGCCTTGTACTTCTGACGCGGCGGTTGAAGGGGTCGCCGCTTCGATCGTCGAAGCCGTACAGCATTGTGGAATCGAGCATGTCGGAAACCAACCGTGGGGGATCGTTACTGCCTCCGTGGGCGGAGGCTATCTGCCGGTTGCACAGGGAAGAATCGCCGACCTGTTCCGTCAAGTCGACCAGCGTCTCTATTTGGCCAAAGACAACGGAAGAAATCGGGCTGTTGCCTCAAACGATTCAAGCAACGATACAACCAAGTAACAGTAACGCAAGCCCAGCCAGCGAGCAGGTTTCCAGCAACATCGAACGCATCGCCAGCCTGATCGACGGCAACGTCACGGCCTCCGAGCAAACCGAAACGACGCTGGCAAGACGGCACCGGATCGGCTAAGGTTGCAGCATGAAGCTCTTCGCCAGCCTCCACAGCCGCGCCCTCCTCGTCGTCCTGCTGGCGACGCTGCCCCTGCTGGTCGGCGTGATCGACGGCTATCGGCGCGAGCGCGCCGCCGCGATCGCGGCCATCGACGAAGACATCCGCAACGTGCTGCGCATGACGCTGTGGCAGGAAAGCGAGGTCGTCCGCTCGATCAGCCTCACCCTGCGCATCATGGGCAACGCCAACGACATGAAGGAGCCGACCACGGAAAGTTGTTCCGGGCTGGCGGCGCGGCTGATGAAGTCGCAGCCCGACTTCGCGAATATCGGTGCGGTCCGGGCGAATGGCGATTTGTTCTGCAGTGCCCGGCCGATCACGCGGGCGGTGAGCGTCACGGATCGCGCCTGGTTCAAGGAAGTCAGCCAGACCCGCGCGTTTTCGGCGGGTTATTACCAGGTCGGGCGACTCAGCCAGGAACGCGCCGTCACCTATGGCCTGCCCCAGCTTGACGCGGATGGCAACGTGCGCGTGGCCATGTTCGCCGCCGTCAAACTCGACTGGTTCGTGCGCCTGCTCGAAAGTACCCGGCTACCCAAGGATTGGCACGCCATGATCGTGACGCATGACGGCTTCGTGGCGGCCAGCTACCCGGCTGACCTGCCCGCCGCGCACATCTCCGCCGCAGAGATCGTGAAACTGCTCGGCGAGCCGTCGACCGACCTCGTCGTGCGCAGGTGGTTTCAGGAAGGCGTTGAACATCTGCACGGCATTGCGCCGTTGAACACCACCCATCGCGCGCTCTACCTCATCGTCGGCACCGATACGCTGCGCGCCATGGCGCCGATCGAGCAAAACTTTCACTACAAGATTGCCCTTGCCCTGCTGATTGCCGGCGTGTCCGGACTGCTCGCCTGGTTTGCGCTGCGCGGCAGCGTGCTCGCCTGGGCGCGACACATGAACGCGGCCGTGCGCCGCTTCGGCGCCGGACAGCTCGACACGCGCGCCGGACAGGCCAGCGCCGTCACCGAGCTGCAGGCATTGACGGACAATTTCGACGCGATGGCCGAGCGCATCGAACACAGCAACGATGAACTCGAGGCGCGCGTGACGGAACGCACCACCGACCTCGCGCGCAGCAACGCCGAACTGGAAGCCTTCGCCTATTCCGTTTCCCACGACCTGCGCGCGCCGCTGCGCGCCATCGCGGGCTTTGGCGACATCCTCGACGCGCGCCACCGGGACAAGCTCGACGCGGAAGGGCAGCGCTATCTCGACAATGTCCGGGCCGCGGCCGAGCAGATGAACCGTTTGATCGACGACCTGCTGCAGTTTTCGCGCGTCGGCCGGGGCACGGTCAAGGCCGAGCGCGTCGCGCTGGCGCCCCTGCTGGCGGAAATCGCGGCCCTGTTCCAGCCGCGCCTGGCCGCCGGCGGCCGTCTCGAGATCGGCGCGCCGCTGGCCGATCCGGTCGGCGACCCGCGCCTGATTCGGCAGATTCTTGTAAATCTCATCGACAATGCCATCAAGTACCAGCCGGCCGGCCAGGCGCCGCAGGTAACGGTTTCCAGCGTCGCGAGCGGGGACACCGTGACGATCCGGGTGACGGACAACGGCATCGGCATCCCGCCCGAACATCGCGAAACGATCTTCAACGTGTTCCAGCGCCTGCACGGCGAAGAAGAATATCCCGGCAGCGGCATCGGCCTCGCCATCGCGCAGAAGGCCGCCCGGCTGATGAACGGCACGCTTGCCGTCGAAGCGACGGCGGGCAAGGGCAGCAGCTTCCTCCTGCGGTTGCCCGCAACCACCGACTCCGGCAACGGGTAAGATGCGCTCCATGGAAACGACGGAGCCGATCCGCATCCTGCACGTCGAGGACAGTCCCTTCGACCGGGAACTGGTCAAACATGCCCTCGACCATGCCGAAGCGCAATTCGCCCTCACCACGACGAACAACCGCTCCCAGTTCGAAGCGGCGCTCAAGGCCGGCAATTACGATTGCGTGCTCTCGGACTTCAACATCCTCGGCTTCACCGGGCTGGCAGTCTTCGAGGCCGTGCGCGCGTTGCAGCCAAAGCTGCCGGTGGTCATCCTGACCGGCACGGGCTCGGAAGAGCTGGCGGTCGAGGCGCTGAAGCGCGGCGTCGCCGACTACATCCTCAAGTCGCCCCAGCACATCCAGCGCCTGCCGACTACGCTGGCGCACGTCGTCGCGCAGTCCCGCCAGGCCGAGCAACTGGCGCGCCAGCAGGAGCAGATCGCGCTGGCGGCCAAGTTCTTCGAGGTGAGTGGCGAAGGCATCCTCATCACCGATGCGCAAGGCCTCATCCTGGCGGTCAACCCGTTCTTCTGCGAGGTCACGGGCTATGCACCGGAGGAAGTGATCGGACGCACGCCCAGCCTGCTCAAGTCGGGCGCCCACGATGCGCTCTTCTATCAGACCATGTGGGACAGCCTCGCCGGAACGGGCGAATGGCGCGGCGAGATCACCAACAAGCGCAAGGACGGCACCTTCTACACGGAATGGCTCGCCATCTCCGCGGTGAGAGATGACGCGGGCAAGATCAGCCATTACATCGGACATTTTTCCGACGTCGCCGAACGGCGCGTGATGGACGAGCGCCTGCGCCACCTCGCGCAATACGACGCGCTCACCGACCTGCCGAACCGCAGCCTGCTGACCGACCGCCTCGAACAGACGCTGGCCAATGCCGTGCGCTACGAGCGCTCGGTCGCCCTGCTGACCATTGATCTGGCCCGTTTTCGCAGCGTCAACGAGCAATATGGACACGGCGCGGGCGACAAGGTGCTGATCGAGGTTGCGCACCGGTTGGCGCAACTCGTGCGGGCCGGCGATACCGTCGCGCGCAGCGGCGCGGACGACTTCACGATCATCCTCGCCAACCTCCAGCACGACAAGGACGCCATCCTGCTGGCCCAACGCATCCTTGAACGGATCGCCCAGCCGATCGGCATCGGCGACCGGCAGCTGACCCTGACCGCCAACATCGGCATCGGCCTGTTCCCCAAGGACGGCATGACCGCCGAGGCCCTGTTCAAGGCCTCCGACATCGCGCTCGACCGCGCGCGGCAGGCCGGCAAGGGTTCGTTCCGGTTTTACACGAAGGCCATGGACGAGGATGCCGAACGGCGGCTGCGGCTCGAAGCCGACCTGCGCCTGGCTTTCGAAAACGGGGAACTGCAGCTCCACTACCAGCCGCAGGTCAATCTGGTCAATGGCCGGATCTGCGGTTACGAAGCCCTGCTGCGCTGGACGCACCCGGAACTCGGCCCGGTTTCGCCGGCTCAGTTCATTCCCCTGGCGGAGGAAATCGGCCTCATCGACGCGCTCGGCGCCTGGGTAATCGACGCCGCCTGCCGACAGAACCAGGCCTGGGTCGCGGCCGGTCATCCCCTCTTGCCGATGGCCGTGAACGTATCGGCGCGCCAGTTCCAGCATTCCGACCTCGTCAAGATCGTCTCGCAGGCGCTGGCCGACAGCGGCTTGCCGGGGGCCGGCCTGGAACTGGAAATCACCGAGTCGGCCTTCCTCGACGACATCGTGAAAGTCGCCTTCGTGCTCGACCGGATCAAGTCGCTCGGCGTGCAGCTCGCCCTCGACGATTTCGGCACCGGTTATTCGTCGCTGTCGCATCTGTCGAGCCTGCCGTTCGACAAGATCAAGATCGACCAGAGCTTCATCCGCGACATCACCTCGAACCCGATCAACGCCGCCATCGTCAATGCCACCATCGCGATGGGGCGCAGCCTCAACATGACCGTGCTCGCCGAGGGCGTGGAGAACGAGGCCCAGTTGCACTTCCTGCGCAACCGGCAATGCGAGGCGATGCAGGGCTGGCTGTTCAGCAAGGCCCTGCCCGTCGAGGAAATCGGCACGCTGCTGCAAAACGGCAGCATGCTGAAAGTCGGCGCTGGCGGGACGGCACCCGAAACCCTGCTGATCCTCGACGACGAGCAGAACATCCTGAATTCCCTGCGCCGCCTGCTGCGCCGGGAAAACTACGAGATCCTGACCACCACCTCCGCGGCCGACGCATTCGAACTGCTGGCCAGCCACCGCGTGCAGGTCATCATTTCGGACCAGCGCATGCCGGAAATGAGCGGCACCGAGTTTCTCTCCCGCGTGAAGCAGCTTTATCCGGATACCGTACGCATCGTCCTGTCGGGCTACACCGACCTTGAATCGCTCACCGCGGCCATCAATCGCGGCTCGATCTACCGGTACATGGTCAAACCGTGGAACGACGACGATCTACGCCAGCAGGTGCGCGAAGCCTTCCGCGTCGCGCACGGTTTGATCCATGGCTGAACCATGACTCTCTCGCCAGACCAGTTACGCACACTTCTCGACAGCAGTGCCGATGCCGTGCTCTGGATCGATACAGACCGGCGGTTCGCCTACGTTTCCCTTGCCTTCACCCGCCTGACTGGTTATGCGCCGGAAGAGCTGATGGCCGATCCCGGTCTGTTCGAACGACTGCTCCACCCGGATGACCAGCCTTCCTACCGAACCCATCTCGCTCACTTCGCCGCGCCGGAGCACGAACGGATCGACCTGCGCATCATCGCCAAGACGGGAACGGTGCGCTGGATCGCCCACAACTGTCGCCCCGTGTTCGATGCCGAGGGCAAGGTGGTCGGCCGCATCAGCGTGAATCACGACATCACCGAGAAAAAGCGCGAGGAACTAGCCTTGCGCGATGCGCTGGCGGCCGCGCAGCACCTGCGCGACGCCCTCGACCAGGTGCAGGCGTACGTCTATATGAAGGACCGCGAATCCCGCTATTTCTATGCCAACCGCCAGACGCTGGAACTGTTCGGTTGCAACGAAGTGGACATCGTGGGCAGGCCGGATGCCGATTTCTTCCCACCGGAGACCGTCCAGCGCCTGCTCGACATCGACCGGCGCGTCCTGGCGGGCGCAAATACCGCCGAAGAGATCGATGTCGTGGGCGCGGACGGGCAGCGACGCGTGTATTGGGAAGTCAAGTCGCCGATTTACCTGGACGACAACCGCCAGGAAGTCTGGGGCATCAGCGGCATCTCCACCGACATCACGGCACACAAGGAACTCGAGGAAAACCTGTCATTCCAGAACCGGCGCAACCAGATCCTGCTGGAACTGCCGCGACTTGCCGACCGGCTCGACGAAGCCGCTTTCATGCAGCGCGCGCTCGAGATGGCGGAAGACCTCACGGGCAGCCGGATTTCGTTCATCCATTTCGTCAATCCCGACGCGGACACAATCGAGCTGGTGACCTGGTCGCGGCGCACGCTCGACACCTATTGCCAGGCGGCCTTCGATCGCCATTATCCGGTCAGCCAGGCGGGCATCTGGGCCGAAGCGCTCCGCCAGAAGCAGGCAGTGGTGTTCAACGACTACCCCAACGCGCCCGACCGGAAGGGCCTGCCCGACGGGCATGCCGCGCTCGTCCGCCTGATCTCGCTGCCGGTGGTCGAGGATGGCAAGGTGGTGATGCTGGCCGGCGTCGGCAACAAGCCGCGGAATTACCGGCCGGAAGATACGGAAGCGCTGCAGCTCATCGCCAACGATATCTGGCGACTGGTCCAAAGCCATCGCAGCCGCGAGAAGATCGAGCGATTCAGCCGGATAATCGAACGTTCCCTGAACGAGATTTTCACCTTCGATGCCGCGACGCTGAAATTCATCGACGCGAACCGGGGAGCCTGCGAAAACATCGGCTACACGCTCGAAGAATTGCGCGGCATGACGCCGCACGACATCGCGCCGCAGCTGACGCCGGAGCACTTCGCCCGGCTGATCGAGCCGCTACGCACGCACGCGGAAAGGATCGTCAGCTTCACGACCGCGCACCGGCGCAAGGACGGCACGGAGTACCAGGCCGAACTGCACATCGAGATGACCGAGGATGCGCATCCGCTCTTCATCGCCGTGGCGCGCGACATCACCGAGCGCCTGCGGCTTGAAGAATCTCTGCGCCAGCTGGCGCAGGCCGTCGAACAAAGCCCGGAATGCATTGCCATCGCCGACCTCGACGCCAATCTCGAATATGTCAATGCCGCGTTCGTCCGTAACACCGGCTACAGCCGCGCGGAAGCCCTCGGCCAGAATCCCCGCATCCTCCAGTCCGGCAAGACGCCGGAGGCCACCTACCGGGCGATGTGGGCCGCGCTGACCCAGGGCCAGCCCTGGCAAGGCGAACTCATCAACAAGCGCAAGGATGGTTCGGAATATGTCGAATGGGCGCGCATCTCGCCGATCCGCCAGCCCGATGGCCGGATCACCCACTATCTCGCCATCAAGGAAGACATCACGGCGCGGCGCCAGACCGAAGATGAACAGAAGGCACTGAACAGGAAGCTCGAAGCAGCGCAGAACCAGTTGCTGCAATCGGAGAAGATGGCTTCGATCGGCCAGCTCGCCGCCGGTGTGGCGCACGAACTCAACAACCCGATCGGTTTCGTGAACAGCAACCTCGGCACGCTCGACAACTACCTGCACGACCTGTTCGCCATCCTCAATGCCTATGCCGCTGCCGAGCAGGCTGCCGGGCCGCAGTGCCCGCAGCTCGACCATGTCCATGCGATGAAGCGTGAGATGGACTACGACTTCCTGCGCGGCGACATCTACCAGCTGGTGTCCGAATCGAAGGACGGCCTGGCGCGCGTCGCCAAGATCGTGCGCGACCTCAAGGACTTCTCGCGCGCGGGCGACACGGCCATGCAATGGGCAAACCTGCACCAGGGCCTCGACTCGACCCTCAACATCGTCTGGAACGAGCTCAAGTACAAGTGCGCGGTAAACAAGCATTACGGCGACCTGCCGCAGATCTGGTGCGAAGCTTCCCAGCTCAACCAGGTTTTCATGAACCTGCTGGTGAATGCCAGCCACGCCATACCCGAAAAGGGCGAGATCACCATCACGACCGGCCAAAAGGATGACGAAGTCTTCGTCGCCATTGCCGATACCGGTACCGGCATCGCGCCGGAAAACCTGACCCGCATCTTCGACCCGTTCTTCACCACCAAGCCGGTTGGCAAGGGTACCGGCCTGGGGCTGTCGCTGGCCTACGGCATCATCCAGAAGCATCGCGGCCGCATCGAGGTGCAAAGCGAGCTCGGCCAGGGCACCACCTTCACCGTCTGGCTGCCGATCAAACCACCTGAAGACAAGGACAAGGGTAGTGCCGTCCCCATGCACAAGGCGGATCCGGCTGATGCCGTCCCGCCAGCGCCGACTTTGGAGCAACCATGAACACCACGTCACCCCCCTCCCAGCCACCGCTGCCACCCGCGCGCATCCTCTGCGTCGATGACGAACCCTCGATCCTGTCGGCGCTCAAGCGGCTGTTCCGGTCGCACGGCTATGCGATCCTGACCGCCGAATCGGGACAGGCGGGCCTGGACCTGCTTGCGCAAGAACCCATCGACCTGGTCATCAGCGACATGCGCATGCCGCAGATGGACGGCGCGCAGTTCCTCGAACGGGTATTCCAGCACTGGCCCGCAACCAAACGCATCCTGCTGACCGGCTATGCCGACGCGGCCTCGACGATCGCCGCCGTGAACCAGGGCAAGATCTGGAGCTATATCGCCAAGCCGTGGAACGATGGCGAACTGCTCATGACCGTGCAGCAGGCACTGGCGCACAGCCGGCTCGCCCGCGAGCATGCCGCGCTGACGGAACTCACGCAACGGCAGAACGAAGAGTTGCGACAGCTGAATGCTGGCCTCGAGCAGAAGGTCGCGGCGCGCACCGCCGAACTGCAGCAAATGCTCGCCATGCTCGAATCCGCCCACGCCGAATTGAAGAAAGGCTTCATGACGACCGTCAAGGTGCTGTCGAGCCTGTTCGAGCTGCGTGGCGGCCGGCTGGCCGGCCATTCCCGGCGTATCGCCGAAACTGCGCGCCAGCTCGCCAAGGGGCTCGGGGTCGAGGACAGTGCGGCGCAGGACATCCTGCTCGCCGCCCTGCTCCACGACATTGGCAAGATCGGCCTGCCCGACCACCTCATGGAAAAACCATTCAACACGATGCCCGCCAGCGAACGCACCCAGATGATGACGCATCCGCAGCGGGGCGAGATGGTCCTCATGGCGGTCGAGCAGCTCAAGAAGGCCGCCCATCTGGTGCGTCATCACCACGAGTGCTACGACGGCAGCGGTTATCCCGATCATCTGGCCGGACTGGCGATTCCGGTCGGCGCGCGCATCCTCGCCGTGGCCAACGATTTCGATGCCCTGCAGATGGGCACGCTGGTCAGCCGGCCGCTGAAACCGGCCGAAGCCCGCGCCTTCATCCTCGAAAATCGCGGCAAGCGCTACGACCCGCAGGTCGTCGATGTCTTCATGAGCCAGGTCGCCGACCAGATCCCCGAGGAGGTCAAGGAACTGCCGATGCGACCGGGCACCCTGCGTCCCGGCATGATTCTGACGCGCGACCTGCTCCACCCCGATGGCTACCTGCTGCTGGCCAAGGGTCAGGCCATCGACCAAACCGTCATTGAGCAGTTGTTGAAGATCGAGTCGCTGGAAGGCCATCGCCTGACATTGTTCATCCAGCCGGAGACCTGATCATGGCGGTGTTCGCGTGGGACGACAGTTTCTGCACCGGCTTCGCGGTGGTGGATGCGCAGCACCGCCATTTGTTCGAGCTGATCAACGGCTTGAAGGATGCATCCGCGGACGCGGGCAGGGACGAGGCAAACCTCAACACGCTCTTCCAGCAACTGGCGGCCTATGCAGTCACGCATTTCAAGGAGGAGGAAAACCTGATGCGCGCTGCCGCGGTACCGGCAGCCTATTTCGAACACCATGCGAAGATCCACCGCAATTTCGTGGCGCAAGTCGGCGAACTCTGGAACCAGCGCGGCATCATGAAGTCCCCCAGCGAGACGATTTACGGCTTCCTCGCGGCCTGGCTCAGCGCGCACATTCTCGGCGAAGACCAGGAGATGGCGCGCCAGATTCGCCATGCGCGCGGCGAACCGGAAAACGGGCTGGCAAGCGCGCAGCGCGCCGCCGCCATGACGCCGATACTGCAGCAGGCACTGGGTGTCCTCTACCAAGCGTTGTCGCGCATCAACCGCGACCTGGCGGAAACCAACCGGAACCTCGAGGCCAAGGTGCAGGAGCGCACGCAGGAACTGCTGCAGGCGGAGAAGATGGCGTCGATCGGCCAACTGGCCGCCGGCGTGGCGCACGAGATCAACAATCCGGTCGGGTTCGTGAGTTCCAACCTCGGCACGCTCGGCCGCTATGCCGACCAGTTGCTGAAACTGGCCGAACTGGGCGCGGCAACCCCCGCCGGACAGGCCAGCGGGCAAAGTATCGATCTCGACTATCTCAAGACCGATCTGCACGACCTGCTGCGCGAAACCCGCGAGGGCCTCGACCGCGTGCAGAACATCGTCGCCAACCTCAAGGACTTTTCGCGCATCGATCAGTCCGAATGGCAGGAGGCCGACCTGCTGGCTGGACTCGAAAGCACGCTCAATGTGGCCGCGCACGAACTCAAGTACAAGGCCGATCTGGTGCGCGAGCTGGCGCCCCTGCCGCGCGTGCGCTGCATGCCCGCGCAACTCAACCAGGTGTTCCTCAACCTGCTGGTCAATGCGGCGCAGGCCATCGCCGGGCACGGCACGATCACGGTGCGCAGCGGTACTGCCGGCCAGGAAGTCTGGATCGAGGTCGCCGATACCGGCTGCGGCATGGACGAAGCTACGCAGCGCCGCATGTTCGAGCCCTTCTTCACCACCAAGCCGGTCGGCACGGGCACCGGCCTCGGCATGTCGCTGACCTGGGATATCATCAAAAAGCATGGCGGCCGCATCGATGTCTCCAGCCATCCCGGCGCTGGCACCACGATCCGCGTCTGGCTGCCGGTTGCAGGCCCCAACGAAAGACACGTGGCCGGCTAGCCGTGCTACTCTCTCGCGGCACCGCTCCCCGGCCGCGCACTCATCCGCATGCAACAAATCCACCATTTCCCGATCACCGCTGTCTGGCCCGGCGCGCCCTATCCCCGCGGCGCGACCTGGGATGGCGAGGGCGTCAATTTCGCCCTGTTTTCCGAGCATGCCGAGAAGGTGGAACTGTGCCTGTTCGACCCGACCGGCCAGCATGAAATCCAGCGCATCCTCCTGCGCGAGCAGACCGACCTGGTCTGGCACTGCTATCTGCCGGAAGCCCGCCCCGGCCTGCTCTACGGCTATCGCGTGCATGGCCCCTACGACCCGGCACGCGGCCATCGCTTCAATCCCAACAAGCTGCTGATCGATCCCTACGCGCGCGACATCGTCGGTGCACTCGACTGGAGCGACGCGCATTTCGGCTACCAGGTCGGGGCGGGCGACTCGAACGATAGTGTGCCGGACACCCGCGACAACGCGCAGCACATGCCCAAATGCCGCGTCACCGATCCGGCGTTTTCGTGGGGCGATGACCGCTCGCCCAACATTCCGTTTCACGAGATGGTGATCTACGAGCTGCACGTGCGCGGCTTCACCATCGAGCATCCCGACGTCCCGCCCGCCTTGCGCGGCACCTACGCCGGCCTCGCCACCGCGCCGGTCATCGCCCACCTCAAGCGGCTCGGCGTAACCTCGGTGGAGCTGATGCCGACGCACAGTTTCGTCGACGACCGCCATCTGGTCGACCAGGGCAAGCGCAATTACTGGGGCTACAACTCCATCGGCTTCTTCGCGCCGGACCAGCGCTATTCGGCGAGCGGCTCGCCGAAGGAATTCAAGACGATGGTGAAGACGCTGCACTCGGCGGGCATCGAGGTCATTCTCGACGTGGTCTACAACCACACCGCCGAGGGCAACCATCTCGGCCCGACGCTGAGTTTCAAGGGCATCGACAACGCCGTGTACTACCGGTTGGCGGCAGATCCGCGCTGCTACCGCGACTACACGGGGTGCGGCAATACGCTCAACCTCGAGCATCCGCGCGTGCTGCAGCTGGTGATGGATTCGCTGCGCTACTGGGTGCAGGAGATGCATGTCGATGGCTTCCGCTTCGACCTCGCCGCCTCGCTCGGCCGCGAGCAGCACGCGGTCAATCATTTCGGCGCCTTCTTCGACATCCTGCACCAGGACCCGGTGTTGTCGCGCGTCAAGCTGATCGCCGAGCCCTGGGATCTCGGCGAAGGCGGCTACCAGGTCGGCAACTTCCCGCTCGGCTGGGCGGAGTGGAACGACCGCTACCGCGACTGCATGCGCGCCTTCTGGCGCGGCGACGGCGGCAAGATCG
>Ga0172375_10007437_pt1 | contig 15014 bp, 16 predicted proteins | sample LakKiv1m_FD_114537 | JGI IMG/M metagenome (GOLD analysis project Ga0172375, IMG submission 114537) | Freshwater microbial communities from Kabuno Bay, South-Kivu, Congo - kab_092012_11.1m | ecosystem: Environmental > Aquatic > Freshwater > Lake | place: Democratic Republic of the Congo... | reverse complement strand
ATTTACCTCATCCCAGTTGATTATTTTCCAAAAATTTTCAACATAAGTTTTCCTGTCGTTTAGGTAGTCAAGATAATAGGCATGTTCCCACACATCCAATACTAGTATTGCCTCCATTTCGTTTAAGCCAAGTAAATTGTGCTTTTCCAATTGACCAACAAATAGATTATTTTCTTTGTCCTTCCAAAGCACTGCCCAACCCGAACCCTCAACGCCAGTAGCAGCCACAGAAAACTCTTTTTTAAAATTTCCAAAACTTCCAAAATTTTTGTCAATTCCTTCTAAAATTTCCCCAGATGGCGCATTGTTATCAGCCGCTTTTTTTAAGACTGAAAAGAAAATTTCATGTATCTTTGCCCCATTATAATTAAAACTAAAATCTCTCATTACTTCTCTATTTTTCTCAGTCTTTTCCAAAGCCGCGTTCGCTCCATTCACATAAGCAACATAATGCTTATCGTGATGTAACTCCATAATTTTTCTAGATATTACTGGTTCTAATTCTTCATAAGCATATGGTAGGGGAATGATATTTAGTGTTTTCATACTACTACTATTGTAGTAAGAGTTTATAGCTATTGTCAAGTGATAAAATATACTCAAGGTGAAAATACTAATAAAACTTTTTTTAATTCTTATCTTCGTTTCAGTCGCTTCCTTATTTTTTATCTATAAATTTTTTCTCTCAGCTTCCCCGAAAGATTTAGGTGTTAAATACACTCCAGAGGACTATACCCAATCACATCAAAAAATGGCCGTAGAAGTTGGCTCTATTTCTAATCCAACATCAGAAAATCCAAAAGACACCATTCAATTTACTGGTAAAAAAGATATTAATGTTGCCCTCTCCTCATCCGAAGCCACCGCCTACTCTCGTGCGGAAAAATGGAAATATGCTCCCATATCCAACCTCCAGATAAAAATTAATCCCGATGGTACCGGAGAAGTTTCCGGAGTTCTAAATTTAGCCAATCTTTTACCTTTTATTTCAATGACCACCCCTGTCGAAGATGTCCAAAAAGCCATCGATAAGTTTCATATATCAGGGAACCCCCCTTTTTATACCAAGGGTACCGTTACTGTTACAAACAATGAGACAAAATTCAACATTCAATCATTAGAGGTTGCTCATATTCCAGTTCCCCAAAAATATGTTTCTGAAAATACATCTGCTCTAAACAATTTTGTTACCGACCGTCTCAACTCTATTCCCAATCTTCAAGTCCGTTCCTTGACCTTAAGTGACGGTAAGGCCAATATTGATGCCAGTGTCCCCGAAAAAGTTGTTAAGGTAGAGAAATAGATGGCTACAAAAAAATTCACCATCCTTCATAGTAATGACATGCACGGTGATTTTTTAACCGAAATAGGCGGTAAACCCGGCCAAACCATCGGCGGTCTTGCCCTCCTTTCTGCCTATATAAACAAAGTCAGAGCCGAAGAAAAAAATGTTTTATATGTCATTAGTGGTGATATGGTTCAAGGTTCTCTTATTGATATGGAATATAAAGGGATATCGACTATCGAAATCATGAATTTTCTCTCTCCTGATGTTGTCGCCCTTGGTAATCACGAGTTTGATTATGGTTTGCCCCACCTTTTGTTTTTAGAAAAAATGGCCAATTTTCCCATTGTAAATGCCAATCTATACGTCAAAAATTATCATCGCCGTTTGATGACTCCTTATAAAATTATTAAAAAAGCTGGTTTTGAAATTCTATTTACTGGCATTATCACAGAAAAGGTCATAGACTCAATCTCTCAAGACAAATTCATTGGTTCTTTTGTTAATCTCGAAGAAGCCAGTGGTGAAGTTGGAAAAATTTGTAACACCTACAAAAATGATGATATTGATTTGACTATTTTACTAACCCATATTGGCTTTGACTCTGACAAAGAATTAGCCTCCATGCTCAAACCTGAGTGGGGAGTAGATATGATAATTGGTGGACATTCACATACAATTTTAGAAAAGCCTGAAGTAGTCAACAATATTTTAATCACTCAAGCCGGTACTTCCACCAATCAAATTGGACGTTTTGATATCCTAGTTGACGACGACACCAACTCCATCATTGAATCAAAATGGCAACTAATTCCCATTACCAGTGACATTGTCGCTCCCGATGAGGCTTTGCTTAAATTTATCGATGGATTTAAAACTGAGGTTGATGCTAAGTACAGTGCTATTCTTACAAAATTCTCTGAAAAACTGACTCACCCCCTTCGAGAAATTGAAACTTCTCTGGGAAATCTCTTTGCCGATGCCTTTGCCGACGCCGCCCAGTGTGATATTGCTTTCGTTGGCAGCGGGTCTATCCGCATAAAGGAAATGGGTCCAGTGGTTACCCTAAATGATCTTATGTCCTGTTTTCCTTATAACGATTCATTGACTCGTTTTACAGTTACTGGTGCTCAACTGTTAAACATCTTTTCGCATTTTATGCGAGCCGAGAATCGAAATAACGAAGGGGAATGTTATCAGGTTTCGTCAAAAGTTAAGGCTATTTACAACGATAAAACAAAAAAATTAGACTCTCTGATTCTCAACTCGAAACCAGTAACCGATAACTCCCTCTATACAATATGTTTACAGGGTTATCACTTCCATAATTCAAAAGCTTACCTCAATTTTTCCGAGTCAGAGCTTCTAAAAAATGCCCCTCAAAAAGTCATTTCAACTTCAGCCCAAGACGTGATGATTGAATATCTTCGCAGCCATCAAAATCTAGTCTCCAAGACTGAAGGCCGTCTAACTTATCTTTCCTAAATATTATTCTTCTCCTTTTTTCTTCTTTAGCCAAAGCTGGATTATAACTATCAGTAACAACAACCCGATAGTTATATACGTCAACCACATTTTTAAATTTGTTTCTTCTGTTTCAACCTTTTCTTCATCTTTCAAGTCAACAGTATCTAGACTTGATGTTGCCATATTTTCTTCCTCAACTGGGAAAATTGTTACTTTGTTTTCACCATCTGTGGGTGTCTGAGTTACGGTTAATTCAGGCTTTAAGCTTGGTTCTGGTGACAAAGTCGGAGTTAATTTTAAGGTTGGTAATAGTTGTAAATCAATATTTGGGTCAATTTGCTTAAACACTATTGGGGTAGGGGCAGCAGTCGGGATTATTGTAACAACCAACTTGATATCTTTCTCAATCTTTATTGGAAACCATGCGTTACTATCTTTGGAAAATAAAAAAGTCAAAAAAACAAACACAATTGCAGAAACTATTGTATTTTTCATTACCTATATTATATCTCCTCTGTCAAATAATAATCAAAAAAAGGGTATAATTGGCTGTGATTTTAATTAAAACCCAAAAAGAAATTGAGGGTATTAGGGCCTCTTCAAAGTTAGCAGCGGCCACCCTAAAACACACCTCCTCATACATTAAGGTGGGAATCTCAACGGAAAAATTAAACAGCATTGCTCATGATTACATTATCAAACACCATGGTCAACCAGCACCATTAAATTACAATGGATTTCCTAAAAGTATTTGTACTTCAATAAACAATGTTGTCTGCCACGGTATTCCCTCAGAAAATGAAGTGCTCAAAAACGGTGACATTGTTAATATCGACATCACCACCATCCTTAATGGCTATTTTGGAGACACTTCTGCCACATATCCAGTTGGGACCATAAGCAAAGAAGCTCAAGTTCTAATTGACCGCACCAAAACATCACTAGATCTCGCCATAAAAGCAGTAAAACCAAATAAATATCTCAACGATTGTGTTGGAAAAGTTATTGAAGATTACGTCTCTCGTTTTAATTATTCACCGGTCCACGATTTGGGTGGTCATGGTGTCGGTTTAAAATTTCATGAAGATCCCTTTGTTTTTCATTACTATACTCCTCAAAACCACTTTCTCTTAAAACCCGGAATGATTTTTACAATTGAGCCGATGATTAATGCTTCAAAAAACTGGCATGTATATATTGACTCTTCTGATGGTTGGACCATCAGGACAAGAGACGACTCACTTTCAGCCCAATTCGAACATACAGTTCTGGTTACAAAAACCGGCAGTGAAATATTAACTGTGTCACCATAAAATCATGATTCTCTTAGACGGCAAAACCTTGTCGGAAAAAATTTTATCCGACCTTAAATTAAAAATAAAAACTTATCAGTTAGAGGTTAACTTGGACATTATTCTAGTGGGTGAGGATCCCTCATCCATAAAATATGTTGAGCTTAAACAAAAAAAAGCCCTAGAGGTTGGAATAGGTGGTCAACTTTTTCGTCTTCCTGCCAACACTTCCATCGACAAACTCCAAGTCTTGTTTAATTCCCTAAATCAAAGTCCAAATACCACCGGTTTTTTCATTCAGTTACCAATTCCAGGTTTATCTGACCCTTCCGCTTTACTAAAACAAATCTTACCTCAAAAAGATGCTGATGGTCTCAATCTCGATTCAGGTATTTTCCCCGCCGTTGTTAAAGGGATTGTTAGTCTTTTAGAAAATTATCAAATATCTCTTGATCAAAAAAATATTGTTATTGTTAATGATTCAGATTTAATAGGTAAACCTTTAAAAAAATATTTTTCTCAATTTACTTCAAATATTTTTTTATTAAATCGGGAATCAGGTCCTCTTTTCACTTATACACAGAATGCCGATATTTTAATCTCTGCAACTGGTACTAAAAATATTATTACAGCAGACATGGTTAAAGAGGGGGTTGTTGTTATTGACGTTGCCAATGGTGATGTCGATTTTTCCAATGTTTCAAAAAAATCAAGCTACATTACCCCTACTTTTGGAGGTGTCGGTCCCATGACCGTCGCTTCACTTTTGGAAAATACCTATCTTCTTGCGACTCAAAAATAGTTACTTATGAAATCCCTCTAAAATTTCTTGATCTTTTTTTATGACAAAAACTTTTCCTGTTTCTTTTGAATTAATTATCTCCATAAATTTCTTGGCAATTTCTTTTGGATCCACCGACTCGTCTATGTATTGTGGAAAAAATTTACGATAACTTTCTGTAGCCGTATCTGACGGTGATACACAATTTACTTTGATATTTTTTTCTCTCAATTCATCTGCCAGTCCGATTGTAAAATCTTCAATCGCTCTTTTGGAAACATAGTAGGGAAGCCAACCCCTAGCACCATTTTCAAAAGTTCCCGATAAATTTATAATATCACCCCCATTCATTAGTGGTAACAATTTATTGACCATCAACATGGGTGAGACCATCCCCACCTCCATGGTATCTCTCAAAACTTTTTCATCAAATTTTTCAAAATCAATCCCTGCAAAAACACCGTCTTTGCCATGCCAAATTCCGGCAATATTAGCAATTAAGTCAATATGATTAGTTTGATTTTTAACGTCCTCAATAAAGTCATCAACATCGTCAAAATTTGACAAATCACATTCATAAATTTTAGCCACTCCACCAACATCCTCAATCATCTTTTTAGTTTCTATTAACCCATCAAGATTTCGGGCTGCCAGCCCCACCTCAAAATCATTTTTTGCCAGTTCGATGCCTACTTCACGACCGATTCCGGTTGAGGCACCTGTGACTATTGCATATTTCATAACAAATTATATCCTAAATACCAATTATTCTTCTAATCTTTTTTACTCCGTATTCAGCGTTATTGGGATTAAAAAGAACTACCTTCCAGCCCATGTTTAATGGTTCTGTTAAATTTTTTTCTTTATCGTCAATAAACAATATTTCATTTGGATTTACTCCCGCCTCTTTTTGCGCTAGTTCGTATATTTCTCTATCTGGCTTAATCAGACCCACTTTATAAGATAAAATTACTGATTTGTAATTTATGTTTGGAACCCACGAATCTCTCAGGGCTGATTCCCAGATTTCTGAACAAATATTGGAGATTATTCCGATATCTAATACATTTTTAATTTCATTTATCAAAATTGCCGTTGGTTTGATCACTTCATAATCTGATACCCATACCCCGGCAAAATCATAATTTTTCACCTTTTCCCTGTCTAAGTCATAGTGCTCAATACATTTTTTCCAAAAATCATTAGTATTTATCTCCCCGATAGTCAACTGCTGATCAAAGTTTGAATAATATTCAAAAAAATTTTTATAGTCTAAATTAAAATCTTTACATAGTCTTGTAAAAATCTTGTCATAGGTTACCAATACATTTCCAAAGTCAAAAAACACTGTCCTTATCATTGACCTGTTCCTCGTCTGAAAACTGCCGCCCAGGGGACATAACTACTGGTAAAAGTTTTTTGGTTTATTACTTCTCCGTTTCTGGTCACCGTCCAGTCAAAGGCTGTTTTAAGTCCTGGAATTCTTTGCTCATCTTGAACAACTTTTCCTGCAGGAAGAGTTGGATCATCAATCCAAACATCTGGTGGGGGAGGTGCTGCCCCCCATTGCTTATAGTTGCCAATTTCTGCCTTTCTTCCGTCAGAGGTACCATAAATTTCGTAAGTAAGTTTTTTCTTGACTCCGTCATAGTAGCTTTGGATAAGAACATAATGTCCTGTGTCATTAACAAAAGTTAAATCCGGCTTTGGTATAAATACTGTGGCATCAAAACCGGGTTTTGTGTCTTCTTCATAATAACTGACTCTATACGCGTGTGCCTGGCGAGACGTTATATCTACACCTGCATCCAACATTGCTCTAAACAAAGTTGTCGATACTTGACAGATTCCACCCCCCACATCAAGTTCAGTTTTCCCTTGTCTAATCACATAGGCTTTTTTAAATCCACTTTCCAAACTTACTTCACCAAGGCTTTTTATAAAAGAAAAAGTTTCGTTTGGCGCAACTAAAATTCGATTGACAATAGATGCCCCCTTTTCAACATTAAAATTTCTAATAACACTACTATGTCGAAAACTTGAAGTTCCTTTTCCCAAAAGTTCTTTAATCCCCAAGTTATTAACATCATTATTTTTTATCTTCGCCTCTGATTTTATTAGTGGGAGATTGGCAACAATAGATTTTTCCTCTGAATTTTCCCAAATAGAAAAATCTCTAATTATACTAACCTTCATCTTCTCCTCATCAAGATAATATCCAGGTCTATCAGGTAAAAATTCTAGTACCTTACCATTTTCAAATTTAAACAAAGCATCCTGTGGATCTTTTTTTAGGCTCTGGCTGATATTTGTAACGTAATCATTAATTTTTATTTTTTGACAACCACTTTCAAAATCAATCCAACTAACTAAGGTTTTATCATCAACAATTATTTCTGCCTCAGTATCTCGAAATATGACACTTTTCCCAATAAATTTTTTTGCCCTCTCCATTGCCTGTACCTTGTCTTCTTCCAATGGAAGTCCGCCAACATCTTCTACAAATATTGTTGATCCAGCATTTATTTCATAAGTCTCAATTTTTTTAACAATTAATTCTTTCAACTTCCTTTGATCTACAATACGGCCGATTTGTCCATCCTTTACACTCATTTTTCCATTAAGTGTAATCTCTGCTGGTATAAATGGTTTATCGATTTGTGAAGCAATTTCTGTAACAATTTGATTTATTTTTTCATCATCGTAACTTATGCTTAATTCAAAATCCTTATTTTCAAAAAAATCTTTTATGTATTTTCCAAAGCCTTGCTTTAAACGTCTAAAAAGGAGATTTGATGCAGTTTTTTCTAAATCAACAGTTGCTGAAATTGAAGCCAATTCAACCGAAAAAATTCTCTCACCTTCAATCAATCTCAATCTACCTTCCATAGGAAATTCGTTTTGTAGTTTACTTTGTATTTCTGCCTTGCCTAGTAGCGAATAGTCTTTCCCTAAGACACTTGTCCCTTTTCCAGTTTTTCCAAAACCTAAAGCTAGTGGTGCAAATAATCCAGCAATCAACAAAAAAGAAAGGCTTATTACAATCAAAACTTTATTTTTCATCTTTTTCTATCCATGGCTAAATTTGCCAAAGCATCAGCTTTTGAATTGTATTCTCTTCTAATTTCGTTAAAGACAATCTTTTTTCCCTCACACAAATTTTTTGCCAGTTCCCATAATTTTTTTAAATGTTGTGCCTTAACTTTATATATTCCTTTCATTTGTCTCACCAATAATTGTGAATCAGAATTTATTTCGACGTCAGCTTCCTTGGCATTTTCATCTATCCAATTCAAAGCTCCAATCAACCCCATGTACTCTGCCTCATTATTAGTTTTTATACCCAAAAATTTCCCTTCTTCAAATATCATTTTTTTGTTTTCATCCTCAATATAAAATCCGTATCCCGCTATACCCGGATTTCCTCTCGCCCCACCATCAGTAAATACCTTCAACTTCATTACTTATCATACCAAAAAAATTATAATCCCTATACCAAAAGACACAGTAATAAGCTGCCACACACTTTCTTTAATTTTACTTTGGTGACGGTGTAATTCCGGTATTAGATCAGAAGCTGCCAAATAAATAAAGTTTCCTGCAGCCATTCCCATGAGTTCACCACTAATACTAATTTTATTTCCCAAAACCCATACACAAAGTACACCTACAACGCTAAAAAATGCCGACATTAGGTTCAAAAAAACCGCCTTTTTCAGCCCTAGTCCACTATGCATCAAAATTGCCAGATCACCAATTTCCTGGGGAATTTCATGAAGCATTACTGCTAGGGAAGTTGCTATTCCCATCGCCGGACTTACCATAAAACTTCCCCCAATTATTAATCCATCAATAAAATTATGCATAGAATCTGCTGCCAAGATCATTCCTACCAAATGTTCTCCTTCATGACAATCAACATCATGGCAGTGTCTCCACTTTAATATTTTTTCTAAAACAAAAAACAATAAAAATCCAGCTATAATCATCAGACCTGATTTATAAAATCCAATAATTTCAGCCGATTCAGGAATTAAATGCAAAAAAGCATCACCCAGCAATGCTCCAACTGCCACCCCAACCAAGGCAAATATTTCCTTTTTTAGGATTTTTTTTCTTATACCCAAAAAAAATATTCCGATAACAGAAATAAAACTTAACAGTAATGAAGCAGCGATTGCCATTAGTATAGGATTCATGGGCTACATTTTACTTCATTTTTTCTCCTTTAGCCAGTTATAATAGTTATGTGGAACCAAATGACTTTCAATCACCATTACCTCCTCGACGAGTTACAGTCGAGGACATAGACCTCCCTCCATCTCCCCTCAGTCATGAGGAAACACCATCCGTAACTGTCAGTTCTCCAACTAAAAAAATATCAAAAAGACCACCACTACTAATATTTATCCTCATTGGAGTTATTCTTGTTGCTCTAGCCCTTTTAACCATATTTGTAATTATTCCATCAGTAAAAAACAAAAATACTGCCCCAATTACTCTTACCTATTGGGGTTTATGGGAAGATTCAAGCATTATTGAGGGGGTAATATCTGACTTTGAAGCAAAAAATCCTGGGATAAAAATTAACTACAAAAAAAGCGACAAAACTGACTATCGTAGTCGACTTGCGGGACGTCTCTTAAAAGACCCAGAACTCGAGGAAGTACCCGATATTTTTAGGATACACTCTTCTTGGTTTCCCATGTTTGACGACATGCTCTCACCAGTCCCCGCAACCACAGTTACCAATCTTTCTCTCGAACAGGACTACTATGACGTATATAAAAAAGACCTAAAAATAGGCAATTCATACTATGCAATCCCGCTAATGTATGATGGCTTAGTCCTTTTTTATAATAAAGACTTGATACAAAAAGCCGGTGTCGAACTTCCAAAATCGTGGTGGGATTTGCAGACCGTTGGTGCCAAGTTGACGGTTCGGGATGAAGCTGGAAATATTCAAGTTGCTGGAGTTGCCATGGGTTTGACTGACAATGTTGACCATTGGAGCGACATAGTTGGCCTACTTTTAAGACAAAATAGTGCCGATCTCTTGCTTGATACTCCCGAAAACGATACCAAAATTAAAGATGTTATCTCTTACTACATAAATTTTAGAAATAAATATAGAACCTGGGACGAAACTTTACCTCCATCAACCCAACTTTTCGCTCAAGGAAAATTGGCATTTTATATTGCCCCTTCTTGGAGGGTTTTTAACATTGAAGAAATAAACCCCAACCTCTCTTTTGAAATCACCTCTATACCCCAATTACCCACACTTCAAGATATTTCAGTTTCAGCAAGTGATCCCTCTGCCAACCTAACCAATATCCATTGGGCCACTTATTGGGTTGAAGCGGTAAATTCCAAAAGTAAGCACCAAAAAGAAGCATGGAAATTCTTAGAGTATTTATCTTCAAAAGAATCTCTGGAAAAAATGTATAGTACCGCTTCCCAAATCCGTAGTTTTGGTGAAATTTATCCAAGAAAGAGTTTGGCCGATAAATTGAGTACAAATTCCAAGCTAAAGCCCTTTTTAGACTCTGCCAACAACGCCCAAAGTGGTTATCTATCTTCATTTACTCATGATGCTGGTATGAACACCGAATTTAGCAAATATTTTAATGATGCCATTAATGGTTTAGCCCTAAATAATAGTGATTCAGCTGATGTTATGACCGCCCTAAAAAACGGCCTTAATCAGGTAATCCAAAAATATCGCCTCAAATGATTCTAATAAACTTTAAAATATACCAAGAAACTTTTGGTGAAAAAGCTATTGAACTGGCAAAAATATGCAAAAAAGTCATGCAAGAAACTGGCGTAAAAATCATTCCCGTTGTATCTGCTCTGGACTTATATAGAATAAAAAAAGAAGTTGGGCTTGAAGAAATATTAATTCAAAGCACTGATGGAGCCATAGAAGGTGCAAAAACAGGGTATATCAGCGTAGAACAGGCAAAATATGCCGGAGCCACTGGCTCAATTATTAACCATTCGGAACACAGACTTAAACCCGGAACTATAAAGAAAATGCTGCTTACTAATCCCACTGATTTTTATTCTGTGGTCTGCATCCAAACTTGGGGACAGGTTAACTCTTGGGCTAAAAGTATAAAAGCTTCGATGATTGCCTATGAACCAAGTGAGCTGATAGGCAATAGGGAAAAATCTGTTTCTAGTGAAAGACCTGAAATGATTAAGAAAATTGTTGATTTTTATAAAAACATACCTGTTTTGGTTGGCGCCGGCATTCATTCAAAGGACGATATAAAAACAAGCTTGCAATTGGGTGCAAAAGGATTTCTTTTAGCCACAGATGTGGTTAAAGCAAGTGACCCAGAACAGGAACTAACTGAGCTTGCCAAGGCTTTTAAAGCTTATACTTGATATAATTGATAGAATAAAATATGGCATCAATCGATAATCTACTGGTATCACTTTTTGTTGACGAAATTGTCGGCGGTTTTATCGTTACTGTCCCTCCAGGACACGTTGGTTGTATTTATGATATTTTTCGTGGAGTTATCAAAAATGTTTGGTATCCAGGAATGCATTTTAAGATTCCTATCATTCACCGAGTCAAGCTTTTTAATGCCCAATTAATTGAATATACAATTGCCAAAGATGTCTTTCTGAAAGAAAACAAGGAAATTATGGGCGATGAGCTTATTCATGCAGTAACAGCAGACAATAAATTTGTTGCTGTGGAAGCTACTGTTTTAATCAAACTTGATACTGAGAGATTACCTGAAATATGGCAAAACATCGGAGAAAACTTTGTTTCCAAAGTCGTTAGACCCGTAACCAGAAGTCGGATTCGAAAAGTTTTAACCAATCACACACTTGTAAAATCACTCTCTACTGACAGAAGCCTCATCGAGGATGAAGTCAAACAAGAGCTTCGAGACTCCCTTACCCAACACGGGCTTTTTGTAGAAAATTTCTATCTTAGCTCACTTACTCCAATAGATGCCCCATTGAATATGGGTGATAATCCAGAACTTCCCAAAGATGCCGAGGAAATAAAAAGTGAAAGACTTATTTCTGGACTCCACACAGACTCAACCCCCACAACTTCTGAACCCCAGCCTCAGACAAGATCTTCTGTGCCTCACACATAGTCGCCCCACTCGTAATCACGTCATCAACTAAAACTATATTTTTGGGAATAACTGTTGTCATATTAACTCTAAACACATTTTTTATGTTTAACTTTCTTTTTTGACGGTTTCTTATTGAGGCTTGGTTCTTACTTCCAATTTCACGACATAACACATTTTCAACTGGTAGATTTAATAACTTTGCTAAATGTTTTGTCAGTAATTCACTTTGGTTATAACCACGCCATCTTTCTCTTTGCCAAAAAAGAGGAATTGGCACCAAAACAAATTTTTCTTTTTGCCAGTATTTTGTCACATTCGGATAATTTAATCTTAATTTTTTATTCATTAATTCCGCCATTTCTTTTACCGGATCACTTATAAATTCATACTTAATTTTTTCAACAATTTCCTTTATTAGTCCATCATATTTATATATTGAAATTAATCCCTCAAAACCATTTCGTCTACTTAATAATCCATTTTTCAAGGAATTTTCACACATATTACACAGATATTTTTTTCCCTTTTGGCAACCAAAACACCTTACGGGAAATAACCAGTCAATTATCAAAGACATTTATTAATTGTAGAATAATATATGCTCTCTTATAAGCGTCTAGACGCCTCAAGTAAGTTATTAGAGTTTTTGATTTGGGCTATATTAAGTCTTTTTGGAACAAGAATATTTTTAGTAATTTTTGATAATCCTATTATTGGAAGAGGCGATTGGCATTTTGCCCATGTACTTTGGGGTGGTCTTTTTATGCTTATTGGCATAATTATTTTTCTTGTCAATTACGGTAAAAAATCAATCAAATATGCCTCAATCTTTTCTGGGATTGGTTGGGGAATGTTTATTGATGAAATAGGAAAATATGTCACCAGCGACAACAACTATTGGTTTCGACCAGCCATTATTTTTATTTACATCTCTTTTATCATTCTCTTTTTGCTATACCGCTTTCTTGAAAGAAAAACACCTCCAACGAAATCTTTTCTGTGGCATGAATTGCTTGAAAACTGTCAAGAAATTATTGACTCGGATGTTGAAAAAAAAGAGAAAAAAGAAATGTTACAAAAAATAAAAAGTATTGAGAAACTAACTCCCTCACCTCATGAATTAAAAATACTAACAGATATTAGGACCTGGTTAGTATCAACTGTTCCCTTAAAAGACAAACCTGAATTCAATCTAGTCAAATTCGTTGCTTCCACACTTCAGGTATCTTATAGCCGTCTTTTTAAAAAGAAACTTGTTTACTATAGTTTGATTGCTTATGGTTTTTGGTACATTTTGGATAAGCTGTATGACACGGTCAGACTTATCTTAAATTCCAATAAATTACTCCTTATTCAGGACTATTATCGTCATTATGATTTTTTCTCTCGTGCTGATGTTTATATGATTAGTTTAAAATTTTTTATTGAAGTTCTTATCGCCACCCTTTATACCATTGGTCTCTATTTCTGGCTTAGAAAAAAGACTAGCAGAGGAATTCAGTTTTACCAGTTTGGACTACTCTTAAATATCTTTATTGGTTCGATTATTAAATTCTATTTTGAACAATTTAGCGCCGTTTTGAGTCTAATATTGGCTTTATTACTTTGGTCTTGGCTGGATAATTACCGGCGAGAACGTATTTTTCATACAAAATAAAAATCATTGAAATTATAGGACATATTTGTTATAATAACCTACTTCGTGGAGATGTAATGATTTGACGGAGTCGTACTTTAAAAGACTGCAAGCCGACTTTGATTCATGAGTCGAAAAACAGAGTCAAACAAAACATGCCAAAAAATCTTTTGGTGTTGACTTGACCAAAGTTGCGCAAAACGTTAATTCGTTCTTCGCTCCTAAGGCCGCTAACTTAGCTTTTTGCTAAGTGTCATCCATTAGTTAGTTTTCTATTCTAAAGGGAATTATCTAGTGTAAATTAAATTAGAATGCTGTTTTTAGAATCTCGATTTTTTAAAAACCTAAGAGGGGAGTAATGTCCCCAACAATCGACACTTTAACGCTTTTCATTTACTTTAGTTGTTAGAGGTGTAGGATAAAGTAATTTAAGCTTGTAGACGTTTTTTATAGTAAACTTTCGGACCTGGGGTCACTCCTCAGCATCTCCTCCAGTTTTTTAGTTTCTTACTCCTCTTTTTATTTCCTCTTTCTTTATCTTTTCTCTTTTTTCAAATTTTCTCATCTTTCTCCCAATTCCAATTTCCATCTTCCACCAAATACCATGCAAAAAAATAGCTATGGGAATCATCATATATTTTTGATTTCGATAAGATTGAAGTTTGGCAATTTCTCTGGAATTTAAAAGTAGTTTTCTTTCCCCACTTTTATCTTTTTCTTGGTTTTGACTGTATTTATAAGGAGCTATTTCTAAATTCAACACTGTTGGAATTCCGTTGCTTACTTCAACCTTTGCACCCTTAAATTGAACACCATTTACTCGTAGCGCCTTGGCATCAGAACCATTTAGAACTAGACCTGCCACCATCTTGTCGCAAAAACTATAGTCATTTGAATCTCTATTGAAATATCTCATTTGATTTTTATCCGGTAAATTTTTCCATTTTTTGTTAACACTAATACTGCATTATTTTTACTTTCAATTCCAATATCGTTAATTTTATTTTCGGAAAAATTGTACTTATTAACAATTTTACCATCTTTACCGCAAATTAATACCATATTGTCATCAATCACAAAAGCCAAAAAATCAACCTTATCATTAGTTCTTAAGCTTTTTACACTACTCACTGAGGGTAAAAAGCTCATTGAAAAATTTTCTTTGACTCCACGAGTATATTGGTAAATTTTCCCAGATGCTCCTAAAACCCATATATTACTATCGATACTTAGACTTTTTGCTGCTTCGTCCAATTTTGTTCCTTCTTTAAGCCAACTCTTAGCCCCTTCACCCCCCACCTTCATAATTTGTGCTAAATCGTTATCAATATAATAGGTAAGACCATTCCACCCAACCATCTCTCCAACATTACCTGTATCTTTAATTTCACTTTCAATAAGCTCATTTCTTTTTATTTCATAAATTTTATTCTGATCATAT
>Ga0172375_10007435_pt1 | contig 15014 bp, 12 predicted proteins | sample LakKiv1m_FD_114537 | JGI IMG/M metagenome (GOLD analysis project Ga0172375, IMG submission 114537) | Freshwater microbial communities from Kabuno Bay, South-Kivu, Congo - kab_092012_11.1m | ecosystem: Environmental > Aquatic > Freshwater > Lake | place: Democratic Republic of the Congo... | reverse complement strand
GATGCCCGCGCGTTCACCTCGACGCCGACGGAACTCAAGCCCATCATCGGCCCCGACGACATTCTCCGCGCCCGCAAGGTGGTGGACCAGATTTACATGGACGAGAAGGTCAAGAATTACGTCGTGGACATCGTCCACGCCACGCGCGACCCGAAGGCCTACAAGATAGACGTGGCAGGCCTGATCGAATACGGCGCCTCGCCGCGCGCAACAATTTTCCTGACGCTCGCCGCCAAGGCGTGCGCGTTCCTTCACGGCCGCGGTTACGTCACGCCGCAGGACATCAAGAGCATCGGCATGGACGTGCTGCGCCACCGCGTCATCCCGACCTATGAGGCCGAGGCCGAGGACGTGACGAGCGAGGACATCGTGAAACGCATCTTCGACGAAGTGCCGGTGCCGTAGAGACAATTAGGAATTATGAGTTAAGAGTGCACAATTGCGGCGAATCAATGCGTCCGCCAACTCTTAACTCTTAACTTTGAATTCTTAACTTCCCCCATGCTCCCTCGCGACATCATCAAGAAGATCCGGCAGATCGAGATCAGCACCCGCCGCGCCGTCAACGACGTGCTGGGCGGGCAGTATCACAGCGTCTTCAAGGGACGCGGTATCGAGTTCGACCAGGTGCGGCCATACACAATAGGCGACGACATCCGCTCAATCGACTGGAACGTAACCGCCCGGCATGGTTCGCCGTTTATCAAGCAATATCAGGAAGAGCGCGAGCTGACCGTCATGCTTATGGTTGACCTGTCGGCTTCAGGGCTTTTTGGCACACGTTCATCGCGCAAGATCGAACTGGCTGCTGAACTGTCTGCACTGCTGGCTTTTTCAGCCATCCAGAACAACGACAAAGTCGGCCTGATGCTTTTCACTGACAAAGTGGAGCGTGTCATTCTGCCGCAGAAAGGTCGCAAGCATGTTCTGCGCGTCATTTCAGAAATACTCGGCTATACACCTCAGCGACGCGGTACGGACATCAACGAGGCTTTGACATATCTTTCCCGTCTGCGCTTGAACGGCGCCATCGTGTTTCTGATTTCCGATTTCATTTCACCGGATTACTCACAGGGATTGAAGGTTGTTACGCGAAAGCATGATCTGGTCGGTCTTCTGGTGCGCGACGAAAAAGAAGCCAGTCTGCCTGACGTAGGGCTGGCGCCTCTGGAAGATCTGGAGAGCGGCGAAGTCGTCTGGGTCGATACTTCGGATAAGAACACGCGCCGCTATCACGAAGAATACTGGCGGAAAATGGATCAGGAGCGTCGAATGCTTTTAGGACGTCTCAAGGTCGAGCATGTGGAGCTGACCTGTGGCGACGACTATGTTCCGCGTCTGGCCGCGTTTTTCCGCCGCAGGGCCAGGAGGCGTTGACGCAAATGCAGGCTGTAAGAATTAAAATCAGCATTGTACTGCTTGCGCTGGCTGTAATTTTAACGGCTTTCAACGCTTACGCCTCAGAAGACAAGGTTGCGGCTCCGGTAGTGCAGGCTCCGCAAGTGACACCGAACGCTAATCAGGTTAAGCCCGATACAACCACCAAACCCGCTGTAAAGTTGCCATTCAACGTCGTGCAGGAAGCCAGGCTGCTCAACCACGATGTGTATCCGGGCGACCGCATCACCATGCAGGTCAAGTTCAGCGCCGAGAAAGCCTTCATCGCCGAAGTTTTCGGAGATCTGCCGCTGGGCAAATTCGAACTGGACGACAAGCGTATCGAACGCAGTGAAGAGGGAGGGAAATACAGCGTGACTTTCCTCTTCGACCTCCTGACCTTCGAAACCGGCATGCAGGTTCTGCCGAAGATTCCATTCCGCCTGCGCGATTCTGCCAATAACGAGGAAATGCGTGACTCAGGTGAACTGCGCATCGATGTCAAGTCAGTGCTGATGGAGGAAGTGCAGAAGCAGGCCATGCGCATGGCCAAGGACCAGGCTGCCGGAAAACAGGGTAAAGCACAGCCTGGCACCAAGGTCGTGACACCCGGTGCAAACGATCCTATCGGTCCGACCTTTAATGTCCCCTCGCAGCAGAATCCCAACGCTGTGCCTCCTGGAGCCCAACCGCCTATTCCGGGACAGCCGCCTGTGCCCGGACAACAGCCGCAACCCGGCGCAGCACCTGAGCAGCAGGTGAAGGTTGATCCGCGCGATATCAAAGGCGTTGTTGACCTGATAGAAAAAGACTATACGCTGGCTTACGCTTTCGGCGCGTTCCTTGGCTTTGGCCTGCTGGCGCTCATTCTTTGGCTGGTGCTCAGACGTAAACCGCAGGAAGAGGAAGTTGTTCTGCCTGAGCCCGTCGACACCCGCCCTGCGCATGTCATTGCACTTGAACGTCTGCAGGAGCTGGAGCGCCGCGGCCTGATAGCCAGGCGGCAACTTAAGGAATTTCATCTGGAACTCTCGGATATCCTGCGTGACTACTTCGAGCGCCGCTTTACATTCGGCGCAAGCAGCATGAGCACCGAGGAAGTTATGGAAATAATGCGCAACCTCTATATGAAAGGACTCGACGAACGTCTGGTCGAAATGATGCTGGTTCGCTGCGACATGGTGAAGTTTGCTAAATTCACACCGGACGACGAATCCAGCCTGAAACTTCTGAAAGACTCTTATACCGTGGTGGAGCGCACCAGAGAAGAGGAGGCGACCAATGGAGTTCGCTAATCTCTGGCTGCTGCTGCTTATTCCGCTGTTGACTCTGCCCTGGTTTGTTTTTACTCTTATCAGACGCAACCGGCGCAGCGCTGTCATGCGTTTTTCACAGAGCGTCCATATGAAGGACGCCCCGCGCAGCATGCGCGTGCTTCTGCGCTGGCTGCCTGACTTCATGCGCTTTGTTGCGCTGTCGCTGCTGGTTGTCGCTCTGGCCGGACCGCGTGTACCTTCTGACGATGTGCCCATCCATAAAGAAGGTATTGATATCGTACTGGCCTTCGATATTTCAACTTCGATGATGGCGATGGATTTCGAACCGTCCGACCGTTTCAGCGTGGCGCGCGATACCATGCAGAATTTCATTAACGGACGCACCGATGACCGTCTGGGTCTGGTGGTGTTCTCCGGCGAGGCTTTCACCCAGTGCCCGCTTACTCTGGATTACGCTGTACTCAAGAACATCATGTCGCAGATACGCATGGGCGTTATCGAGGATGGTACGGCCATCGGTGATGCGCTGGGAGTAGCAATAAATCGCCTGCGCGATTCAGAGGCCAAGAGCAAAGTCATAATTCTGCTGACCGATGGTGCAAACAACGCCGGAAAGCTGGATCCGCGTCAGGCTGCCCGTATGGCCGGAGAGCTTGATATCCGTGTGCATACTGTTCAGGTCGGACGCGGTGGTATAGTGCCGTATCCGGTTGATGTGACGGATCCCTTTACCGGTCAGTCGCAACGTGTAGTGCGTAAAGCCCGTGTTGATGTCGATCCGCAATTACTGCGTGATATCGCAGACGCCACCAAAGGCATGTACCGCGTGGCCGCCGACTCTGAGATTCTGAAAGGCATTTTTGAAGAAATTGATAGTATGGAACGCACCGAGCTGCCAGGCGAGCAGTTCGTGCTTTACGACGAAATCTATTCGGCCTTCGCTCTTCCGGCGCTGCTGCTTCTTCTAGCCGAGCTGCTGCTGGGTATAGTGTGGCTGAGAAAATTTCCTTAAGCGAGGTGAACCGTGCGTTTCGCTTCTGAATGGGCGTTTTTATTACTGCTGGCCGTTCCGGCGCTGCTGCTGCTGTATTGGGCCGTAGGTCATCTGCGCAGTGCACGTCTGCGCAGCATTGGCGATGCGCAACTGGCCGCCCGCCTGGTTTCGGCACGTTCCGAGCGCAAGTCTATTCTTAAGGCCGCGCTGATTATCGGCGCGGTTCTGCTGCTGGCGCTGGCGCTGACGCGTCCGCAAATCGGCGGAAAGTCTACTCTCGTAAAACGCGAAGGTATTGATATCCTTTTTGTAATGGATGTGTCCAAAAGCATGCTGGCCGAAGACATCCGACCTTCCAGATTGAAGCGCGCCCAGCTTGAACTGCAATCGCTGCTTATGGAACTGCACGGAGACCGCGTTGGAATCGTAAGCTTTGCCGGTGCGGCTTTTGTACAATGCCCGCTTACCACCGACTACGGTGCAGCCCGCATCTTCCTGAAGAATCTGAACCCTAACGATATGCCGGTTCAGGGTACCGCCATCGGCGATGCCCTTATAATGGCGCACCAGTTACTCACCGCCAGTAAAGAATCCAGCGCCTCGCGTCTGGTTGTGCTCCTCACCGATGGTGAAGATCATGGCAAGCAACTGGAAGAATCCATGGCCAAACTGGAAGCCGATAAAATTCCTGTTTTTGTCGTCGGCATCGGCTCGGCTTCGGGTGAACCCATTCCCGAATATGGCGAAGACGGACAGATGAGCGGCTACAAAAAATCGGAAGAGGGTAAAACCGTAATGAGCCGCCTGAACGAATCGCTGCTTTCGGGGCTGGCCGAAAAGAGCGGCGGTCGCTATGTCAGCCTGCAGGCCGGAGGCTCACTGTCGGAGTTGCACGATTATGTCAAGCGCATGCAGAAACGCGAATTTGAATCCTCTCTTTACACGCAGTATGACGAAAAATTCCCCTGGCTGCTGTGGCCCGCCTTTCTGCTGCTGCTGGCAGCATCACTTATTGACGAGCGCAGAGGTTCACGACTTCTGGGGTTGAGGTGATGAAAATGTCGAAATACACATATTTATCGCTGCTGCTGCTTGTCGCCATCTTTGCAAGCTCCTTCGATCTGTTCGAGGGGCCCAACGAAGATGTGGCTGCCGCCAATCTTAAATTCAGGCAGCAGGAATATGAAGACGCCATAAAGTCTTACGACGAAAATATAAAGAATCTTGGCTCGAAGCCGGAATTGCATTACAACAAAGGTTGCGCTTTGTACAAAGCCGGTCAATACGAAGAAGCCATGAATGAATTTCTAAAGGTTCTGACCGGCGCTGAAGACAAGCTGAAGGGCCGCGATTATTACAATATGGGCAATGCCCTTCTGCAACAGGGCAAACTGCGCGAGGCTATTGACAGCTATAAGCGCTCTTTGCGCGCTGCTCCGGGTGACCGCGACGCGATTTACAACCTTGAACTGGCGCAGCACATGCTTAAACAGGCCGAGGAAAAGCAGAAGAATCAGCAGAAGCAGGATCAGCAAAACCAGGATAAAGAAAATCAGGACCAGCAGAATCAGGATCAACAACAGGATCAACAGCAGGATCAGGAAAATAAAGACCAGCAGCAGGATCAGCAGCAGAATAAAGATCAACAGCAGAAAGATCAGCAGGAACAGAATAAAGACCAGCAGGGTCAGGATGACCAGCAGAAGAAAGAACAGCAGCAGGGGCAGCAGGATCAGCAACAGCAACAACAGCAACAACAGCCGCAAGCTGGTCAGGAGCAGCAGGCACAGCAGATGCAGGCAGTCCCTGAAGAAAAGAGCGAGACCGAGAAGAAACTGGATCAGTTGCAGGAAGAGGAAAAAAGCTTCCAGCTTTTCCGTTTCATGGAACAGGAAGGCGGACAGCCCGAAGGCGGGCAGGACTGGTGATAGGTGATGCTCAGTCGATTCAGAATTATTGTCTTTGCGATAGCCGCCGTGCTTCTGGCCACGGTGCAGGCCTTTGCGCAGAGCGGAGCGGAGATAAACTGCGACAGCACGCGTATAAGCATGGCCGACATGTTGCAGTGCAGCGTCACTATCAGCATCGACAGCTCGAACGACATTACCGATATCACCATGCCGAGCTTCCAGGGCTTTAAGATTCTCAATGAGAACACCAGCAGCCAGCAGCAGACCACCATCGTCAATTTCAAGATGGAGAGCAAACAGATCCGCACTACGACCTACGCGCTCTCGCCGCTGAAGCCGGGTTCTTTCGAGATAGGTCCGGCAATTTTCAAGAATGACGGCAGGCTTTATCGCTCCAGTGTCTGGCGTGTGCAGGTTGATGAACTGGAAGTACGCACTGAAGGCCAGTACTGGGGAGATGCCGGAATATCGGCTCCATTGAGTGATCGCGAGCGGAACGACTCTTCTCTTTTCATCCGCCTCATACCTGAAAAGCGCGAGTTGTACTCCGGGTCTTCCATGCTGGCGACTCTTTATCTTTACACGCGTAATGTAAATGCATCGCAGCTCAAACAGGAGGCGGCTCCGACCTTTGAAGGCTTCCGCTACCGCAATATGGATATATCGCAGAATGAAGGCGTGCGCCGCATGAGCGTTGGCGGTAAGGTATATAATGTTCAGCCGGTGGTACGCGCTCTACTCACGCCAGAAAAGGAAGGCCGCCTGAATATTGATCCGTTCCGGGTTTCGGTAGGAGTGGATACGGGAGATTTCTTCAATCGTATCCGCTGGGTTTCCCGCGCTTCCGAGCCGCTTGAAATCCAGGTTAAACCTCTGCCGCTCGAAGGTCAACCTGTCGGGTTCGACCCGACGCATGTCGGTTCATTCGAATTAAAATCTCGCATCGACCGGCGTGTCACGGAGGTTAATCAGCCCGTGGCATATACGCTCAGCTTAAAGTGTCAGACAGATCCGGCTAATGTGCAGTTGCCGCAGCTTATGGAGATTGAAGGCTTCAAAGCTTATCCGCCTTCGACTAAAGACAACAGCTTTCAGCAGGGTAATCATCTGGCAGGTGAGAAAATTGCCGAGTATCTGCTGGTACCGCAACGGGAAGGCCAGCTTGTAATACCGTCGCTTTCATTCACCTCTTTCGATCCCGATAGCGGACAATATACCGAGCTTAAAACAGAGGAATATCGCATCAGCGTCAAACCTGCCTCAGGCGCTATCACAGCAAATGGAACAATAACGCCGCGTCAGGAATTGCAGGCCGAGGCTGGAAGCATGCGCCCCATAAAAATTACTCCGGTGCTAGAACACCAGGAAAGCGGCGAATTTGTGTATTCGAAACTTTTCCTGTTGCTGCTGCTGCTGCCACCGGGACTGCTGCTGCTGCTGGAGCTTCTCGATCTTCTGCGCTGGCTGCGCCCTCGACTTTCGGGCGGCGAACGGGCGCGTCTTGAACGCGAACTTAAAAAGCTTGAAAGTGAAGCTTCTGCGTTGATCGCCTCTGACGGCACGGAGTTTTTCTCGAAGGTAATGGCGATCTCATATAAACAGCTTGAAATAGAATGCTCCGAGTCTCTGGTCGGTCTGACGCATGAGCAGTTATCGACCAGATTGTCTGAAAAGGGTTGGACTGCTGACAGCATTGCTGCTCTGCTTAAAATATTCGACCGCTGCGAACTTGGACGCTATGCGCCATCGTCAATGGATCGTGCAGTCAGAACAGATTTGTTAAAAGATGCCCGGCGGGCTGGAAAGGGGGCCTTGCAATGATAAGAACAACTGCTCTTCTGCTGGCCGCTTTTCTTTTTGTTTCTTCAGTACAGGCTTATGCCGGCGATAAAAACATCGACCCCGAAACACTGTGGAAGGAAGCTTCTGATGCTTATCTGAAAGACGACTACAGCAGTGCCGCCGCCAAATGGCAGGATCTTGTCAACACCGGACACAACGGAACCGATCTGCACTATAATCTGGCCTGCGCCTATCATCGCGCCGGAAAGCTGGGTTACGCCGTGCTGAATTACGAGAAAGCTTTAGCCGATGATCCGTACTGCGCCGACTGTCGAACCAATCTCGAACTGGCGTTGAAGCTCCAGCGGGATCAGGTAGTCAAAGACGAAAATGCAATTGATGAGCGCGGTGTGCTTGAAAAACTGATGCAGGACAGCCGGGCCGACACTTTTGCATACATATTCCTGCCATTATTCCTTGCGGCCTGCCTCTTTATTCTTATTCGTCGTTTTATCCGCGGAGAAAGTCGCCGTTTCGCCGTAAATATTATAATCGCCGTATTCTGTCTGGCCTCTATTCTTTCGGGTGCTTTATTGGCCTGGAAGGTCTATCATTACGAAAAACAGAGTTACGCCGTTATTCTGGCTGTCGAGAGCGAAGTCAAGGAAGGACCGAACGCCAATTTCAAAACGCTCTTCAGCGTGCATGAAGGATTAAAGGTCCGTCTGGGCGAAAGCGTGGACGACTGGCGCCAGATCTGGCTTGAAAACGGCCTTAACGGTTACCTGCCTGCCATCAACATGGATGAAATTTAACAGGCTGTTTTACTTTTGAATCATTAAAATCTAGCGGGTTGCCAGGCCTTTGTGGTAATTCTATTCCCGTGGTATGCGATAAAGAAATCCTTTGAAGGGAGGAACGGGAATGAGTTGCTTCGGCAAGTGTTTTTCTGCAATGCTGATTATTGCGGCGTCATTGTATCTTTCAGGCTGTGCTCAGGTGACGGCCCATTCGACGCAGCGTCCCAGTCTTATGACTCCTAATGTCAGCTTCCAGATGAGTTACCGCGCCTTTGTGGCTGGTGATATTGAAGTTATCGGCCTGCCGGAAGGCCAGACCGAAGTCGAACTGCTCTGGTCGGAGCGCGATATTATATACTTCGATTCCTTCCGTCATTATGATTCGACCGGCTCCGGCACCGTCAACGAAGATGGCGCTTACATGATGACCGCTGATATTGGTTACGAGTATACCCTTCAGGGCGTATCGGTCGGCAAGCCGGACGCTTCCGAAACCGGCGATACAGTTGAAGTTCTGCCTCTTAAAACATATGCCTTTACCTATGCGCCTGTCGAAATGATTCCCTTCTGGAAGGAATTCATCAGCCATAATCCCAAAGAAAAAGATATGCATCGTGGTGGTATCAATATCATTCCGTTTATTAAAAAAGGCCATATAATCGACATCGGCTGTATCAAAGTGCAATACGATAAGAAAGAAGCTGACGCCGGGCAGACTCCGTTCAGGGTATTCGAAGTCAAGTATGACAATCAGGAACTGAAAGAATACATGAGCAAAGTCGGTCTGGAAGAAGACTGGAACAAGGGCAAAGTCCGCGTTATCCGCGTTAACGTCCTTACCGGTGAACAGAGCGAAGTCGATCCTGCATCCCTGAATTAAAGCTGTTTGTATAGGTTTACTTAAGGGAGGCGGCAAGCGGTCCACCTCCCTTTTTTATTCTGTATAGGCTAAAGTACTGTTACGGAGGCTGCAATGCCTGAAAAATATGATAATGCTCAAGTGCTGGAAAACATGAAAAAGCTGACAACAGAGCTTTGCTCTTTTGGTCATCGCTCCGCCTGTTCGCCCGCCGAAAAAAAAGATGCCGATCATATGGCCGCCTGGTTTACGACCAAAGGCTTCAGTGTGGACATCCAGCGCTTTGTATCCGTAAGCTCTCCGGCCTGGCCGTTGCTGATTCATCTGCTCTGTGCGCTTCTGGGCTTCATGCTCATATCATGCTGCCCATTGCTGTCATTATGCATATTGAGTTTTTGCGCATTGTCATTCTATGGAGAATTCACAACGCGCTGGTCCTGGCTGCGGAGACTTCTTTCAAAAAGTATAAGCCAGAACGTAATAGCCTGCTTACCTGCCGAAAATCCCAAACGCACGCTTATTTTCTGTTCACGGCTGGATGCTCCGAGGGAATCGCTGCTTTATAAACCTTCAATGGCGCGTCTTCTCTGGACACCGGTCTCGCGCTTTGGCGTACATGCCGCCGGGCTGCTCTTTCTGGGTATTCTGGTTGAGATTGCCCTTATTAAAGCTTTCGGCGGTGCATCGTCTCTGCTGGATCTTTTCATAGTGCTGATGATCCTCTTCGCTTTTGTTCTGTTCGTTCTGCTGGTCGACAGCCTGCTTGGTCGTCAGACGCAGGGGGCAAGCGGTGCCGCTTCAGTTGCAGCTCTGGCTGCAATGGCCGAAAAAATTGCGGATGGCAGTCTTAAACGCGACGAGACGGAATATTACTTTGTCAGTTTTGGAGCCGGACAGACCGGTAGCGGAGCTCTGGAATTCCTGGCAGAATTCAGACATCGTTTCGAACCCCGCAACACCTATGTCATTAACCTGGGGCCCTGTGCTTCAGGGAACTTGTACTATGTAGACGATTTCGACTATTCCAGTCGTCTGCGCACTGTGAGGTCAGACCCGGAACTGCTGATGTCGGCTCGTTCTCTTGCTGCCGAACGCGGTGAATTCGAGGATGTTAAAGCCACTTCCGAGCATTGGCATATGGATACAATTGCCTTCTCGCAGCGCGGATATAAACTGCTCAGCCTGATCAGCCTGGAGCCGCATGGCGTTCCTGCAAATTTTGCCTGGCGCGACGATACACCTGAAAATCTGGACTGGAAGGATGCGGAAAAGACTCTGAAGTTCGCCGGAGAGATTGTAGCGCGCATAAAATAAAGGCTTTTCTGTAAAACAAATAAATTGCAATCTTGTATTATCTCACCTGTTGAAAAATACTGATGTCAATTATCCTCGCGATTCATCTGTTGACAAATGTATTTGCAGTAAATACAATTTATATATATGTACCCCGAGAAGGTTAGAGAAACAATAAGGTCAGGGAGGCAATAGAGTGCGAAGTAAAGTAATATTTCTGTTTCTGCTGCTGCTGATTTGGGGGGGGGTAACGCCATGTTACGCCTATAATGTGTGGGGTTACGTTAAGTTTTGGGAAAATAGAAGTGAGTATGCGCCGACAGGCAGCTATGGAGCTTTTCTTACAGCAGTATCTCAACAAACCAACAGAGCCGCTTGGGGAGCAAAGATAAATGTATACGCAAAAAGGGGATCCTGCTACGATTACAATTCGAACTGCAATGAGACAGACGATCTGCTTCTAGGCTCTCCCAATGCCAGTAGTTCTGGATACTATTCCGTTTCCGGCGCATCAAGTGGCGACTTGGTTTACATTTCTCATGAATTCTGCAATCAACTTGGCTGCGTAAGAGATGATAATAATGAATGGCCCGATACTGTTTCAACTGTAGGTCTGGTCGGCTCCGCAAACTTGCAGAAAAATTACAATATTACCTGTCCATACGACTACTATAACACCACTCCGGGCTTATGCGACAGTCAGGCCGATGTAAATAATTATTTCGCCATCCAGAATCATTTTTCATCAATCTTAATGTCAATGCAGGATGTTAAGAATCGCATAGGCAGTTATCTGGTTAATGATTATACAACTGAAGTTACCGTTTACACGCCGGATAGGCCGGGTTCTTCTGAGTGTCTTGGAGACTTTAATGGTTATACATACAGCAGTCATGAAGTATGCATAGATGACGAATCGGGCGGCAAGAATATGGTAATTGCTCATGAACTGGGACATGTATTAATGATCAGACTTCTGTTTTATCCGGGAACTGGTACCTGCCCACTTAGCAGTTGCATCGGTTCTTATGGCTGGGCTGATTCGGTGAACGAGAAATGTGTTGTTTCAGAAGGCTGGGCTGATTTTATTTCTACAGCGGCGCATTTTGGCGATTATGCAGACGATCCGTTTTTCCGTGATTCAGATAAAAATCTTGAGGGAGAAACGAGCTGCGGCAATAGAACGTTAAAAGCCTGCGTGAGCAACGACAGCGGCGCACCATACGAAAGACGGGGTAACGCCGCCCGCTATTTCTGGGATTTATACGATTCAACTACTGAAGACGATGACGGCAATGATGATCTTGATCTCACGCTGACTCAGATCAAGAATATCTGGCTGGAGTTTATCGACGGAACAGACAATTTACGCGACTGTGAAAGTGACAGTGACGGTCGGAATGCTCTGGATTACTGGTCTTACGGATTTGTTCTCAGCATAAATACAACTTCTGAACTGGAGAAGAACTGTCTTGAAGGTCAGGATTCAAATTAAAACAGGGAGAAAAACCATGAAAACAATAAAAATACTGATGTTTGTAATATTGCTTCTGGCAGTTGTCTTTGCCTGTTCCTGCAATGATGATGACAAAGATGATTCCGGCGAGGGTGAAGGCGAGGGTGAAGGCGAGGGCGAGGGTGAGGGCGAGGGTGAAGGCGAGGGCGAGGGTGAAGGCGAGGGCGAAGGTGAAGGTGAGGGTGAGGGCGAGGGCGAAGGTGAGGGTGAGGGTGAGGGTGAGGGCGAGGGCGAAGGTGAGGGTGAGGGTGAAGGCGAAGGCGAAGGTGAATGTCTGGGTGATTGTATCGTAACTTCAGACTGTATCAAAATACCATCATATGCTGAGTTTCTGCATCCTGAAAATGTATACTGCGATATTAAGTCGGAGTATTATCCATGCAAAGGTATTTGCCGTGAGTGCAGAGAGGATTCTGATTGTACTGATGCTGGCGCATATTGTGATCGTGGTGTATATTGCGCAATATTGAACGGTTGTCAAAATTCTGAAGATTGTAGCAACAACAAATTCTACCATGATGGCTGCATAGACGGATTCTGCGGGCTTTGTACAGATAACGCCCAATGCATGAACGGTGAAATCTGCTGGGAAATACCGGATGATATCCTCGGTGGAGCCTGTGTGGACAGCGATAAAATAGATTCTTCCTGCGTAGACGGCACATGTTCCATGTGTACGCTGAGTACTGCTCCCGATGGGCTAATAAATGGTGTAATCTGTGTCGATAAAAGCGCAGTGCACTGAGAAGTATTTCACCTGAAATAAAACAGCGTCATGGGGCAAACCCGTGACGCTGTTGTTTTTACCGGGAGATCTTTGTTTATGTCAACTATTGATCCAGTTCCGAACCAATACCCGCGCTGCGGGCTGTATGGTCTTTTTTAAAGAATGAGCGCAGCAGCAGCCAGGGCAGGCGCGGCAGCAGCCAGCCGATGAAACTGCGATACCTTAACTGTCCCGAAACAATCTGTGTAAATCGTTCGAGCACAGGCCTGCATTTGATGAAAAATGCCAGTGTACGGCGTGGAATGCCGTGCAGCACTCGTGTCAACCACAGCGCCCAGCGCAGATCTGATGCGAATTCCTTCCAGGCGGCGCGATCATAAGCGCGCAGGCTGGCCGCATCGAAGCGCGAATTTCTGACAGCTTCAATGGCTTTCTGAGCCGCCAGCCGCCCGGATAAAACTGCGTATGAAATGCCTTCGCCCAGGAACGGATCCACAAAGCCTGCGGCGTCGCCGCATAAAAGCACACGCTCGGCTGATATCGGCCTTTTGAACCCACCGGCAGGAATGGGAAAACCTTTGATCTTGAGCTTCTCTGCATCGAAGCTGTGATTGCGCAGGAAGGATTCCATTATGGCGTGTGGTTCTCTGAAATGCTCGTTAAAGCCGCCTATGCCGACCGCTACGCTTGAGCGATGCGGGAATATCCAGCCATAGCCGTAGCGCGCGGCTGAGAAATCGAAAATGCAGTGATCGTTCAAAACTCGTACAACAGCTTCAGGCGCGGCAGGCGGAAAGACTTCCAGGCAGTTGCCGGTTTCGGATATAGGTAGTTTGTCTCTTACAAGACGGTGACAGACGCCGTTAACCCCGTCTGCTCCTATCAGCAGACGCGCCGTAAAAATTCTGCCATCTGCACTTGATACTTCAATGTGATCTGCTTTTCTTTCGACTCCGGTAATATGCGTATCACATAGAAGGGTGGCACCTTTAGTTTCTGCGGCTTTCGCCAGAAAATGATCGAATTCGGCGCGGTCAACCAGAACACCCGCCCTTTGTTTCAGGGTGATTTTCACTTCAGAGTCCCAACCCTGAATAATCGCTCCCTTTATCTGGGCCTGAATCAGTGAAGCGGGCAGTTCTACACCCAGATTGTTGAGACAATGATTGGACAGACCTCCGCCGCATAGTTTGGGGCGCGGCAGGCGGTAGCGTTCCATAAGCGCGACGCTCAAACCGGCCCTGGCGCATTCACGGGCCGCAGTTGATCCGGCGGGTCCGGCTCCTGCGACTATGACATCGAAGTCTGTTTTTTCTTTCATATGCTTATGTCAGCGAACTGTTGACTGACAACTTTTAGAATTCGAACTGATAACCGACCTGGAAGGCCAGACCGCCGTGCTCGGCTGAAGACAGATAATTATAGCCGTCAGCGGAAGCATAGGTAGCGCGGCTTATCAGATACCTGGTCTGAATGAAGGGACCGCCCTGCCAGACGTTGAACTGCAGGCCGGCCAGAACTTCAAAGGCGTAGGTCCACTTTGTGGCGTTGACCTTTACGATGTCCTGAGTTGTATCAGTGGGGTTGCTTTTATAGTCCATCTTCACGAAAGCACCGCCTGCTCCCACTCCTACATAGGGACGGAACAGTCCGGTAGGCAGAATGAATATTTCGAACTCGGCCATCAGCGGTACGCTGGTAAGCGTAACGTCGATATTTCTCTGCTGCTCCGTGCCTGCGCCGGAAGTCTGCGAGAAGCTGTAGGCGTGCCAGTCGACCGACAGACCCAGACGTAGGCGCTGACTCCAGACCGGCAGCACATAACGCGCTGCAAAACCGGCTGTGAAGGCCGGATTAGCCTCGAAACTGGTCTTGCCTTCGGACTTGACCGACTGCATGGCCAGGTTCAGGCCCAGGCGCGGCTCAAGCATTACGTATATTTTATCGCTCTTTTTAGCTTCATCCGCTTTTTCTTCGGCTACTGGCTGTTCGCCCTGCGGAATCTGCTCAACACTGGGAGGTGGCAGGGCTTCGTCCTTTTTGGGTTCCTCCACCGGCTTGGCCGTTTCAGCGGGTTTAGGCTCCTCTTTTGCAACCGGTTTGGGTTCTTCTTTGGGCTGCTCCTGGGCTACGGGCTTGGGCTCTTCTTTGGGTTGCTGCTGAGCAACCTGCTTGGGCTGCTCTGCCGGTATGGGGGCCAGCGGAACAAGCGGAACCAGCGGGATGACTTCGGCTTCAGCCGGTTTGGGTTCTTCTGGAGCTTTGAACATCCATGAAACAGCACCGCCTCTGTCAGCATCCGGCGAGAGCAGAATGTTGAAACTGAAAGTGCCTTCCTTAAGTTCAAACTCGCGTCTCTCGGGGCGACCCGGCATGAGATCGGCGCTTTCCTTGTAGAACATACCGCTTACCGGTGCGGCGATCTGTACGGTCTCGAACAGACTGCGGTTCATAAAAATGGTGAAGCTGGACTTCTCAG
>Ga0172375_10007434_pt1 | contig 15018 bp, 9 predicted proteins | sample LakKiv1m_FD_114537 | JGI IMG/M metagenome (GOLD analysis project Ga0172375, IMG submission 114537) | Freshwater microbial communities from Kabuno Bay, South-Kivu, Congo - kab_092012_11.1m | ecosystem: Environmental > Aquatic > Freshwater > Lake | place: Democratic Republic of the Congo... | reverse complement strand
TATCAAAAAAAGTTTTTGCTTAACGAGATCGTGTCCGCTAAAACCGTAAAAAATCATTGGTATTATGGCTGGGGAATAAGGGGCTGGTTCTGGCCAAAAATGTGTATTTACAATGTCTCCGGTTTTGATGCAGTCGAAATAAAACTGAAAAATGGAAAAACCTACAGGATAGGCACAGATGAAGCGAAGAAATTGGAAGAAATTATACAAATTTCAAAAAAGCGCTTGGTTACAGCTTATAAACCGTGAGAGGGCGAACCCTTCCAAACGCCGGGAGAAGGATAAAATGATTTAGGGTAAAAATAAAGGATTTTGTCTTATATTCTGCCATACAGCAACACAAAATCTTTTTTAAATATCCGCGATTTGAATTACCTAAATTCCCTTGATGGTGAGTAAGTACTCACCTATAATATGGGTAATACAATTTTTAAAATAACTTATTATGAATCCTGATCAAAAAATAAGAGTAAAGGGGCTGGAAATTATTATTTTCCAGAAAAATGATGATGACTATATATCACTGACTGATATAGCAAAAAGTAAAAATCCTGAGAATACTGGACTGATAATTTCTCATTGGTTAAGTACACGATATACTGTGGAATTTTTAGGAATTTGGGAACAGATACATAATCAAAATTTTAATGTTACTGAATTCAGTAACATTAGAAATCAGAGTGGCTCGAACGGCTTTGTTCTTTCTGGTAAGCAATGGATTGAAAAAACTGATGCCATAGGAATTATTTCCAAAGCTGGACGTTATAGTGGAGGAACATTTGCTCATAAAGATATTGCTTTTGAGTTTGCCTCTTGGATTTCAGCAGAGTTCAAATTGTATCTTATTAAAGAATTCCAACGTTTAAAAGAAGAGGAAAATGAAATGAAATCTCTTGGCTGGAATACGAAACGTCTATTAACGAAAGTGAATTATAAGATTCATACAGATGCAATTAAGGAGAACCTTATCCCTAAAAATATTTCAAAGAAACAAATGGATTTTATTTATGCAGATGAGGCAGATGTATTAAATGTCGCTTTATTTGGAATGACTGCTAAAGAATGGCGAGATAATAATACTGATAAAAAAGGTAATGTTCGTGATTATGCGAATGTATCACAACTAGTTTGTCTCGCCAGTCTAGAAAGTATAAATGCTGAATTTATAAGAGAAGGACTATCTCAAAGTGAAAGATTGGGAAAACTCAATCAAATAGCAATTATCCAAATGAAATCTATTGCAGGAAGTGCCAGTCTTAAAAAATTAGAAAATTAACCTATTTCATTATCTTTGCAATCTTTCCTATCAATTCATTGAGATTTATTTTCTTTGCGGCTGAGACAAAGACTGGCAGGCATTTTTGATGTTTTTTTGTAAGATTTTCTATCGAAATTCTGTCTATCTCCTCAACGTATTTTTCGTCTTCGCTAAGCCAACCGAGGTGGCGAGCAGTTTCTTTTCCAGCTATTAAAACATTATGAGTGTCTGGATGAAGAATCCCCTTTTTTACAAGCTTGTCATGATCTGGCTCTTCAATTATTTCTTCCTTTTCTTTTTTATCCAAATCGATCGCGTCAATTTTATTAAACACATAAATCTTTGGTTTATCTGAAACACCAAGCTGATCCAAAATATCTTCAACAACAACAATCTTCTGTCTCATCATCGGATCAGAAATATCAATCACGTGAAGAAGTAGATCCGCATCGATCGCTTCTGACAATGTCGATCTAAAGGCTTGAATAAGCGAAGGAGGCAGGTCCTGAATAAATCCGATCGTGTCTGAAATCAAAATTTCCCTGTATTGATCTTTCAAATAAAGTCTACCGACTCTCGTATCCAATGTCGCAAAAAGTTCGTCTGCAATATATACATCTTTTCCTGTTAATGCTTTCAGCAAAGAACTTTTTCCGGCGTTCGTGTAGCCCACTAAAGCGACTGTTTTTAAATTTTGGCGTTTGCGTCTTTCACGATGGCCGCGATTTATCACTTCGTAATGTTCGAGCTTCTTCATGATCACGTCTTCCTGTTTTTTCAAGTGACGTTTCATCAGCTCGATATTCGTTTCTCCAGGCCCTCCACGCGTCCCTTTCACTCCTTCCTGCTGCATGAGATCCACACCCATTTTGAAGATACGCGGACCCATGTGGCGTATGCGCGCAAGATTGATCTGAAGTTTCGCTTCTGTAGTCGTCGCGTGCTTATCGAAAATTCTTAGAATTAAATCGATACGATCCCAGACTTCCATTTTTTCTTTGCGAAAAATTTCACCAAGATTAAAAAGCTGACCTGGCTTTGCGATGTTATTTAGAATCAGAAATTGTGTCTTTTCCTGTTTGGCAATTTCTACGATTTCTTCAATTTTTCCTTTGCCGATGAAAGTGGAATAATCCGGAATTGCGCGCTTCTGGATTGTCTTTATCACCACGATGCCGCCATAAGTATTTACCAAACACTCAAGTTCTTCCAAGCGCTTGTATGCCTCTACTTTCGACATTTCGAGAGGGATCACATCTATTAAAATTGCTTTAGGTTTTTGATTTTGTGACAAAGATTTTTTATTTAAAATTTGACGTATGAATTCTAATGACGGAAAATGTTTTAGCAAGATAATATTAACTCATTTTCCTATGATTTATCGAGGCAAAATTTTCAACCCTCAATCTCATACTAAATGTGACGTATATGAAGATGGCGGTCTTTTTGTAGAAAAAGGCAAAATCAAAGACATCGGCGAATACTCCAAATTAAGCAAGAAATACAAAAATGTCGAAACAAAAAAAGTTAATGGAGTTATCTTCCCGGCATTTTCCGACATTCATTTACATTGGGTGCAAAACCGAGTGAAAGGAACTTTTTCCGGGACTGAATTACTTCCTTGGCTCAAAAAATATATCTGGCCGGAGGAGTCCAAATTTTCGAAAAAAGAATATACAGATAAGATGCTCGCGAAATTTTATAAAGAGCTTGCTGAGAATGGAACTGTGAACGCGATCATATATTCATCAGTCCATAAATATCCGCTAGAGAAAGCCATCTATGAAGGCAAGAAATTTGGGAATTTCATTATTGGGAATGTTTTGATGGACATGAATTCGCCGAATTATTTACAAATGGGAACTAAAGACGAAATAAAACTCGTCGAAGAATTAGCAAAAAAATACAAAGATAAATATGCAGTCACTCCTAGATTTGCACCAACTTGTACAATGGAATTAATGAAAAAAACTGCATCAATCGCAAAAAAATATGGAAGCTTCATTCAGACTCATCTTTCCGAAAACAAAGGAGAGATAGCTTGGGTAAAATCACTATTCCCTGAACAAAAAACTTATACAGAAGTATACGAAAAGGCCGGATTGCTGGGCAAAAAAACCATTCTCGGACATGCAATTCACCTCGAAGAAAGGGAATTTGAAATATTGAAAAAAACCGGTACAAATATTGCTCACTGCCCTACTTCAAATATCGCACTATTAAGCGGTAGAATGCCTGTCGAAAAATTCATGAAATATAAAATCCCTTTCGCACTTGCGACAGATATTGGAGCTGGACCACGACTAAGTATGTTAGATGTAATGTCTACTTATATGGATATTCACAATAAAGCTCGTGCAAAACAACAAAAAAGAGGACTCAAAAAAGGTGAACTCGAAATTCCTGAAATAACATTTATAGATGCGCTTTATCGTGCGACACTTGCTGGCGCTGAAATCATGGGAATTTCAAAAGAACACGGCAACCTAAATAAAGGCAAAAAAGCAGAATTCATTGTTCTGGATTTTTAGTTTTATTATTCAGTTAAATTTGATATTCTTTTTACGCATTTATTTACTAACTAATATTTTATGCCAACACCAAAACCACCCGTCGATGACACAAAAAAGAAAAGTGGACTTACTTGGGTAAAGTTTATTTACCTCTATCTTATGACACTTGTTGGAATTGTAATGTTAGTTGTTTCTACAGTTGGATTTCTTGGGTTGGGACTAAGAGAATATGTTTTTGAAGTAAAAGATTATAGTGCTTTTGATGAACCTTATGAATGTACTGATGACACTCTTCTTTATTCTTACAATGAAAAAGGAGTAAAAATTGCAAAATATCCAAATCTACCTCAAACAGAAATCGACAAGAAAAAGGCTGATTGTACGGCTGATGCAAAAACAAGAAATGAGGCTCGTCATTCCAATGATGTAAAACGAGAAATTGCTGAATATCTTGCGGCATTTATCGTAGCTCTTCCTCTTTATGGTTATCACTGGAATCTTATCAAGAAAGACAACAAAAAATAATAATGAAATATAAAGCGGTCATGATGGATTTTGACGGCACTATAACCGAAAAAGGCAGTGCCGCTCCTTCCGAAAAAATGGCAAAACTTTTAATTGCAACGGCGAAAAAAGTGCCGGTGGCTTTTTGCACTGGAAGACAGCTTGAGTCTTTCAAAAAACACGGTTTAGTTGAACTTGTAAAATATATTCCAAAAAAAGATTTAGACTCTGTTTTGAAAAATGTTTTCTTGATCGGAGAAAATGGATCGATCGGATATTTTTATGACACGAAGATTCATGACTACAAAGAATTTTATCGAACAAAATGGCCAGATCGTTTAATTAAAAAAGAAAAACTGATGAAGGATTTAGCGCCTAAAATAGCGAAATTCGGCGAAGTGATAAATGTGCATCGCGTCGTACTTGTAATGAGAGCGCACAATGAACTAGACGGGATAACTCCGATTAATCTTGTGTACGAAAGATCGACTGAAATGTTTAAAATTGTCCAAAAATATCTAGAAAAATTAAATAAAAATTATGGGAAACATCTGCATATTGGTGATTCCGGGATCGGTGTAATTTTGTGTCCGGCAAACGGCGATAAAGACAATGGGATAAAGAAACTTGGCCAGTTTTTAAAGAAAACTCGAGGAGTTAAATTTTGCAAAAATTATCGCGGAATTCTAGTAATCGGAGATAGTCATCACAAAAGTGGAAACGATTATTATTTTTTGAATGGAAAATATGGGACACCTTATACCGTAGGAGAAAATGACGTAAAATCTAGATATCCTTTACAGGTGTATAATTACAACAAGAAAAAATTACTGCATTCGAAAGGAACAATGTATCTGATTAATAAATATATTTAATTAGAATTCATGTTTGGTAAAATTTTAAATAGAGTTTTTCAAATTTTAGTATATTCCATCCCCCTATTTATTATTTTGGGAATTTTCGACTATAGATTCCATAATTATTTCTGGGAAAATGTGAACTTTTTCAGGATTATTCCCGGGATTAGAATGTTTGATTTTTTTAGTGTGCTAGACATATATCTGCTTATTCTGTTTGTGATTTTCCTGATTCTTTTGATTATAAAAGAAATTAGAATTGAGAAAGGTTCGAGGTGGATAAATATCCCGATCATCTTGATAATCGTCGGCGGAATTATCGAAGTTTTTACATATACACAAATCGAGCCTTCGATAAAATCTCTCTGGTTTCAGGCATATTTAAATTACGCAAATCCTATTCTTTTGTTTTTTGTTTTAATATTTGGAATAAAAAATCAAAAACTATTTAAGGGCTTAAAAAGGTCATTTTTGATTACTTTTACAATTTTTGGCGGAGTCATTCTTTTTAAATTTTTTACAGATTTACTTCCTGGAGCAAATAGAGATTTTCTAGGGAGACTGGTATGGCCGTATATTGATCCATTCGTAGACATGAAAGCAGAAAGCGCAAACTGGCTCTCATATTTATTTGCCCCAATGATGCTTTTTGCCATTGTAAGACTCATTGAGAAAGCAAAAGAAAAAAATAGAGTAAGAAGCTATACATTGGAATTTTTAATGATTGTAATTTCTGGATTAATTTTGGTTTTAACGAAATCATACACTGGACTTGGAATTGTGTTTTTTATAATTGCATATTTAATTTTTGTATATTTACCAAAAGACAAAAGAAAGATTTTTTGGCTTGGAATAGTGATATTTTTAATAGTCGGCATCGCTTCACAATACAACACTCAAAAGTTTCAAATACTTTTGGGGAATTATAAAAAAGCAAATTCAATAGAAAGACGTTTGCAAATTTACGAATTTAATTTCAATGCATTTTTTGAACATCCAATTAAAGGAATCGGTCTTGGAAATTATCAAAGTTATTTTAGAGAAAACCAGCAAAAATACCTTAATGAAGTAATTCCTGAAGAAGAGATCCCTCCACATCCACATAACCTAATTGTCGGGTTCTGGAGTGATCTTGGAGCTTTTGGATTTCTAGCAATTATTTTTATTTATATTTTTGTTATCTGGAATATTTTTAAAGATTTTTCGAATCCAAATAGAAACTTATATTTACTTGTTTTTGCATATTTTCTAGGACATGGACTAATGGATTTACCTTATGGATTAGAAGAAAATTCGGTTTTATTTTGGATAATTTTAAGCTTCATATTTATCGGCCAACGGTTTTCTAAAAATAGATTCCCGCTTTCACCCTTTCGGGTATAAACACGGGAATGACAACGGATGGATCGCGGGAATGATCCGCCGCAGCGGATGGGAATGACGAACGAAAAGTTATATTGACTCAAACCTCAATAAAGCTTTATTATTCGCCTCCTATTTATATAATTTTAATCAAACCTTTTATGAAAAAGAAAATTCTTTCTTTTTTGGCATTGGCAACAATGTTTTTCACACTTGTTCCAATGACAGTGTTTGCTGAATTTACTTCAGTTACAGTAAATGCTTTAACTACTGATGATACAACTCCTGCATTGACTGGGACTGTGAATGACGGGACTGCTACTATTTCTGTATTAATTAAACAAAATGATGTAGCTATCGGGAATCCTTATACTGCTACAAATAATGGCACTACTTGGACTCTTGCTGACAACACAATTACTCCTGCACTTGCCGTAGGAACTTATGTAGTAGAAGTAACTGCTACTGTTGGAGAAACTGTAAAAACTGGAAATGGACAATTAGTAATTTCTGCTCCACTTACTATCAACACTTTTACTTTAAATAGCTCAAATGACGCTTCTTATTCTTGGGGATGTGATCCAGATTCTAATGATGATGACGAAGAATATTTAACTATAAATTACGCTTTAAATATTGCTCCTAGTTCTCTTTCTGTAGATATCGAAGATGAAAACGACAATGAAGTAAAATCTTTCAATGCCTCAAATGCAAATTTACAAACTGGAGAATTTGTTTGGGACGGAAAAAGTAGTGGTAATTTTGTAGAACCTGGAACTTATGAAGTTATAATTTCTGCTTCAAAAACAGGATTACAAACTGTAACTTCTACTAAAAATGTGGTTGTAAGTTATACAAATTCAGATAAACCTTCTATCTCTAGTTTTAGCGTTGATCCTTCTTCTTTCAATCCTGGGACAGAGGACGCAATTATTGAATTTACAAATGATGAAGAGGCTGATTTGACTGTAGAAATTAGAAATAGTCAGGGAGAAACTGAAAGAAAATTCTCTAATTATGAAGACGACACATATGATGCTGATTCTGAACATTCTGTAGTTTGGAATGGAGAAGACGACTCTGAAGAAAGAGTTGATAATGACACTTATGAAGTAGTTATAATTGCAAGAAATGATTACGGAGTTGATGTTGAAAAAGAAGATGTAACTGTTAGTGGATCAAGTGATAGTGGATCTTCAAGCAACTCTCATATTTCTGGCATCGATCTTGACCCTTCTTCTAGTTTTGAACCAGGAGTTGATGATGAATTAGTTATTGAATTTGATGTAAAACAAGATTTGGATGAATTACAAGTATATGCAGTTAGAGGATCTGAAAGCATTGAGCTTTTCGATGAGAGTGATGTTGAAGAAGAAAATAATGTTGAAGTTACATGGGATGGAATGACAGATGACGATGAATATGCAGATGAAGGAACTTGGAAAATCCAATTTAAATCTAAAGTAGGATCTACAAACTTAGTTGCAGCTGACACTATTGACGTAGAATACGACAAACCAACTATCAGTGATTTCTTTGTATCAAACCCAAAATTCGACAATGATCTTGGCGAACACACTTACGCTATATTTAGAATAAATAAGGATGCAATGATCGACCTTTATGAAATGGAAGGAAGTTCTGAAGAAGACACTATAGAGGAAGAAATGGAAGTAGAAGAAGATCAATGGTATGCGGTTGAATGGGATGGAGGAAGCTATGATTATGACGATGACGTTGGTCTTAAACTTAAGGCTATGAATAGATCTAATGAAGATATTTACAATACTAAGACTGTGAATGTAGATCTTACCGAAAATAAAGACACTAGCAGCAAATCAAGAATTTCAAATTATGATATAGATCCTGTAATTACTGATGGGAATAGTGAGATGGAAATATATTATGAATTAGAAGATCCAGCTGATGTAACAGTTACAATTCACAAAGGAAAATCTACATCTGGCACTACTATGATAGAACTTGTAGATGATCAAGAACAAGATTCTGGCGATCATACTATAAATTGGAATGGTAGAGATGATGATGGAGATAAACTTGCAAAAGGATTTTATACCTTAAAAATCGTTTCAAAAGATTCTTCTACAGATACTAAATATATTTATTTTGTAGTGGGAGAAGTGGGAGATGTTTCTGGATCAAGCAGCAGTTCTTCTAGTTCAGGAAGTTCTTCAAGCAAAATCAATCCTAATGTCACAGTAGATGGAGGAAGTTCTTCAAGTACTGGCTCAAAATGTGCTGGATTTACTGATGTATCAGCTTCTTCTAGTTATTGTTCTGCGATTACATGGGTAAAATCTGAAGGAATTTTTACAGGATACAATGATGGTACTTTCAGACCAAATCAAGCTATAAATAGAGGTGAAGCATTAAAAGTTGTATTTGAAGCTCTGAATGTTACCGTTCCTAATTCCGTAAGTGGGAATCTTGGATTTTCTGATGTAATAACTGGTGAGTGGTATATGCCTTATATAAAGGTCGCAAAAGATAAAGGAATATTTAATGGAGATTCCGGAAAAACCACAGCTAGACCAGAAGCAAGCGTAAATAGAGTTGAGATGTTGAAATTTATTTTTGAAGGACTTAAATCAGTTAAATCATATTCATTTAATGCTAGCTGTTCTCTTGTTTCAGGATATACAGATTTAGATGGCGGAGCTTGGTATTATAAATATGTATGTGAATCAAATAAGTATTCTTTGTTTGCTCCATTAAACAATTTTACATTCGATAAAGGAGCATATGGTACAAGAGGAGAAGTCGCTTCTGCATTGTATAAATTGCATCAAGCAGGGTTGTTGTAGAAATTTTAAAATTGGCTTATAGAAGCCCCCGCGAAGCGGGGGCTTTTTTGTTGCGCGATTATGGGGATTAAAATGCTTGACAAATTTTTTATCACTGGTAATATAGCAACCTTTGCAATTTTCGTAAGCAAAAAAATTTACATATATATATCTTAATAAAAACAATTTAATAACTTAACAACAAACATTATGTTGAAAAAATTGTTAACTCTAATCGTTGCAGTAGCTACTCTTGCTACATCAACAGCATTAGCAGTTGAGGTGAATCCTTCTGGAACAAATGTTTCACAAGGAACCGTTCAGAATTTTTCTGTAAATCCAACTTCTTTCAACCCATCAAATGATGAAACTGCTACAGTTAGTTTCAATTTGACTGAGGCTGCAGAAGTTTATGCTTACGTTGCATATCCAGATTCTGGACTTTTTGTTTTCTCTAACTATGCACAAACATCTGCTGGTAACGTATCTTATGTTTGGAGAGGTAGAGCAAACAATTCTGCATCTGGTGCAGTTTTAGCTGATGGTACTTATACTGTCAGAGCTTTTGCAAGAAACTCTTTAAATAGAATAGTTGGTTACGGACAAACTACAGTAACTGTAACTTCTGGTGGTGGACAAACAAATGAAGCTCCAGAGGTAATAAACATGGCTGTTAATCCATCAAGCTTCAATGCTGACGGTATTAGCGGTTCAACTTTAACTTTCAAATCAACTGAAGATGCTTATCTTACAGTTCAAGTAAAGAAATCTTCTAATAACTATTTAGTTAGATCTTTCTCTGCTTATACAAATGATCTATATGAAGCAAATAAAACTCAATCTGTATATTGGGATGGCAGAAATGATAGCGGAAATTTGGTTGATGCTACTACATATAAATTTGTCGTAACTGCAAGAAATGGTTACGGAGAAGATACAGAATCTATGAATGTAATAGTTTCTGGTGGAATTATTGATAATTCTATCATTACCAATTTCTCTATTGATCCTTCTTCAGACTGGGATCCTTCAAGTGAAGAGATGGAAATTGAATATGAACTTACAAAAGATGTTAAAAAATTAAAAATCGAAGCCGTACAAGTTTTAGGTGGCTCAAAAACTATCGAAATCATCGACGAATCTTCTGTAGATTCAGATGATTATACAGAAACTTGGGATGGAACTGATGATGACGGTGACTATATAAAAGATGGATCAACTTGGGACATCACAATTACAGCTACTACAGCAGACAACCATGTTGATGTTAAGAAACTTAATGTTTCAGTAACATACGATACTCCATCTATTACTGAAGCTTTCGTTACAAAAACATCTTTCGATCCAGAAGAAGATGAATTCACAAACTTAGTTTTCAAAATAAATCAAACTTCAGAAGTAACTGTTGAGGTTTATGAAGGAGCTAAGAAAGAATTCGAATTAGTTGAGAACATGGATGTTAAGAAAAATAAATGGTATTCAGTAAAATGGGACGGACTTGATGAAGACGGAGACCCTGTAGACGAAGGACAAGATTGGAAATTCAAAATTACTGCTGAAAATACAACTGATGATGATGTAAACAATGTTATAACTGTAGATGTAAATGTTGAAAGCGACGGAGATTCTACAAAGAAAGCTTATGTTACTAACGACTATACAATTCCAGTTATTACAGGTGATACAGATGAATTAACAATCAAATATTGCGTTGATCAAGACGCAGAAGTATTCATGGCTATCTACAAAGGATTATCTGGTAGCGGAAAAGAACAAATTGAACTATTAGATTATGTTGAACAAAATGGTGGATGTCATGAAGTAGAATGGAATCTAATCGACGAGAATGGAAAATCTTTAAAGAAAGATATCTATTCTTATAAGATAGTTAGCAAAACAGATAGCGGAAGCAAAGATACTGAAATCGGTAGATTCGTAGTTGGTGACGGAGAAGAAGGTCCAGATACTACAACTTGCAAAACTACTAAATATTCTGACGTTGGAAGCATCAATGATGCAGAACTATGTGAAGCTATTGTTTGGGTAACTGATAAAGGAATTTTCGGAGGTTATCCAAATGGAACATTCCAACCTTACTCAAATATTAATAGAGCTGAAGTTCTAAAAGTTATATTACTATCATTCAATTCTGTACTTCTTCCACCAAATGGAACAAATCTAGGATTCTGGGATTTAAACCCATACGAATGGTATATGACATATGCTAGAACAGCTCAATTCTACGGAATGTTATCTGGATACCCAGACGGATCTGCAAGACCATCAAGCTATATCAATCGTGTTGAATTCTTGAAATTCGCTCTTGAAGCTATGAAATCATTCAAAGGTGTAAACCTAATCGGGATGAATTCAAACTACGTAGATGCTGATTACACTCAATGGTATACAAAATATATTGGAGCAGCTTATTCTTACGGATTATACACACCTAGCTACTTCAATGGACAAAATTACTTACATCCAGCTTGGTACGTACAAAGAGGTGAAGTTGCATTACTACTTTACAGATTAAATAAAGCAGTTGGATACATGGACTAAGAGATGTAAGGACCTTAAACACTAATACGACAGAAAATTTTTCATAGGAATGAGGGGAAAAACCCACTGAGCAATCGGTGGGTTTTTTCTGTGAAAAAATAATCTTATTTTCGGCTCGCTTCTGCCAAAAAATACATATTGACAAAAGCTAAAAATATTAGTAAACTTTCGCTCCTGATTATTACTGCCTATAGAATGCCCGCTATATGCAAGTATTCATAGGCCATTGGCGAGTCCAATAGGTCTATCAAAGTAGCCCTAATGTGTCTCAAAGTATGTAGTCAGAGTTCTTTAACAACTCGCATTAGACTATTTACTTTTTTTGTTTCTTGGGGTTGCACCCCATGGAGACAACAACAATCCTTCTAAAAGCGGGCACTTTTAGGCATGTTGTCTCCATGAATGCAATCCCAAGAGACTGATGGCTACCTCTTGGGTTTAGATATAAACCCCCTGTTTTACACGACCCTAAAAAGTCGTGCTGACATATCTGAGTCTTGATATTCTGGCTAGTGTCTAGTTCCTGGTGAAACTCGGAAGACTGTTTCCGTTCCCAAATCCCTCCTACGCTGAGGCGTACGGAGGCAACAAGGAGAGTGCGATGAAGATCTCGACCAACTCGTTCTTGGCCGCCCTGGCCCTGTGCCTGGGCATGATGTTCAACCTGACGGCCTGTGGGACCCAGTCCTACGAGCCGTCCATGAGCGTCGGCGACGGGGGTGGAGACCTCGACGCCGGCTCGACCGAGTGCCCGCCCAACCTGCCCTGCTCCGAGTGCGACGCCTGTCCGACCTGCTCCGAGTGCGACGGCGGATCCTGCGGTGACGCGGACTGCCCGACCTGCCCGGATGCCGGCGAGTGCGACGGCGGGGACTGCACGACCTGCTCCGAGTGCGACGGCGGGGATACCGATTGTGGTACCTGCCCGGAGTGCCCGGACGCTGGCGGAGACGACGATGCTGATGCCGGTACGACTGACGGCGACGCCGGCACGACCGACGGAGACGCCGGCACGACTGACGGAGACGCCGGCACGACCGACGGAGACGCCGGCACGACCGACGGAGACGCCGGCACGACTGACGGCAGCTCCGACGGCGGACCCGGCGACACCGGCACCGACGGCGGCTCCGACGGCGGACCCGGCGACACCGACACCGACGGCAGCTCCGACGGCGGACCCGGCGACACCAGCACCGACAGCGGCTCCGACGGCGGACCCGGCGACATCGACACCGACGGCGGCTCCGACGGCGGACCCAGCGATGGCGGACTCACCGACGGCGACACCCCCCCGGGATGTCCGATGGGATTCGCGTTCGACAGCACCGGGATCTCGTGCGTCCCCGCGGAAGGCATCACCTTCCAGGTGACGGCCCCCACCTTCACCCTGAAGATCAAGAAGGCAGGGGTACCGGAGACGAGCGAGACCGTCGCCATGATGAAGACCGTGACGTTCCTCCCCTCCCAGATGCCCGGGAAACTGGGTCTGATGGGCGGATACCCCGGAACGCCGGCCGACGTCAGCGTGATCCTGCCCGACAACTTCGAGAGCCTCCCCCAGGACGTGAAGGACTTCTACAGCTTCACGATGTGCCTCGACTGGAACGGCTCGATGAACTACGAGCCGCCCAACTGGGGAGCCTGCGTCAACACCAACTCGTGGGGGTTCGCGGGACAGGTCATCGTCTACCTGCCCGCACACGAGACCACGCCCAATCCCGGAGATGGTGACGTCGTAGATGGCGGAGACGGAGACGTCGTGGACGGCGGTGAGACCGACAGCGGTCCGCCCGAACCGCTGGTCTGCATGAACGGCCTGGTCCTCGACGCGATGGGAACGCACTGCGTGCCCCCGTCGTCGTCGTTCACCATGCTGAACATGGCCTCTGTCTTGCTATTCACCCAGGGGGTCACGAACCCTGGCGCGCCCGACATGTTCCCCCTGCCGCCGGGATCGCAGAACGTCTCCTTCGTGAGCTCCGAACAGCCCGTGTGGTTCGGAGTCAACTGGGGAGACTCCGACCCCTTCATGTTCATTTCCGTCAACGACCTGCCGGCAGACTTCGACGCGATGCCGGCGGAGTACAAGGCGTCGTACCAGGGGCTCTTCTGCCCGTGGGACGGCTCGTCGTTCGAGACCTTCGTTCCGACCAACCTCGCAGACTGCGAGACGGACGTCGTCTTCGACTCGTCGAGCCACCCCACGTGGCCGGGCGTCTGGTGGATCTTCCCGTCCAACGGGCTGGACGGGCCGTGATCAAGTTCAAGTAGCCATCGCGTGACCTGAGGGGCGTGCGGGGGCGAGTCGGTTTCAGCCGACTTCGCCTCCGCCGCCCTGATGGTTGCATTCAAGTGAATAAAAAATTCACTTGAGTCTAATGCGAGTTCACTTCTATTTTCATAAAATGTATCATTCCCGACCTGATCGTGAATCTATATTAAAATAGATTCTGAAACGAGTTCAGAATGATAACTTTAAGTTCATATCGACCTCATAGTCGTTTTTTGGCTTGCCTCCACAATAATTTCAAAAAAACAACTTGACTTACTTGCAGTTTTTGTTGTATAGTTTCGCTCCTGTAATTATTGCTTATAGTATGCTTGCTATATGTCTGCATGCATAAGCCATTGTTGGGAAAATATTTTTCTCAGAATAATTTTCAGGAGATCTTTTAAAACTCGCATTAGTTTTAGGATCACCATTATGAAAATAATTTTTTTATTTTTGTAATGGTGGTCCTAACATATAACCAACCCTTTTTTCCCTCGATGAAATCGAGGTTTCGATAAGGAGACAAGACTTCGGCTTGAGAGATCACGGAGTTCAGTTTCACAGGACAAGGTGGCCGCGTGCCACCAAAACCACGGAGGTTCCGATGAGCCAGCAGACCATTTCCCGTTTCTTCATGATGATCGGCATTCTCGTGCTCGCCATGGGGTGCGGCACGAACAGCTACGAGGATGGCGGCGACGCCGACTCGTACGACGACGACGGGGGCAACCCCGACGGCGACACCAACCCCGACGGCGACAAGTGCCCGAGCGGCCAGATCTTGTGGGACGGCACGCATTGCGTCCCGCAGAACTGCCCCGAGGGCACCGTCCGCAACGAGGACGGGTACTGCATCCCCGAGTCCGGAGGTACCTGCCCGAGCGGC
>Ga0172375_10007433_pt1 | contig 15018 bp, 11 predicted proteins | sample LakKiv1m_FD_114537 | JGI IMG/M metagenome (GOLD analysis project Ga0172375, IMG submission 114537) | Freshwater microbial communities from Kabuno Bay, South-Kivu, Congo - kab_092012_11.1m | ecosystem: Environmental > Aquatic > Freshwater > Lake | place: Democratic Republic of the Congo... | reverse complement strand
TTCGCTATATTTTAAGCAAACCGGCAAGCGGCTGCGTGTATATGAACCGCCTTTTTTATTATTGTGCTCTTTTAAGCGCCGGATTAAATCTGTAGTTATTCCGCAATATAAAGATTTATCGCTGCATTCTAAAATATAGATATGCCACATAATTAATAATTGTTTGGCCCTTCGACGCGTAAAAGAGTCGAACCATGGCTCCCCCGGGGGGCCTAGAAGTCCTATATATCTTACCACAATTTGGGCGCTTGTTGTATAGCAAAAAATGTGAATATCTCTGATTTTGCTGGATTCAAGAGGCATTTATATAGCCGAAAATGTCCCAAATGTCCACTTTTATAGCGAGATATTCGACGTAACTTCTTTATCTCTAATATGTTAAAAGATGTCCATTTTAGAGAGGTGGACAAAGTTAAATATTCCTACCTTTTCTGATATCTTTGGTAGTTTTTGCACATAGTAAATCGCTCATCTTCGCGCTGTATTTAACCATGATACCCGAACCGTAATTATCAATTTTTCTCGGAAGCGCTTTGATTGAACCTTTTTTCAATATGTATACTTTGTGCAACTCATCAAGATTCATGTTTCTTTCTGTTACTACATGTTTATGCATCTCATCTCGGGTTTTCTTATTAAGGCCTTCGAACATTTCTTTACGAGGTCTCAGTTCCGTGTATTCAACTTCAGCTATATGCGTAATTCCGCTTCTTTCCGATTTTCCTTGCTCATTCTTAAGGTGAGTTCTTAAAAATGCTATATATCTAGCATCTGGTCCTCTCATTGATTGAACTGCAACATTTTTCTGTAGTGATAGTTCCCAAAATGCCGGGTTAGTAAAAACGACTAGTACATCAGATATGTTTTTTACCTTTTGTTCCTCAATAATTTTTTTATTATGCATGGTATCTCCTATGTAATCGCTGAATAGCTCAGCGATTCTTCTGTTCTTTCTTTTGCAATTAAGCGTTAATTTTAAGAGGCTTTCCCAAGAAAAGAACTCAAACTCTTCAGAGCTTCTATTCAAGCTCTTTTGAATCTTTTCTATTTCTTTCCTATCTATGGGGTCTTTTGCAACATACACTAAGCGCGTACCGCTTTCGTACTCAGCTTCTTTATTCCTAAGAATTTCATTATAGGGTTTAATTTGTTTTATGATCCGGTCAGTTTTTGTTGGAACAATTTTTGATTCAAGAAAGATGAGGTATTTACCAGGAACCTCTAACTGTAAATCAATAATGCTAGTCTGCGATTTAAAAACATAGGGAACCAGTATTTCTATATCAACTCTTTTTAGCTCCTGCTTTGTAAGCTGTATACCTAATTTATTTAAGAAATTGTGCAGAATATCAGGGTCTTCTTTAAGCAAGAAACCAAAAGCGGCAGAAAGCTGATCTTCGTTTTTGCTTACTTTTTTTAATAATTTGAATATATTATCGGTCAGCATAAATTGTAATGTTTAACTTTAATAAACCTGGAATATTAGTAAAGCGTCTTACAGATCCCTCTCCCAATATTGGCCTTAAGAGTGCATTCAGAAGCGCTACCGTTACATTTTGCTAAATACCCACAATTTATCAACGCAATCGGGCAAAGTTTATCTTTTGTTGGGATACAAATTGCTTCAATTCCATCTTTACCGAAAGGACAAACCTTGCACAATTTCTTAGAACACATTCTTGGAACAAAATCAAACGTAACATCAAATTGCTCCGGATAAAAATTGTCGATAGTGCTCCCATTTCTTAATTCGTCATAAAGCGCCCTTATGATTTCCGGCATATTCCATCTACTGGGGATCTTATTAATATCTAAAACGCTTCCGAATAAATTATCTTTGAAAAGCGGGCTATTATTCCAAACATCGCCTGGAAGTTCTATTTGATGCATTGGTAATTTATCCCAAATTCGAACAAATTGATCTGAATCCTGTTTTTCGACTTCTTTGATAGCTTCTAAAAATACTTTTCTATATAAGCCTTTTTTATAATCTCTAACGCAACACCATAATCTTTTCTTACCAATCGTAGATTTTGACTTAAATTCATGCAGCGCCTTTTCAAATTCGTTATCGTCTTCTAAAATTTTTAAAGCTCTGTTTAAGCCCGCCTTCTTACTTTTTAATGAGTAAGTTAATATATGCAGGCTATTCGCAACTCTAATTAGTAGATCATCTGTTTTATCGCTGAATCTTTTTATGGTCTCTATTATATATTTAACTATGTTTCTTTCATATTTAGGTGCATCTAAGATAAGCAATGTTTGTAAAATATTTTCATAATCATCAGTTATATATCTGGAAGCAAAAGCGGTGCCCTTGGAATCTTTGAACCTAAATTTTCTTTTTCCTTTATCAAGATAAGATTCGTAATGTTTGTCTAAAATATCCTTTGGTTTGAGATTGCGATCTGAAGAATATTCGTGTACCAATTGAGAGAATACAAAACCACCCTTATCCCAGATAATCTCGAAAGGCATCTGCCTATCAGTTATATAGCATAACCAGTGTGTAAGTATTTTTTCACTACTAGTTAGATTATCTCTAAAGAAGTTAATAAAATTATAATTATTTTCATCGCACCATCTAATATTGTCTAGCCAAGAAATAATTGCACAGATGTTCTTAGCAGATATCGCATTTTTAACTATAGAATTATGCTTCTCTTTATTATGCATAAGCTTCTTATGATCTCATCTTACTACTACAATAATAGATGAACTTCTGCCTAGACCATCGGAACATGTAATCCTATGTCTACCTAATTCCATGTCCCATAGTATTTTATCACCGTTTAGGCTTGAGTTATAGAACTTTCCATCCACGAACCAAAACAGTTTGTCGGCATCCAGTGGGCCCGATGCTTCAAGTGGCAGCTTTCGTTCTCCTTGTGTCCCGGAAACAAAGTATTCGCATCTGTGTGATGGGGATATAATCTTAGGTTTATCTTCATCAAGGTCTACCGCTTTATTAGAGGCTACCGCTATTTTCTCATGAACAGTGCATTTTCGGTTAACACTGCACAGTTTTATATATAAGTCTGTAACAGCGTGTGGGCAACTTTCACTCGCTGGTTCACCGCTTAAGGCACATACTCTACGCTCACCAATCGAATCCGGCATTTGATACCAAGGTGCTGGCCTTTTTAAATATAGCCAATCAAATATCTTCATAGCAAGGGGCGCTGCTGTATTAACTCCAACAAGTACCCTGGCTGGCCTGGCTGAAAAATTACCAAGCCAGATACCAACTGTGTATTCCGGATTATAACAAACAGTCCAGGCGTCTTTGTGGCCATAGGACGTGCCTGTCTTCCAGGCAACCTTAGGATGGATCTTATCATCCCTATATATGCCTATCTCTTCAAGCCGCTTTGTATCAGAAATTATGTCCGTAACTAGATATGCCGCGCCTTCTGAAAGCAATCGCTTTGAGGTTACTTCCTCTTGCTCGATAAAACTATATGGTTTATATTCACCGAGCCGCGCCAATGTCGCATAAGCATTGGTTAATTCAAGTAAATTAACATCGCCTGAGCCAAGGGTCAAAGCAAGGCCATAATGGTCTGGGAGTTTCTTTAGGGTAGTTATGCCTGCATCCTTTAAAAACTGATAGAGTTTTCTATATCCAATCTTATCTAACACCTCCACCGCTGGGATATTCAGAGAGTCAACTAGCGCTTCTCGTACGGTTACGGGCCCTCTAAATTCTTTGTCGAAATCAAGTGGGGCATAGCCATCATACTGTACTGGAATATCGTTAAGGATCATTTTAGGTGTGTAAGCGCCCTCTTCAAAGCCAAGTGCGTAGGTAAATGGCTTTAAGGTCGAACCTGGACAACGCTTACTCAACGCGCCGTTTATCTGCCCAGAGTTCTCTTTTGAGAAATAATCAGCCGAACCAACCATCGCCCTTATTTTACCGGTGCTATTTTCGATAACAACGATTGCGCCGTTTGTTACACCATACGGCCTAAAATCTTTAATAGCCTCTTTAAGCGCATTTTCGGCAAAATATTGAATAGCAGGATCGATCGTTGTTTTGATATTTTTTGTACCGGCATAGCGTCTAGTCACAAAGTCAGCAAAATGAGGAGTTTTAAATGGAAAAATATTGTTACCGGCTAGAACTGACTCCTTGATAGTATCGCCACTCTGCGCTGTCGTTATATAACCGTTTCTGACCATGCTTTCCAGAACCATATTTCTTCTTTTTTGAGCTCTTTGAGGATAGCGATTTGGCCGCAGTCTTGATGGTGATTGCGGTATACCGGCCAATAGCGCACATTCAGTAAGCGTTAAATCCTTGGGTTGTTTATTGAAGTATCTAAGTGAGGCCGCCTTAACACCATGAATATTGCCACCGTAAGGCGCTATTTCGAAGTAAAGCTTTAGAATTCCATTCTTTGAATATAACGTCTCGAGCTTAATGGCATGTACAGCCTCAATAATTTTATTTGGTAAGGAGCGCCTTCTATTTTCGATGATTCTTATAACCTGCATGCTGATGGTTGAGGCACCTGAAATTACTCTGCCATTCTTAAGGTTCAGCTTTGCTGCTCGCATTATAGCTAAAGGGTCAACGCCGAAATGCTTCCTAAACCGATTGTCTTCAATAGAAAGGGTAGCATTGATAAGCTGTGGATTTATTTCGTCTAATTCAACCGACATTAGCCAAAGCCTCTCTTTATTGGTAAATACTCGTAAAAGGTTGCCTTGGCTATCGAGTATACATTTTGAATACTGTATATTCTTTATTGCCTCATATGGGAATGGGGCAATTTTAAGCACTATAAAATAGGTACTCAGGCAAAGCGCACATATTGAAAGAAATCCTACTAATGTGCGCTTTAGCCAGATGGTTAATCCTTTAGACATAATTAATCTCCTACCTCAACATAGCCCTGCCCAGAGATGCTTACTATGCTTGGGTCGTACATACAAGATGCGCTTATTGCAGGTAGTATAAACTTACCCTTGGTTACAGCTCTTACCACATAGCGATAGTGCAGGTTGTTCGCGGAGCTCAAGTCCGTAAAAAGAAGCAGCCTGTCATCACGCATATCAACGTGAGTTGGTTCAATCATATCCTTCTTAATCCACTCTACAGTTTCGCTTGTGGCAATGCGTGGATTTTCGATCTCAAAACAAGCGGGCAGAAGATCTTCTACAACGATATTCTTGTATGCCGCGATAGAATTAAACACTATATCTACTACTATCGCATCTCCTTGTTTTATCTTCGTTATATCCAGGGCTTTACCATCACGGCTAAAGAAGTTCCTTTTTACCAGTATACCGTTATTTTTTTCTTCTACCTTCTCTGAAGTAGGAACTCCTTCGCTTACCCAATAATAATAAGCAGATCCTTTACCCTGGATAGTAGCCTTGATATCTTTACCAGCAAGCATCGGGTTATCGAGAACTAACTCTTTTTGATTATTAAACTCAGCGACCATATTCCCATCGACCGAGATTGTCCCTGAGTAATTTACGTCTTGCTTTTTGATATAGTCTGCATACTTACCCAGGGCAAGAAGCGCCATTGCATTATCCTGAGTCGTTTCCCAATTACCATTTTTCATTGAGCCTTGCAACCGCTTAACCAAAGTGGGCACTATGGGATTTTCCGGCTCTATATCCATGTATATGGATAATGCAATAGCGTTAGCTCTCGTATACGAATTGAGGCTATCGCCTGTGTTTCTATCTACCTTTACATCCGGCATGCCAGCGCCTAAGATTTCTTGAACAGCCTTTTTATCCCCTAAGGCAAAGAGTGATGCCGCGAGGTGAAATCTTGCATATTCTGGTAGCTTATCCTTTACTTCTTGAAGCCTACGAATCCAGGAAGACTTGAGTCGCCCTGCCTTTGAAAGAACATAGCAGCTATACGCCTTAAGTTCTAATGGATAATCCTCATCTTTGCCAGCGAGTATTTTTTCACAGTAATCAAGCGCGCTATTCTTGGCAAAGTCGGGAACGGCGTATCCTGCGTTTTCCGCTTCAACTAGGAAATTGGTCGCGTATACACTACCTGAATCATAGGTGTAGCTATACCCCGGCCAGAAAGAAAACCCTCCTGAATAGGTTTGCATGGATAAAACCCTTCTTATCCCAGCGTCAATGCAGCTATCTATCTGTGAGGGGTTAAATTTTTTAGGATCAACGAGCGAAGCTATATCCTTTAAGTATAGAAGCGGGAACGTACACGAAGTGGTTTGTTCGATGCACCCGTAAGGATACTGCACCAAATACTTTAAGCCTCCAGCGAATTGAAGCGCCGGTAACGAAGTCACTACCAACTTTATATTCTCGGTATTCTTTAACCACCCTCCGGGTAGCTTTATATCCTGATCACCAGGAGCCTTTATTACACCAGAACCAATCAGCGTTGTAAAGGGAACGGGTGGCCTTACAGCGAGTTCGGTTTCTGATTCAGTCGCATAGCCTATCCCTTGCGCCTTAATAGTTATGGTGGCCTTTTGCGGGGTCGCTGGGGCCTTAAGCTTAAAATTAGCCATGCCTTCTTTATTATTTTTGATGCTTAGAATAAACGACTTCTCAGAATTAAACGAAAACCCTTCCGATGTTTCCAGACTAACCGTAACGTCTCCATCTTTTCCTGTTGAATTAAACACAGACACAGGAACAATAAATTCATCGTTTGTGGAAAGCACCCTTGGAAGGCTTGGTTTAATCATAAGCGGTTCGGTGACTTTCAAATCCTTATCTGAATTACCAAAGTCAGAATCTCCTATTGCAACCGCCATAATACGAAGGCTTCCCGAAAACTGCGGAATGTCGAATTCTGCGCTTGCCTTGCCATCTTTTCCGGTAACTATACTGCTCTTCCATAGCACAACGGGCTTTACCCTTTGAGCGCTTATGGGGTTAAGGCGCTTTTTAGGATCGTAGGGCGCCTGGTCTCCTGAAGGGTTGGAATCTGCGCCAACCTTCTTCTGCCCAAATTCCGGGATAAGTAGGGAATAGATATCACTTGTTAGAATATTGTTTCCTCTTTTGCCATAGAAGAAGTCAAACGGATCGGGTGTCTTAAAATTGGTTAAACGCAAGATACCCTCATCAACCAAAACTAAAGACACCTCTGTCTCTTCGGGCATCCCTTGCGTATTCTTTACCTCTATATCTACTTTTACCTTGTCTTTGGGGGCGCTTGAGGCTGGGCTTGCAATCTTAAGATCTAGCTTATGCGATGAATTATCGATTGCTATAGGGATAATCCCATAGGCTCGATATGCAACCCAATCTTCGTTAGGATCTACTGGCCTTATGACCGTAACTGCGCAGTAGGCATTGGGTTTCCAGGCCTCTTCGACTGTTAGGGGGACTTCTTGTGTTGGGTTGGATAATTCCACAACTTTAGTTGTAATTACCTTATCTTTTGAGACAGTAATCAATGCCTTACCCTTAAAAGGAGATTTGATGGTTAGATTGGCTGTTTCACCAACTGCATAAGACGTTTTATCCAGCTTTAGTTCGATCCTATCGGGCCGCTCCATTGCCCAGGGCATATAACCTGAGTCTGAACAATAAAAGGCAAGACTCGCGCCATGTGATGCTGCGTCTTTTCCTTTTATGCGGATTACATAATCGCCCCATGATTTAGGGGTATAGCTAAAAGAAGAGCTGCCCTGTTTTAATGTATCGGTTAAAACCACTTCTTCTCTGTTTTCTGAAACATACCTATATTCACCCTTATCATCCTTTTTAAGGATGTTACTGTATACGACCTTGCAGATGTTAACTTCTAGATCAGATACATCGATTTTCTTGCCATTGGGCGAGAGCGTAACGTAGTCAAATTTAATTTCGCTGCCTGGCGCAGCATATCCAGCGGCAGCTTGTCTTATACCTATATAATAAGGATACGCGTCAAACATCCTTTCGATATGAGAGGTAACAGCGCGGCCTCCAACTTCCTTAACCACAGCGCTTATTTCGCATCGTAGCGCTGATGGGGGAGAAAGCTTCTCAGGAAGTTTTAATTCAAAACTCGCGTTTCCATTGCTATCGGACACCTTTTCATCAACGCTCGTTGTTTGAAAAGAGAACTTTTTAGTGGCATCGATAAATAAATAATCTTTAAACCCTTCTGGTTTAAATTCCTGCGATTTTAGATCATAAAGAACCTCGACATTTCTACCTTCCGCAGGGGCGCCAAAAAACTGCTCTGCCTTTACATTAATAGGAATGGCTTTATTGGCTTCGAGCCTATCCTCTGGCATGGTTACTGTCACTTTAAGTCTATCCGGCATAAACTCTTCAACGCTAAACTTTACGCTTCCAATTACCTCTTTTGACCCGGGCAGCATAAGGTTAGCTGTATATCCACCGGTCAGCGCGTAGTCTGGGATATCGATGTCGACGTCAACGCTACCAAATTGCGAGAGCACCCCATTAAGCTTTGCAAATTGCCTGCCGTCCGGCCGAATAATCTCAAAAACCACGGGAAAGCTCTCTGGCTTCTCCTGGTTCGGGCCTCTTAGAACAGCTCTTAAATGAGCTTTTTCACCTGGCCTAAACACGCCTCTATCCGTATAAAGAAAACCTTCATAACCAGAGCTTATATAAGGCCTTCCTTCAGTCTTAAAATCGGTCTCGGCGAGGGTACACTTTTCAAGTTCAATAAAGGACTGATCTCCATCTTTAGAAGCTGTAACAACAAATGGCTTTCTATCACCAGACCAATCAACATCTTTAAATTGAACTAACCCATTAGTGTCGCTTGTGCCTTCTGATAGCTGCTGGTTGGTTTTGCTAAATACTTTTACCGTAGCTCCTGCAACAGCACTACTAGAGGAAAGCGAATTTAACCAGACGAATAGATCATGCTCTGATTTTTTGACTACCATACCTATATCAGAGGTAAGTATAAGCTTTGAATCACCACTCCAATAATAATCAGAGTCTGGTTCGGTTAACCTCATAAAGAAGATGCCACGCGAAGCTCCCTGCACAAGCTCTTTTAGGTTTAAGAGAATGTCTGTTGGTTTATTACGCTCAACGTTTATGGTTATTGTCTTTTCAATAACATCGAGTCCTAAATCGTCAGGGATGCCATAGGATTTAGAGTTATTTAGAAGATAGACTACATTATTGTCATATACTCGGTGTATCTTTACCTTGACCGCATCTATATTGGTTACCTCGATAGGTATGTTTTGATTTCCTTTTAAAGAAACGTACATACCAGTAACTTTAAATCGGTAGGTTGGGTCGTAGTCGGGCATAACAACTGATCTCTTAATAGATTGATTTAGCTTGAGCTCTTTGGCAGAAGGCAAGCCTTTGAGCACCTCTACATCGTAGGATTCTCCAGGCTTAAAATCACCGCGCAGAACTATACCGTCATATCTTTCTTCAATGATAAAATCGACCTTGGGGGTTACCTCTATAAAACCTTTGATTTTGGATATGTCGACATCTTTGTTTAACTCAATGGCAATAACTGTTTCTGTTCCGGAGGCGCTCGGCTTAATATCTTCGACTTTGAAGTCGCGTTCGGTAATGCTTTCGACTGCCTTCTTCACAGGCCAGAAGATCTGCCTAAGATTTCCACCTACAGTAGACATGATGCTAAAGCGAGGCCTTTTAGTAAAACTTTCTCTTTTTTCCAAAACAGACACAATCTTCATTAACCCGACTACGTTAATTACAACAAATAACGCCGTGATCCAAACCCACCTTTTCTTAAAGAAACCTAACATCTGACGCCTCCCTCTTCTACAAACACCAAACCGTTAAATTTATCGTTAACCGCCCGGTTAACATAATCTTTTTAATCATCGTCTCTACCATAGACTATCTTTGGAGCGCTTGTCGCTAAAGGATTATTCGCGCTTTCAGGGCTGATTTTACTACCATAACGACCAATTGGATTATTAACGCTATCAGGGGATATGGAACTGCCATATCGCCCGATGGGATTACTGATTGATTCGGGGTCAAGGGTATTACTACTTACTTTACCTAAGTATTTTCCGTCTTGGCTGTATAATTTTGGAGTGTCTGTGGCAAGAGGATTATTCACGCTATTAGGACTTACAGAGCTACCATAGCGGCCTATAGGGTTATTTATACTTTTAGGCGATATGGAGCTACCATATTGGCCTATGGGATTACTTGTAGAATCAGAATCTAAAGTATTCTCGCTGTATTCACCAAGGTATTCGCCGTCTTCGTCATCGCAATATACGTAAGGGGCAACCAAGCTGGTTATAAGCAGTGCTAATATAATTAATCGTCTCATCTTTTGTACCTCCTCAAATAAAAAAACCTCCGCCAGCCACACAATAATGGCTAACGAAGGTTTTACTTTTTTAAAGTCCAGGTTCCCCCTTGAAACGCAGGACTAGCTAAACAGAAGCAACCGCACATCACAACGAGCCCACCAGGTGCAAAAAACTGTTAAAATATATTATCGGCTTAAAATTCAAGCCGCGTATGTCCTATAAACACAAAATCCTTCGGTGGCATATTTATCCACTCGAAGGTTTTACTTTATTAAAATCCGGGATTTACCCCTTCTAACACGGGACTATCCTAATTGTGGATATAAGTATACCACCACTGTCTCATTTGTCAAGGGTTTTCGTGCTATAAGCTAAAATGCCTTATTATAGCCGTCTTGTCGTATGCCAACGTCACCACCATTTGTAAGGCGTCCAGGGCATCGTCATGGCTACATTTAGGGTAGAATCTTAGTTCCTCAAGCAGCATCCGGTGCTTCCTAGAGAATTTTATTTTCCCGCTCTTTATCATTGGCTGAAGATTTTCGATACGTATCTGTTTATTAGAAGTATTCTTTATTTCATCTACAACGATCCATTGGTTTAGGGCATCCGCGCGATCCTTCAATTCTTTAACCATGAGCTCCTGAAAGTTATTCGTCTCTAAGCCAAATCTTGAAACGTGCCTCATCTTATTGTACTGCAATATGCGTTCCATAATCATATCGGGCGGAACACGCGCCAAATCCTCATCAAGAACATATATGTTTCCTGTGGTTCCTGATATAGCCGCAATAACTATCGCAGAATAATCACCGGCCTCTCTATCCTTACCAAGACTAGGGTCACAGGCTCCATATATTAAGAGGTCACCTCCTTTTGCCCTTAGAAGTTCTTCTACAGAATTATATTTGTCATCCCAATACTGAACGTCGTTTATATTGAATACGCAGTCTTTAGAGCTAACGGGATCGTTTTGCATCTCGCAATAGAAGCTTATATCGCCATCTACTAATTTCATCACCATCAGCTCATAGTAGCTCTTAAATTCTGGCCACAGCAATTTAACCCCTTTTAGCATATCTTTCTCGTTATCGTTGTAATACCGCTTGGCGGCTACTTCTCCACTTGCGCCATTATATTTCTCTTTATCAACATATATATTCTCCCATTTAGTCCAGAGATCCTGCCTTTCCGCAAAAGAGATAACCGCCCTATAAACCCTTTTTGTCCATCCGGGTGCCTGACTGGGGCTAATATACTTAGCCAAGAGCGCGTTATAATGATGCGTTGTCCCAATAAAAACTACATTGGCATCGCTAGAGCCAGCCTTTATGATTGACTTGGTAAGCCATTCATCAAGGCCTCCAGAAGCTTCAGGGCTTCGTGATGATTCGCTGGTCTCGATATCATCGAGAATAATCAGGGTGGGCCTTGACTCGTTATGGCGCCTTCCACGGATGTCCTGCTGCACACCTAAGGCAAGCACCTTCACGCCATTAGGGGTGATAATCTCGCTTGCGGACCAGCGTTTACTGGCACTTGTTTTCTTTCCGAGCTCAAAGAGCTCAGGAAAGTCTTTTAAAAGTAGCTCGTTTTTCTCAAATTCAGACTTGATATCCCGTAAAAAGCCCGATGCCTGATCAAAGGTATGTGAGGCTATCAAGATGAAATTCTCAAGCTTATAGCAAATGCAGTAAATCACATACTCTAAGGTTACGATAGTGCTCTTAGAGAAATGCCGAGGGGCGGCTATGGCGATACGCGCTTGGCGTTTACGCGTTATCCTGGCAAGGATTCTTGATATTTCCTTCTGAAAGCGACCATCGGGATTTTTGTGATAATGCGCAAAGTATGTCTTTCTGAAGGCCATAAAATCTTTGCCAATATTCCTTCTTACGCTAATCAAATCTTTAATTAAACTTCCAAACGGTACAATCTTATTCATCTTTATTCTCCTTTTTTGCTTTGTCTTGAATCTTAGTTATGTCTTTCTCGATCTCCGCTTGCTTAAGTCGTTTTTTGACCTTATTTAGCTCTGCCTCTATCTCTGGGCTAAAACCACCTCCTTCTAGGGCAAGCTTTTCGACATCTGCAAGCTCACTTTTTAACTCTTTCAGCACTTCATCGTCACTTACATTGACGGTATGGGTAAAGTCTGCAACTATAGTCTTGGGTTTTAATGGCAAATATCCCAGGGTCTGAAGCTTATCTACTAATTCCATCCCAACGCGATGGGCATAGTACTCGGCTTGTGCCTTCTCAGAGACGCTTGTGTCTTTTGAGCGAGCCAAACGCATAAGATGATCCCGATTAATCCTGGCATAGGTAAGCATCTCACCGATTATTTTCTTTGCCAACTCTATGTCAGGGCTAATGGCGTTATGCGCTCGTATCTCTTCAAGGTCTCTGCGAAGCGTCTTCTCGCACTTGTTAAAGATCTGCGCCATTGTAGAGATCGAGTAGCCCTCAGCCAGGAAGACTTCGATGCATTGCTGACGCATCTCTTTGTCGATGGTTTCTGGATCGAGACGACCATCCTTTAGCTGCTGGATAATAGATAGGATCGGGAGTTCTTTCTTATCTTGCATGGCTAGCCTCCTTACAATACTTCTTGCGCAGGATTACAGGTACATTAGCCTCTCCGACAAAAGCAATGTATCTGCGCACGATGCTGTCACAATAGCGCTCATCCAGCTCAAGGCCAAAGCACTTCCTCTTTAAGCCCTCAGCGGCAATTAAGGCAGTGCCCGACCCAAGAAACATGTCCAGCACTATATCTCCGCGCTTTGAGCTATTTTTTATGGCGCGATGGGCGAGAGCCACAGGCTTTTGGGTCGGATGAGTATAATTCTTGGTAGGATCCCTTTTTACCTCCCACAAGGTTGATTCGTTATTAGGTCCATACCAGTTGTGGGATCCGTTATTCTCTTTCCAGGAGTATAGGCAAAACTCGGTTGCCTGATTGTAGTCTGCGTAGCTTATCGAGAAATTTTGCTTCGCCCAGGTGATAACGCAAGATACGTGGAATCCTAGTCCAGTAAGCATCTGGTACATCGGACCAAACTGAGCTGAGCCATTCCAGCAATATAGCGGCGCGCCTGGTGCAAGATATGAATTAATATTGGTAAAAATCTTCTTAAGCCATATCTCGTACTCTTCCTGAGAAAGATTGTCATTGTAAATTCTCTCCCAATTACGAGAATTCTTTGGGCGCGCATCGGTCGTAGGTCTGTTGCCGCCGTAATAATTCACATTGTAGGGGGGATCTGTAAAAACTAGATCGACCCTTTCCGTGCCGATTAGGCGCTTGATATCCTCTGGGCTCGATGAGTCACCGCAAAGCAGACGATGCTCTCCTAGCTTAATTAGATCGCCTTTTTGCGTTATCGGCTTACCTATATCTTCTAATTCTTTCTCTAAATCAAATTCATCTTCTTTGGCCTCCTCAAGCCTGTCTAAGATTTGGCTTACTTCGGGAAAGTCAAACCCGGCAAGCCCCATATCGAAATCCGGGATCTTGCTCAATTCTTCAACTAGGATATCGAGCTTATCGCTATCCCAGTCACCTTGAATCTTGTTTAAAGCTAGATTCAAGGCCTTCTCTTTATATTCATCTAGATCTACTACGCTCACATCGACTTCCTTAATCCCTGATTCGATAAGTACTTTCAACCTCTGGTGACCCCCAACAAGGTTGCCACTGCGTTCATTCCAAACAAGCGGCTCCACCAGACCAAAAGTACCAATGCTATTCTTCAATTTTTCATACTCCAAATCACCTGGCTTGAGATCTTTTCTCGGATTATATGGCGCAGGATTAATATCTTTAATAGGTATTTTTTTGATTTTCATTTTGCTCCTCCTTTGAATCGTGTTTGTACCACGGATACGACATTGCGTAATTGCCCTCAAATATCCTTGGCGTCCAACTTAGAGAATAATCAATAACCTCGTAATCCCCATGTCGCAATGCAATTTTTGTCAGATCCTCAAACAGAGAATTCATCGCAAGGTCGGTGCTAACATTTTCGTCACCAACCCATACAACGCTAACATGGGCAATCCGTGGCCTGGTATAGTGGATATCTACCTGTGCTTTGAGAGACCTATCTAGACACAGCATATCAACCTTAAACTTTTGGCTGCTAGAAGTCTCCCGGACCAGCTCCCATTTGTTTTCTAGACCTTGCAAAAAGAAATTAACCATTTTTGACTCCTTTCATGTTGGCTATCCCTGGCAGCGTATGCCAGGGATAGCTTGTTGTTTTTACTTTCTCTTGCCTGCAAGCACTGCATAGCTCCCATCGCTACAGAGTGGACACGCACTTGGAAACGCCTCTCCAGGCTTAACGCCTTCCGGCAACTGTATATTCCTGTCAGTTGCTATTACGTAGTACTTGCCACCGCACTCGGTACATTCAACCTTAACCATAGGCTCCACAGAGATCACCTCCTTTCGCACCATCTACCTTATTATACCTGTGGGGCGAAAAAACTTTAATTTGCCGGATTTCCTTCATAACCCTAATGTTCATAATGTGTTACGCAATATTTTAGCTCGGTAAATTCCGATATTTTTATCGTAACTCTATTCATGACAAACACTTAGAATTATCTGCAAAAATCTTATCTTTTTCACAAAAAACACGCTAACACCTATGATAGATTTACCGTTTACCTTCATTTTTCAGCCGCCTTGGCAAATAAAAAAGGGGCCGGCGTCCCCACAATTTCCGAATTCTCTAATTTCACGGGGTGCCGGCCC
>Ga0172375_10007430_pt1 | contig 15025 bp, 13 predicted proteins | sample LakKiv1m_FD_114537 | JGI IMG/M metagenome (GOLD analysis project Ga0172375, IMG submission 114537) | Freshwater microbial communities from Kabuno Bay, South-Kivu, Congo - kab_092012_11.1m | ecosystem: Environmental > Aquatic > Freshwater > Lake | place: Democratic Republic of the Congo... | reverse complement strand
TGTATTTGTAGGGACGAGACCCTGTCTCGTCCGATTTTTGGACGAGGCGCTGCCTCGTCCCTACAATAAGAATCTGTATATATTTGTGTTATGATTTAATAAATAAAATTTATGAATTAATCAGGCTAAATAAATTGTCGGAATTTAATCCTGCACATTTTTCTTTAGTTTGATGGAAGAATTCAAAATTCATTAATAATAAAAAGCGGAGTACTTGTGAAATTCGTTGTCTTAGCCTTGGCTTTCCTGATTGCGCTCCCCGGTTATCTTATGGCGCAGGAAGAGGAAATCACTGATCAAGAGCTGTTGAATTTAATGAAACAGCGGGATGACATTAAAGCGCAGATGGAGAAAGCGAAGGAAGCCCAAGACCTGACTAAATATGACGAACTCAAACCCAAATGGGAAGGTTTGGAAGCGAAAATCAGTCAGCGCTATGAATTGATCAAGAATTCGAAAAAAGAAGCAAAACGTTTATTGGATGAAGGCAGCCGGTTCCGCCGCGACAAAAAATACGCTCAAGCACAAGCCAGCTTCCAAAAAGCATTGACCTACAAAGATTTTATCGACGCCAATAATATCCCTTCGATAAAGCTGATGATCGCTTTCTGCCAGGAGATGCAAAAACTATATCCTGACGCAGTGGCTTCTTACCAGGAAGTCATCGAAAGTGATCCCAAAAAGCCGGAAGGATACGCCGGGAAAGGCCGCTGCCTGTCTAATATGGGTAAGGAAAGCGAAGCGGTCAGTTATTTTAAAAAAGCCATTGAATTCGATCCGGCTGACGCAAAAAACTATTTCTTTTTAGCTTCCAGTTACGAAGCCATCGGTATGGCGGCGGAAGCGGAACAAAATTATCTGCTGGCGACGCAAAAAGATCCGCAATATTACAAAGCTTTCTATCAGCTGGGAGTATTGCGTTTCAACAACAAAAATTATGACGGAGCGATAGAAGCTTTGAAATCGGCGGTGGCGATTTCCACGGATTATTATATCGCCTTTACTATGTTGGCGCAAGTCAATAACACTATCGGCAATTATCCCCACGCTTTGGATGCGGCGGAATCGGCTATAAACATCAAGCCGACTTATGCGCAGGCGCATTTTGAGAAAGGCGTTGCGCTGTATAAAAGCGAACGCTACAATCAGGCGATTACCGCTTTTGAACAATGTTTAAGCGACCGCAACTGGCGGGACAGCGCTAATTACCACATCAATTTAATCAAGGAAAAATATCTGAAAGAGCAGACTCAGCAGTAAGTTTTCCTTATTGGACTTTTAAGCCCGCCTAAGGTGGGCTTTATTTTTAAAATGAAGTGGGCAAGTTGAAAGTCGAAAGTCCAGCCAAAGATATGTGGAATTTTATCTCCGGCTTTGGACTTTTGGCTGAAGGCTCAAGACTCAAGGCTTATGACTTTAGTGAACAGACTAAAGTCTGTTCTCCTAATAATGGAGGTCGGATTTTAGTCCGACGCCTTTAAAAATATTAATGTAACAATATAGATAACAATTATTTACTTAAATGAAAGAGATACGCTCTTACACTATATAGGTAAGAAACTAAAGTCCAAAGTCCGAAGTCCAAAGTAAAAAGTGCGATAGCAGATGAATATTTTTTAAGGTAGAATCGCGCCACAACGAACTTCTTTTTATATATCATGAATATTGACGAAGAGAATTATCTCCTGCCGGTATTATGCGGTTATTTGACCGAAAAAAATTATCCGGCTTTTACTGCACTGCTAAAACAGTGTCTGTCTGTTGGTATCGCCCCGGGCGATATTCGGGAAGCAGTGATACAGGTGTACTTGCACGCCGGTTATCCGGCGGCATTGGAAGGATTGTTCATTTTAAATCAGGAATTGGGTGGCAAGACAGAGGTTTTTACTGAAGAAGCCATAAACGAGGGCACCTTGGAAAATTGGCGTTCCCACGGGGAAAAGACCTGTAAGATTGTTTACAGAGGCAACTATGACAAGCTGGTGGAAAATGTGCGTAAATTATCTCCGGATTTCGCTAATTGGATGGTAATCGAAGGTTATGGTAAAGTGCTTTCCCGTCCCCAATTACCTTTGAAATTACGGGAATTTATCAGTATTGCGGTGCTGATGGCCGGCTGGTATCCCCGGCAGCTACATTCACATCTGAAAGGAGCGTTGAATGCCGGGGCAGCTCCTGAGGAAATCGAGATGCTGCTCGACCGCTTGTCGGAAGTTTCACCGGAAAAATCGCAAATGAGCCGGGAATTGTGGGAAAAAATTCTCTTCGCCGCTAATAGTTAAGCAATTTGCCAAAAAACGGGAACATTTTTGTGTTTGATTTTTTTATCCTATATATTATCGGTGTTTGATACGACGGTCGACAAGTCCTCAAGTCTGCAAGTCTATAAAGAGAATGTTCAAGTGTGCAATTGTTCAAGTGAGCAAGTTCGAAGCGAAAACTCGTCGATTTTCAGATGATTTCTCCCAAAATGTCCAACAAATCCCTGGCGCTGCTGGGTATTATTATCATTTTACTTTGGTCCACACAATTTATTGCTACACCTGCATCGAAGTACAAGAGGTTTAAAATTGTGGACGCCAACGCTGATGTAAAAAAAGGCGCCGGAACTAAGACTAAGCCTTACAAAGACTTGCAATACGCTATCGACCACTGCTCCGACGGCGACACCATTTTAATCAAGCCCGGTGTATATACGGCGGAAGCGCATACATTTTTGGAAGACTTATGCGGAAATTGCCAGAATCATCTGACTAATGTAACAGCTTCGCGCGGCTTTTTAGTCGAAGGCAAAGGATTGACGATTATCGGCGTCGGACCGGAAGAAGTAAAGCTGATTACCAATGCCGGTTACGGAGTATTATTCCTTAACAGCCGCGGCTCCGTTATTTCCGGTGTCACTATTGCCGGAGGGAAGCGGGACCCTGACGGCGCAGCCACCGATGCGGCGATAGTGGCGAAGTTTTCTTCGGTTACGGTAAATAATTGCCTTATCACCGGTAATACGGATTTTATCGACAGTGTAATAGTGGGAATAGCCGGTATAGCGGGGCGGGAGGGGGCGAATTTGATCATTACCCGAAACCGGATTATAGATAACAGCTGGGACGGCATAGCGCTGTACCGCGGGGCGGAAGCTTATATTTCCGACAATCTTATCCAAAAAGGACGCGGAGTGGGAATAGGTATTACCTGGGATTCATATTGTGTGGTAACCGGTAATACCATATCGGAATATTGGAAAGGTATCGGCAGCTTCGGGGATGCGCAGGCGCTGGTGAAAAATAATATCGTGCGCGATTGCTTAGGGTGGGGGATTATCGCTTCCGGATCCTCCTATATGGACGCCGCCAATAATGTGGTGTATCATAACGGCAATTGCGGGATGGCGGTCTGGGGTGAAGATGCCGAAGGTAGTTTCACAAATAATATTGTGGTGATGAACGGCTGGAAAGAGCAATGGGTAGCTCCCGGCGTGGGAATACAAAACTTTGGCGGTTATAAGAATTTCGATATAAGTTATAACGATGTCTGGGGTAATCAAGCCGGGGAATATGGCGATATGCCGGATTTGACCGGTTTAAAAGGGAATATTTCGCTTGATCCGAATTTTTCCGCGCCGGATTCGGGAGATTTCCGGCTTAATGTGAATTCGCCCTGCCTCGACCGGGGAAATCCTTTGATTTCCTGTCCTGAAGGAGGCATCAGCGATATGGGGATATATTCGGAATTAAGAATCTGGCGGAATTAAATGGCCGCGAACTTTTTTATGAGGTAGTAAAAAATGCAGATACAAAAAATTTTAGTATTATGCCGGGGAAATGTCACGCGCAGCCCTTTTATTGCCGGATACTTGAATTACCTGTATAGAAATTCCGATTTAGTCGATAAAGTCCATCTGGAATTCGATTCTTCCGGGATTGAAGGAAAGAAAAATCATCCGGTTCACCCCCGGGTTTTGGAACGAGGCGTGGAATTGGGTTTCGACCTTTCACTGTATCGCAGTAAACACAGCGATTTAAAATTGATGGAAGAAGCCGACCTGCTTTTTGTAGTCGACACCAAACAGTATTCCCGTTTTAAGAAAATCTACACTCACCTGCTTCATAAGACTTACCATATTTATGAGTTTGGGCGGGAAACGGACATCGAATCGATTGACATTGAAGATCCTTCCGAATTGAATACCGATGAAGATTTTGCCGAGTTTTTCCGATTTGGGGAAGCCGAAGTCAATCGCGTTTGGAACTTTATAAAAGGAACTTATAATCGTTTCGAGTTTGAAAACGAGCCATTTACACTTAAGGTTTTTTATAAGCATCATCTTAAACCGGAAGAAACGGAGAGACGCTATGGCTTCTTCAACCGGAGGTTTCATGCGCTTTGCCCGCATTGTCAATCGAAAAGGCTGAGACGGATAAAAAGAAAGGGCTGGCTGCAAAAGCGCTTTTTGCCGCGGTTTGGAGGTTATCCGTATCACTGCGGCAATTGTAACCGGGATGTGATTTTATTTATTGGTTCCGAAATCAAATCCAGCCATCGCAGGGAACAAAAGCTGGAAAAGTGGCATAATTTTATTAAGATGGAGATGGAATTGAGGAAAAAGCCGGACTAAACCGGATTTTTTGCAATTTTTTCGCGAAATGGAACACTTTTTACTATGAAAAATTTTTAATAATGGAGCCTCTTGCAAAAGTCAAAAATGCTTTAAATTGTCATTCTGAACTCGTTTAAGAATCTCTTGTTATTTAGTAATATATATTTTCATATAGACCCTGAAACAAGTTCAGGGTGACATTTTTGGTGACTTTTGCAAATCCCTCAATGTATAATCATCGATTTTAATCGCTTAATCACGCAGAGCGGAAAAATGGGATTGACGGTAATAGAAAAAATCGTTCGTAATCACGGCGGCAATCCGGCAAAAGCGGATGCCATAGTCTGGATCGGCATCGATTTTCGCAGCGCGCGGGATTTCGGCGGCGCTAATGTGATTAAAAACCTGAAAAAGAATTATCAAGGCGATTATATTCACGATAAATCCAAGACCGCCTTCACTTTCGATACCAATGCTCCGGCGAATACTATCGCTTATGCCGATAATCAGCATTATATCCGGCTGTTTGCCCGCCAGCAGAATATCCCGCTGTATGATGTCGATCAGGGTATAGGAACACATATTGCGATTGAAAACGGACTGGCGCTCCCCGGTGAAACCGCGGTAGGTACTGACAGCCATTACAATATTATGGGCGCTATCGGCGCTTTCGGGCAAGGGATGGGCGATCAGGACATCGCATTCATTTTTAAGACGGGAAAGACTTGGTTTCAAATCCCTCAGACAGTTAAAATTGCGGTCAAAGGGAAACTGCCTGAAGGAACGACAGCCCGGGATTTGACTTTAAAGATAGTAGGTGAATTAGGTACGGAAAAAGCCTTGAACAAAGCGGTGGAAATTACCGGCGAAGCGGTAGATGCGCTTGATTTGGCCGGCCGGATTACCCTCTCTTCGATGGCCACGGAAGCCGGCGCTATCGCATTCTTTATTAAACCTTCACAGGAGATCGTGGAGTATTGCCAGACGCGCAGCAGAGGCCGGAAATTCGCGGTGGTTTGGGCGGACAGTGACGCGGAATATTCCGATTATCTGGAAATAGAAGTCGAAGGATTGAGACCTCAGGCCGCAGTGTCGCCTTCTCCGGTGAAAGTGGTCGATTTAAAGGAAATTCTGGGTAAGCCCATCGATTCGGTGTTTATCGGTTCCTGCACTAACGGCCGATACGAAGATATTGCCGCAGCGGCGAAAATCATCGCCGGAAAGAAAATTCACCCCGGTATAATGGTTAAAATCGTCCCGGCTACGCGGCAAGTTTTCGGCCGGCTGCTTAAAGATGGGATTATCGAATCACTATTCAATGCGGGAATTATTATTTCACAGGCGGGATGCGGCGGCTGCGCTTCCGGACAATTAGGGATGACGGGAAAAGGCGAGGTTCAGCTTTCCACTTCAAACCGGAATTTTCCCGGCAAACAAGGTTCCGGCGACACGCATTTGGTATCGCCGCAGACCGCGGCATACAGCGCTTTGGCTGGAGTAGTGGCGAATCCTTCTGCGTAAAGTTATCGAGACAACTGAGAGTATGCTTTAAAATAAGTCTGATAGTCTATAAATCCGCAAGTCGAAAGAAAAAGCCATGTTGTCAGGCGCCCTATTTGTCAAACTTTCAATGCCCTATCGGTTTTTAAGCGAGCTGAAGACTGACAGAAGCACTAGTGTCATACTTAGCGGCAGAGTAGCGTCATCTGATATCGCCACCGTGGATTTGCTTTCTTGATATTTGCTTGATATATTGCTAAATTATTAATTTAATATTTTTAACTTTTCTTTTTCATTGTCTACTATTATCATATTTCATTAACTATTGGTAAAAATGCGATTAGGAAAACTAACTGTATCTCTTGTATTATTCCTGCTCATTGTATCAGCAGGTAGTCTTCAAGCTGAAGATAGACGGATTATTGCCGGAGATATTATCAATATTACGGTTTTGGGGTATCCTGAGCTTTCAAAATCGGTGGTAGTGCGTCAGGACGGGACGATAGAATATCCCTTATTATCCAATGTTCCCATTATTGGAATGACTCAGCTGGAATTGCGCGAACTTCTCTTTCCGGTTATCTCCCGATATGTCGAGCGTCCGCAGTTGTTTCTCTACCTTGCCGAATTTTCCATGGTGCAGTTTGCCATTCAAGGTCAGGTCAATAATCCCGGTACTTATACTGTACAAGGCCCTCTGGGATTGCAAAGCGCTATATCCATTGGCGGAGGCGTTACGGAAAATGCTAATTTGAACAGGATAACTTTAATCAGAAAAGAAAACTTTGGTCAGGCAGAAATTCAAATAAACTTATATGATTATTTTAATGAAAATAAATCCTGGTCGGATTTAACTGAAATCAAATCGGGAGATGTAGTCATTATTCCCACGGCAGATATTAACACTTTTATCAGGATTATGGGTGCGGTCAATTCCCCCGGCACTTATTTACCTCTATATGGGGGAAATATTGCGGATATGATCAATTTAGCCGGAGGCGCTAAATATGAGGGTAATCTTGATAATATTATTTATATAACCCACGACCAGAATCATTATACTTCACAAAAGGTCAGACTAAAGAAAATCATCGAAGACGGACTTGAAGAAGCTATTCCATTAGTCAAACCGGGCGATATTATCATTGTCAACGAATACAGCGATTGGTCCAGATTTTCCTGGTGGGTGACACTTATCCGCGATTTTGCCATTATTGCTTCGACTCTTTTGATTCTCAAGACCGTATAATCAATACTTGATGAACGGTGTTCAGTTTTGTCGTAAGACTTTAGTTCTTTGAAGTGCAAAGCAGACAATAAGTCATTCCTAACTTGGTTCGGAATCCAGCATCTCTGCTTTTGGGCGCTTTTTACGGCACCGGATGCTGAAACAATCCTGGATCAAGTTCAGGACAGGGCTCAGCATGACCATATTACTTCAAGATAGCTAAAGTCATTTGTTTTGTCGTATCTATAAAGTTCTTTGATCAAAACACTGATTTCAATTAAAAATAAACACCAAACTTATGGTGTCGATTCTCCGCGGTCGACACCAACACCTTGATTATTGGGGAAATGCTGTCGACCACAGAGGGTCGACAGCACACTCTCACTATAATTTGATCATAGAACTTAATAGTATCGTTTTGTCAATAGTATAAATCGGAAATTCTCATCATATAAAAATCATAATACAAAATCTGTAATATCAATTAATTAATTATAAATATTGAGCGGATAATGCACGATATGAATATTGATTCTGAATACAGGACTCCCTACGAGGAAGAAGAATCTGCGGCTTTACCATTTAAAAGACTGACATTTTTGACCGTTTTACTGGCGGTACTTAAACGCCCTTGGATTATTTTAATCACCACCGTCACGATTATGCTGCCGCTTATCTATTATGTCTTCAGCTTGGTCCCTATGTATAAATCTACCACTACGGTTATGGTCGCGATCAAAGGAGGCTCACTCTTAGCTGAAGTCTCACTGGGAACCCGGACAGATTCTAATCAGCGAAGTATGAAATATTATACTTCTTTGTTAGATAGCAGAGTCTTTCTCAAGAGCATATCCGATTACACCTTTGAAAATTATCCCTCTTTGCCTAAAGATTCGCTGACTAATTTATATCTGAAATCCCGCATCGACTATCTGACTAATCCTCGTGAAGAGGGCTTTATTTCCGTTTTTGCAGTTTCTCCTGATCCGAAACTGGCTTATTTCCTGGCAAAAACCGCCTTGTTAAAATTTAAGGAAAGAAGCATTGCCTTAGAGAGGCAGGAAGCTCAGGATGTGTCTAATTTTATTGAAGACCAGTTATTATTGCTAAATCAGCAAATGATGAAGGCGGAAAATGAATTACAATCTTTCCTGTCGCAGAAGAAATTAGTTGTGGAAGATTTGGAAGTTGGAGTATCCAAACAACTATTTGAAATTGAAAGTAAATTATCGGAAGCGCAGGCGAATTTTGAGATGGTGCAGATAAATATCAAATCTTTCCAAGATAGACTGAATAAATTGCTGGAACAATTAAGTTCGGAACAGAAAATGGTGGATGATTTTGCCACCCGAGTACTTAGAAGCAGACTGGATGCATTGAATAAACAATTACAAGATACTGTCAGCGCGAAAAATACTCCGGAGCAAATTCAGGTAATTTATAATGAAATGAATCTTGTTCGCAACGAATTAGTAAATTCTTTGACCAGCCGCAGTGAAAATTCCAAAGGGGAAAACGACGAATCTCGCATCACTTTACAAAAAATTGAAGAACAATTGGAATCCGCTCAATTAGAACGGGAAAAATTCCGGAATCAAGTCAACTTTCATCAAATTCAACTGGAAAGATTCAAAGCGGAACATCCGGATATTTCCAAAGATATTCTCGATTTCGCCAGTTTAGTCCGGGCAAAAGATGTATTGGATAAGACCACCGATATCTTATTGGAAAAGCGCGAGGAATCCCGCATTCGAGTCGCATCCGAACATGGAGGGATTAAAGTCATCGACGATCCTCAGCTGCCTTCTCAGCCTATTGAAGAACAAGAATCCCTAAAATTGATCATCGGTGCGATTTTTTCCGTATTCTTAGGAATTTTCGTTTGTGTTCTAATCGATAGATTTGACAATGCTATCAGAGATGAAAAGGATATCAGTCCAAATATAAATTTGTCGGTTTTGGGTACGCTCCCTGTCATTCAAAGCAACATTAAGAATATTGGCTTGAATCCCGCAGCTTCCAAAGAGAAGGCTTCCAATGAACAACTAAACCGGGAAAAACTGCTGACCAATTATTCGGAAAAATCCCCCATCGCGGAATCTTACCGGTCGATGAAGACTAGTCTATTATTCCTTTCGCAGGATATGGAAAAGAATGTTTTTGTGATTTCCAGCGCCAATCCATCGGAAGGGAAATCTTTGGTAACAATGAATTTGGGAATCTCCTTTGCGCAGGGAGGGAATTCCATATTAGTCATCGATTGCGATTTCCGGCGTCCGGTTCAGCATAAATTATTAAATATGGAAAGAAAGCCCGGATTGACTAATCACCTTTTCGGTGAAATCGATTTGGATGACATCATTCGAGAAACCCCCATACCCAATTTGTCATTGATAACCGCCGGCACTTCGCCGCCCAATCCGGCGGAAATGCTGCAATCCCGGAAAATGAAGGAATTCCTGGAGGTCATCCGGCATCGGTATGATATTGTTCTCATAGATACTCCGCCGATTATGGCTTGTGTGGATTCCCGCGTGGTCGGGCAATCTTCAGATGCTATGATTGTGGTCGCAAAAGTCGAATCTACTAAAATCAGCGATTTGGAGCATGTAGTGCAGCAGGCGCGGAAATTAAATGTCAATGTGGTCGGCGTTATTTTGAATCAAGTGGAATTCCGCTATGGCTATCCTTATTATTATGCTTATCGATATTATAATCCCTATAGTTATTATTACGGCAATTATAACTATTACTATTATTATGAAGTCGACGGGGATAAGAAAATCCGTAAAACCAGAAAAGAATCGAAAAGTGGAAAATAAGCCTTAATTATATGCCAGCGAAATTTAAATATCTCAATTATTCAAGAACCGCACTGTTTATATTATACTGCATCACCTTCATTTCTTATTTTACGCCGCTATTTGCCGTAACTTATCATGGTCTTATCGGTTTAGTCCCGCTTTTATTGCTGACTCTCTTTATCAGTTTAGTGGAAGGATCATTTATATATGCCGTAAACTCAATATTAGAGGCTATATCGGAGAATAAATGGTTATTTCTGTTTGCCTTGTGGTTCTTCTTAGGTACTGAGCTTAATGTTTTCAAAAAGGGGATTGGGCTATCCGATTGGATTTTATTTTTAGATTTTTCGTTATTTTTTGGATTTTTTTGTTTAACCTTAATATTTTTCAATGATGATAAGAGTAATCGCAAGTTTCAAATATATTTTATCATAGTTTCCGGTGTACAAGCGCTCTTTGCAGCCAAAGTACTTGTTTTCAGTCCGGGTATCGCGCGAGAAATGTGGTCGATTACTTCCGGAGCCTGGATATATGGTAATCAAACCTATTATGCGTCTATGTCGATGTTGTTGCCGGTCATTTTCTGGCGCGCATTGAATGAAAGAGGATTTTTAAGAACCGTTCTAACCGTATCGGCGGTATTAATCACCTTAGAATGTCTGGTGTCCTCTTTTGGAACAGCATTTGGTTTGGTCGTTATCGGGATAATCATTGTAGCTTTGGGGTCGTTTGTTATATTTATCTTCAAGAAGAAGCGGCTTTTTACTATTGCAATTATTATAATCATCTCTGTAATCACGATCTACGGTAATAAGTATGTAAGAGAAAACGAATTGTTTGCTTCGCCGATGAGCCGGATGGAAAATCTTTTAAGAGATCCAACATCTGGCGGCTATTATGACTATGACAAAAAATCTTCCAGGTGGCTTAAGGGGGAAATATCCTTGAGAAGTTTTGTGAACAATCCGTTTTTTGGTACGGGAGGAACTATTCAGGACAATAAATCTCTGGGCGGTCACTCAGCTTTATTGGATTCTTTAGGATGCTACGGCTTATTCGGCGGCGGCGGAGCATTGGTCGGTCTTATTGTGATTATGCTTTATACTTCCGGAAAAAGATTTTTCAGAGACAGCAGCTGGCATAATGTTCTAATTTTTGCGGCAAATATTTTGTTAACTATTGGCGGTATTGTCAATCCTTATTGGGGTTTAAATGCTGTGTTGGTGCTAATATTTTCACATAATTTTAGAAAAAAACCGATTCATCGCAAAATACCTGAAAAAATTAGCAGAATTAGCTATCCTGTTATTCAAGCTATATCACAATATCGGTAATATATGAATATTATTAATTTATAATTTTAAAGTAATCATTTAAGTACAGACAATATCCATAATAGTTTTTTCATCACATAGATTCAAGCTAAACGCCAAAAGGATTATATCATCGCCCACCATACAAACCGTTTCTTTACTTTCCGGTTCGAATATGCTGTCGATGGCGATTGGTCTGGTTGGCGCAATAATTCAAGCGAGGTTTATTTCACCGGAAGAATTGGGTTATTTCCGGGGATTTTCTATCGCCGCCGGTTACGCTCTGTTCCTACATTTGGGCTTTTTTGAAGTAGTCCAGAGGCTTTATCCTTATTACATCGGCAAAGGTGAAAAAGATAAAGCTATTAAAGTAGTCGAAATCTGCCAATCCTGGAATATTCTTGTTTCGGCAATTATTTCCTTTATCTTTTTAAGTCTGGCGATAATATGTTTGATCGATGGTAATTGGTACGCCACACTGGCTTGGTTAGTTCAGGTCGTAGCGATAATGAGTTCTGTCTATGGAGGGTACCTATCGGCGACATATCGTTCAGGCCATGAATTCAACACCTTGGCCAGAGGCACGGTAATTTCCACGATTTTTAGTACGGTGGTACTACCTTTATTTTTTATCTGGCCTTATATCGCCTTGACTCTCAGGAGTTCGCTGGGCAGCCTGATGAGTCTGATTTACCTGCATTTTCGCAGGCCTTTGAGACTTAAATGGCGGATTAATTGGCGGGAATGGCGGGATTTATTAAAAATCGGATTGCCGCTGTTTATTCTCTCCTATAGTTATTGGATTGGCTGGGATGTGGTGGAAAAGACGATTATTTTAAAGCAGCTCGGCGCCGCTTCTTTGGGATTGTGGTCGATGAGCTTTATGCTATTCGAGGCTTCCAGCATTATTCCCAAATCCATTTCGGCGATTTATCGTCCGCGGCTGATCGAATCATTTGGCCGGACGGGAAATGCCAAAACGAGTCTATCGACTTGCGGGAGATCCATTCTTGCAGGTTCTTTGGTAACCATTATTTTTATAGCAGCCATATATCTTATCGTGCCAATTCTAATACCGTTTTTAATGCCCCAATATGTCGATGCCATTCCGGCAATGAAGCTAATGATTTTGGGGATGGCTTTAATATTGTTGGATTTACCGTACAGTTTGTTAGTTGCAGCGGGAAAGTTGAAGCAGATGTATACCTTGACCTATGCTGGATTCGGAGTTTTTCTTCTGCTGGCTTTGTTATCAGGCAATCTGGGATTAGGTCTAATGGGTATTATAGGAGCATCGATTATTGGTAAATTAGCTAGGATTTCATTTTTGTATTATTTTGTATTTTCGATGTTTAAGAAATAACTGCAAGAATTTTAAATAATTTCAATCAGCCTATGCAACCCAGCAATCTGGGAAATTACTTTGAGGATTTTGTCAAAGGCGATGTCATTCGTCATCAGCTTTCCAAAACTATTTTCGAGAGCGATAATAACCTGTTTGCGCTGTTGACAATGAACCATCATCCCCTGCATACAAATATCGACTACGCAAAAAATACGCAGCATGGCCGAATTGTAGTTGTAGGGACGCTGGTTTTTAGCATTGTAGTCGGTATCACCGTCCCTGACATTAGCGGTAAAGCGATCGCTAATCTCGCTTATGAAAATGTGGAACATTTAGCGCCGGTCTATATCAACGATACGCTTTATGCCCGGACGGAGATTCTTGATGTGATTGCTTCGAAAAGCAAAAACGACCGCGGTGTTGTCTATGTTGAAACTACCGCCTACAATCAAAATAACCAAGAAGTGCTCAAATTCCGCAGAAAAGTCTTAATCAAACGCAGAGAATCACTATGAATAATTTCCTGATGCGAAGTTTAATGTTTGTTCCCGGTCATAATGAGAAGCTATTGGAAAGCGCCGCAAAATCAGACGCGGATGTATTGCTGTTGGATATTGAAGATTCGGTACAGCCTTTTGACAATAAGGAACTGGCCCGTCTGACAATAAAAAAATGGGTGGAAAATCAAGCTTTCGATAATCATCTGGTTTTTCCCCGAGTCAACGATCGTGAAAGCGGTCATTTATTGAAGGATATTCATACTCTTACCATCCCCGGAGTGCATGGATTTATGTACCCCAAATCGAGATGGGGCGAAGATATTTATTTTGTCGACAAACTGCTGGAAACGATCGAATACGAAAAAAAAATCGCTCCCGGATATTTTAAGCTGATTCCTTTAATCGAAACTACCGCCGCCGTTTTAAATGCTCAGGATATTTGTAAAGCCTCGAACCGCGTCGTCGCCATTGCCTTTGGATGTGAAGATTTTATTTCCGATTTGGGAGGTATCCACGACAAGGAAGGATTAAGTATTTTCAATCCCCGGTCGATCATTGCCATGGCGGCGAAAGCCTGTAATAAAGTGCCTGTCGATACGGTTCATATCAATGTCCACGATTTGGACGATTTGGAGAAGAATCTCATTCTGGCAAAAAAATTAGGCTTTGAAGGAATGCTGGTTCTGAATCCTAAAGAACTGCCTCTGGTACATCAATATTTCTCTCCCAGCGAAGAAGAAAAAGCTAACGCTTTGGAAATGATCCGCCTATCTGAAGACGCTCAAAAAGAAGGCAAAGGTGTGGCGGTTAAAGGTAACAAATTTATCGGTCCGCCGATGGTGGCTACCGCGCAAAAAATCATTTTTAGAGCGAAATTAATCGAAGAAAAGAATAATAACAGGAAAAATCTGAAATGAAAAAAGTAATTATCTTGGGTGGAAGCGGAAATGGAATGATTGCGGCTTCTATTCTGTATAAAAAGCAGGATGTCGAGATAATCGGATTTCTCAATGATGTCATCCCGGTCGGAGATTATATCGGTAAGTTTACTAAAATCAAAGTAGTGGGAAAAACCGAAGATCTTCCCAAGTTTTTGGAGGATCCCCAAGTCAGCGTTTTTATCGCCATTATTGGATACCTGAAAGAGAGATATTTTTACAACAAGATACAAGCATTGAACATCCCCCGCAGCCAGCTTATGAGCATTATTGATAATACGGCGATTATCCCTGAGGGATTTTGTAAAGTCGGTGAAGGCGTTTTATTTGCTCCATTATCCCAATTGAGTACCGATACAACTGTTTCCGATAACTGTCAGCTGCTGCCTAATTCCTTTTTGGGCCACGACAGCTATATGGATGAATTTTCGCATTTGGCGACCAATTCGGTCATCGGTGCAAATTGTCATATAGGAAAAGCTGTGCATATTGGCAGCAACGCCACTTTGCGGGAAAAAATCAGAGTGGGGGATTTTAGTTTTGTCGGAGCAGGTTCGATGGTGCTGGAAGATGTCCCGGAAAATGCTATCGTAGTGGGGAATCCCGCAAAAATTCTTAGATATAAGGAACAATAGGTCCGGATTTGACAAAAACAAATTTGGCTCTTCGCTGAATCATATGGGTAAGGTAATATGGGTAGGTCGGGGGCTTGTCCCCCGACAAATCCTGCGGGGGGACGAGCCCCCCGCCTACCAAAAGTCGGATAAAATAGGCGGATTTGGCGAAGAAATGGGATTTAC
>Ga0172375_10007427_pt1 | contig 15028 bp, 15 predicted proteins | sample LakKiv1m_FD_114537 | JGI IMG/M metagenome (GOLD analysis project Ga0172375, IMG submission 114537) | Freshwater microbial communities from Kabuno Bay, South-Kivu, Congo - kab_092012_11.1m | ecosystem: Environmental > Aquatic > Freshwater > Lake | place: Democratic Republic of the Congo... | reverse complement strand
GACGTTGAATTTCGAAACATATTCCGTGGCCTTGTACATGGCGTACATTCGTTCTGTGGATGTCATGGTGAATTGTGCGCATTTTTTGTATGTTTTAATAAATTCTTCTTCCAAATCAGGGTAGGCAGTTTTGTTTTTTTCAGAACAGACTATTCGTCGCATTTTTTTGAGAATATTTTTCATCTTGAATATTGTTATCGCTTATTTTTTCAAAAAAATACTTTGATAACTCATCAAATCATTTTTTGATTGTGGTCTTGTCTGCAAAAATACATTATTCCCGAAGTAGCCTGCCAATATATTCAAAAGATACTTAAAAATCTTGATTTTTTTCACAAATAAATTGATTGGTCTTCCATATAAAAGGGTATAAAAGAGAGGATGTGATTGGATATAATCGACTGTTTTCAGGTCCTTTGTTTCGAATAACCGTGAAAATTCACCCGGAAAGAACTCTTGGAAATGAAGATTGTCAAGGGGTGTTTCGGAAAATTTGACAGGCGTGCTGATGGCAATAAAGCCTGCTTTTTTTGTCACTCGAATCATCTCGTCAATCATTTTGTTGGGGTCGTCAACATGTTCTATGACATCCGAGGACACGGCGATATCAAAGATATCATCTTGAAAACCAGCGCTATAGACAGAATTACACCTGAAGATTCCCCCGGGATTTTTTTTCTGGGCGACAGCGATGCTTTCCGGTGACGAATCTACCCCAAAAACCGAAACATTTTTTCCATCTTTTTCCAGCTCTCTTTTTAGCATAAAGAGAAGAACTCCATCTCCGCATCCGAAATCAATTATTCGCAGTTCTGGCGATGTCGTGTGGATTTTTGTAAACTTCAAGATTCTTTCGCACATTATTTGGTACGACCCGATTCTATGAGCATTGAAATCGAAAATATTTCTCTTATTTATTTGTCTCCAATGGTAATCTGCACCTTTCGACTTGTATTTGGTGAAAATTTTTTCGTTTTTAACCATGATTTTTTTTTGAAATTATGAAATAGCCAGTTGTAAAAGAATTGATAATTTTATTTTTGTAAAAAAAGGGAATTTTGTCTAAACTGGCCAAAATGTCCAGAAGTGGATAAAATAAATAACCGAAAAATCTGAAAATCCCAAAACTCCTATTGAAAAACTTAAATGATTCCGAAAGCACCGAAAAAAACAAGCCGACTTTTTCAAATATTATTATCCTGAAGCCGTTTTTTTTCATCTCTCTCTCCCATTTTTCTTTCGTCCAGCGCTGAAAATCCCAAGGGTCGGCATGGACGGGATACAAAAAAGGACAGGAAACAATCAGGGTGCCGTTTTTTTTCAGGATTCTACGGCATTCGGCGATCCCTTTTTCCGGCTCGGCCACGTGCTCGAAAAGTTCGATAGCACTCACGGTGTCAAACGTCTCGTCGGCGATATTTTGCATATTTGAAACATCGAGGACAATATCCGGATTGTGTTTTTTTTCAATATCCCCAAAAACCCACCGGTTGACCTGGTCTTTCGGTTTTTTGAAATTGCCCCTGTCCCGGCCGCCTATGTCCAGAACATTCCCGGCATAAAAAGCCTTGTGCTTTTCCTGCAGCTTGTCCAGTTCTTTTCTTCGGTAGCTGGCTTTGAAATAATAATTCAGTTCTCTGATCATTGGTGTTAGCTGAAATTTCTCAAAAGAAAACTTAGCCGGTTTTTGAAATTGATCGCTTGCAACCTGCACAAGAACTTGGACAGGTCAAAAATGTTTATTTTTGTGGCGGACGGAAACTTTCTGTTCCGGAAAACCCGCAGATATTCTTCGGCTGTGCGTTCGATATCAAAAACAGGAATGTTTTTCCGGTACTCCTCATAATTGGCGACTATTTTTTCCAATTTTTCAAAAATCTCTGCATTGTTTTTGAAAACTTCTCCGCCTTTTCCGATCAGTTCCGGATGGCCGCCGTCGTTCAAAACAAGAGCGGGAAGTCCGCAGGACAAGGCTTCAATGAGGGAGTTTGAACAGGGGTCGTTCTTGCTGGCGGTGACGAAGATATCCGATTTTTTCAATTCCTGCGCCAAGCGGCGGCTGTCAACGGGTGGGATATGCCTTATGTTTCTGAATTTCACGGGAGAATTGCCGACGAAAACAAATTCATACTTGCCGAAATCAAGATTGTCATCCATGAATTTATAAACATCAAAGCCTTTATTCATGTTTTCCGACCAGCTGGTGGCAATGAGGCGAATTTTTCTGTTTCGGCTGAATTCGATCCTGCTCTCCGGATTGAAAATCGATTTGTCGGGGGCGTTGTATATGACGGTTTGATTTCCGGTTTTGTAGCCGAGGCTTTCGCATTTCGCGAGGCTCCATTTCGACTGAAAAACGGCAAAATCGGCGATCTTTTCAGAAACTTCAAAAATCAATTTGTCCATGGCTTTGTTTCGGTCGCGTATGAAGAAAATCGGCCCGTCAATTCTGTGGACAAATATCTTTTGGGGATTTTTGCGCTTGAGTCTCAGAATTCTGGACATGTGATGATGAGAATTGAACAAAATCACATCCGCTTCGTCGAAATTGTCCGCATAGAAACCCCTTTTCAAAAGCTGATTTCTCAACGCTTTCAGAAATTGATTGCCGCCCCCCCAAGGGCCTTTTTTGAAATCCAAAACTATATTGACCAAATGTTTCATTTTTTCATCAATTGCCGGTATAAATTTATATATTGAAGCGCGATTTTCGAAATGTCAAATTTTTCGATGTTCCTTCGGGCGTTGCTCTCTATTTGCTTTCTCAGTTCGTCATTTTTCAAAACAGAAATAACGGCGGCGGCGTAGGCGTCGGAATCTTCAACCGGCACAAGCAGACCGTCAACATTGTTTTCTATAATATCTTCTCCGCCCGGGACTGAAGCGACGACGACTTTTCCTTCACGCATGGCCTCGAGGATTGCAACACTGCAAGCCTCCAGTCGTGACGGTTTGCAAAATATGTCGCAACGCCTGACAAGGGCCGCTTTTTCCTCTTCATCGGTCACGAATCCAATGAATCTTATTTTGTCTTCGAGTTGCATATCCCGGACCATTTTTCTGATTTCCTGCTCATAGCCGCCCGAGGAACAAGCCAAAAGAAGCTTAGCGCTCGGAAGTTCCTCTAAAATGACACGGAAAGATCTGACCAAAATGTCAATTCCTTTGAGCGGTCTCAATCCCGAAAGAGAAAGCAGGACAATGTCCGATTCGTGAATCCCGAATTTCTCGAGAGTGGCTCGGGTTTTTTCCTCGGAAACGTTGATCTTTGCGAGCGGAAGACCGTTGTTTATAACGATCATTTTTTCTTCCCGGCTACCGGAATCAAGCGCGAACGGGCGCATCGTTTTTCCGACTAGCACGTGCCGGTCGCAAACTTTGAGAATAAGCCTGACTATCTTGGAATAAAAGGGTTTTAGCCGGGAGCCATAGCCGACTTCGGGATAGGTCATAATATCGCTGCCGTGAGAGGTGACAACAAGAGGTTTTCTGATCAGTTTGAATAATTTGAGAATGGCAATCTGAAAGGCGTTTGTTTCAGCGGAATGGACATGGACGATGTCCGGGGAAATTTTACGGATCTTGTGCAGAATTTCCAGCAATCCCACCATTCTGTTTTTTTGTTTCAATCGGACGAATTTTGGAAAGCCGGCACTGTTTTTTTCCAAATATGATCCTCCGTCGGAATAGGAAAGTAAAAAAATTTCCGAATTTTTCGCCATTTCTTCGGTGAGATACTTGAGAAGAAATTGAAGTCCTCCTGTGACAGGAAGGAAACTTTCCGATATCATGCAGATTTTCATAGGCCTAAATATTGCTGATTAGGATTTTCAGGATTTTTTTGCTGACTCCGGTATTGCCAAACGGGTTGCTCCATTTTTTCCCCCTCGAGAGCATTTCCCCGGTTTTTCGCAGGATGGAAAGCGGATTCGTTCCGGCAAGGATATTGGCTCCCACTTTGATAGTCTCGGGTCTTTCTGTGTTTTCGCGCAGCGTCACGCAGGGTTTTCCCAGTAGGCAGGCTTCTTCCTGAATGCCGCCCGAATCGGTGAGCACAAGCCGGGAATTCGACAAAAGACGGAGGAATTCGAGATAGCCGACCGGTTCAATGAAATTTATGCCCCGGGGACGGATATTGAACTGCTTGATTCTTTTCTTTGTCCTGGGATGAACGGGGAAGACGACGGGCAAATTAAACTTTGAACTAATTCGCTCCAAGCCGGCCAGGATATTTGCGAGTTTTTCCGGATCATCCACATTTTCCTGACGGTGGGCGGTTACCAAAAAATATTCCTGCGGCTTGAGGCGAAAATCTTTCAGGACGCGGGAATTTTTCCTCGAGATTTTCAAATTTTGCCAAACGGCATCCACGATGGTGTTTCCTGTGACAAAAATTTTTTCAGGCCGGATATTTTCCCGCAGAAGGTTCTTTTTCGATTCGGCGGTAGGCGCGAAAAGGAAAGAGGACATATGGTCGGTCAAAATCCGGTTGGTTTCTTCGGGCATGGATTCGTCTCTCGATCGAAGACCGGCTTCGATGTGACCGATTTTGATGCCGAGCTTTGAGGCGGCGATCGCTCCGGCTAGAACAGTGTTGGTGTCGCCTTGGACCAATACCGCGTCCGGCTTTTCTTTCAGCAATATTTTTTCCAGTCCGATCAACATTCTTCCGGTTGCGTTACCATGAGTTCCGGATCCGATTCCCAGATTGTATTTCGGCAAAGTCAAATTCAGCTCGCGAAAAAAAATTTTGTCCAGGTTTTCATCATAATGCTGGTTTGTGTGAATTATGAAAAAATTCAGCCTGTTTTTCTTCAGCTCCCTGGTCACTGGGGACATTTTTATGATTTCCGGCCTGGTTCCGAGAATCAGGCAGAATTTTATTTTTTTCTTTGCGCTCATCTGCTTATTAGTTCTTGGTAAAAATGGCCAAAAAAGCCGAGCCTTCGTTCGGGTAAACTTTTTTCAGAAAAGAATCTATGCGTTTGAAAATTGAATTTCTTGAGCTCAATTTTGAAAAATGATTATAAGTCTCGAAGTGGCTTATTTCAAAATCGTTCAGATATTTTTCTGTGAGCTCCCGAACATCAAATCCTTTCTTGTTTTTTTTCGCGGCGCCTTTTGCCGGAGAATGAATGTCTATCAGATCGAATATTTCATCGGTCTTCAAGGGCTTCTCAATCATGCCCTCTGCCAAGAGGCTGTCATTTATTTCTCCCGCCAGTTTTTCATATTTTCCTTTCTTTCCGCTGGATTTCAGGTATATTTTCCTCAACGGTTCCAGCAGACCGGCATATCTTGCGAGATTCAGCAGTGCTTTTCGGGGGTTGCAGGCGCAGTCAAACAACTTGAAATTAAAGGAAAGCGCTTTGTTGCTGAAAAAAAGCCGGTTTGCTTCGTGGCCGATGATCAACCGGCCTCCTTTTTTGAGGACTCTGCTCATTTCGGCAAGAGCTATGTCGACATCGGGAATGTGATGAAGAACAGAATTCAGCGTGACGACTTCGACCGATTCGGATGGGAGTTCGAGTTTTATCCCGTCGGTTTTCAGATATCTGAAATTCCCATTGAATTTTTCCTGGTTCACTTTTTCCCGGCAAACGCCGAGAATTTTTTCGGATATGTCGGAACAGATAAAATTGTCTTCCATTCGCATGAATTTTCCCAGTTGAAGCGGCACAAACCCGGTTCCCGTTCCGATATCGAGAATCGTGAAAGATGAGTTTTTGCCTTCGAAAAGCATTTTTCCGATCCGGTTCCATCGCTCCTTTTCTCCGACAAAAATATCATCGTGTTTATCGTCGTAGTCGGACTGCTCTATGTCGTGGAAAAGTTCATTGACCCGCAGGACAAGCTGGCTTTTTTCGGAAATCATTTTGTTTTCTGAAATATTAGCAATATCGAATGCCCGGCAAAGGGCGCGAAAATTTTTGAGATGGCCAGTTTCGCGGCTTTGGCGGGCAGGCTTTTGCCGTTGTATATTTTCTGCAGCAAGGGACTCAAAAATTCTATTTCGTCTTTCAGGCCCTTTATGCCGTCTCTTGATTTTTTGCTGGCCAGTTGAAATCCGAATTGGCTGAATTTTTTTTCGACATTTTTCGGATCCAGACCGAACTGGTAAAAATCATCGAGAGAAATCCTGCACTCCCCGATATCGGGATACGAACCAGATTTCGCTTTCATTTTGCGCAGAGGGGAAAACTGGGGGAATGTCAGAAACAAAAATCCGCCCTTCTTCAGGACCCGGGCCATTTCGGAGGCGATTTCGTCGTATCCGTCCCAAAAATGTTCAATCACACCGAGCGACCAGTAGGCGTCGAAAAAACCGTCCGGAAATTCGAGTTTTGTCACGTCGCCGGGAGAAACTTTCAGTTCCGGAAATTTTTCATTTATTTTTCTGACTGTGCTCTCCGCATAGTCAATCCCGTATGCATCATATCCCAATTCGCGGAGGGCGTAAACAATCTGGCCGCGGCCGCATCCGCCCTCGAGTATTTTTTGTCCGGCGGGCCGTCCGAGGAATTTTTTCGTGGCGGCGATCACTTCGCGGTTTTTTCTGCCGCTTCTGATGATCTTCTCAAAATCATCGCTTTCCCAGTGCCGGTCCCAATATCGGGCCGTCGCTTTTTCGTTGAAAAACACCAGTCTGTTTTTTTCGCGGTCAAAAAATTTCATAAGGAAGCTTTCGTTTTTCGGACAATCGCAAAGAATTCTCCGAATTTCACATAATATTTTTCAATTGTGAGCCCGGCCTGCGCCATTTCGTCATGGAAGTTTTCTTCGGTGTATTCAATGAAATGGTCTTTGCTCAACCTGTATTCCAAGTTGTTTTCTTTTTTGAAAACGCTGATCCAGTCACGGGTGATGAGAGGAACCCGAATCAGAAGAACGGGGGACAGGCCGCTTATTTTTCTCAAAAAAGAGATCCTGTCCTCAATATGCTCGAGCACGTTCGAAAGGACGATAACGTCGAACTTGTTTTTGAAATCATATCGGGTCGCATCACCCAAGATGAACTCGAGATTGTCGCTCTGATATTTTTTTCTGGATGATGCGATGTTTTCTCCGGAGATGTCAATGCCCGTGACTTTGCGGGCTTTTTTCGCGAGGTCAAATGCCACGTCCCCCTTCCCGCAGCCGATGTCCAGAACAATGTCGTTTTCGTCCGTGTTTTCCACGAAAAACCGGTGATAGCCGGTGATCCGGTGTTTGGGATGGGTTCCGGAATGGGAGGCAAACAGGCCGATTGTTTTGTAGCTGAAATTATGCATCCCCGCGAGGATTTTCAGAATCATATTTCTTGAGAATTTGTTTGAGCGCAGACCGAGAAAGGCGGAAAACAGAATTTTTTTGATTTTTTTCATTGCATTGCTTCCAAATAATTATCCAGCATCGTCTCAATGGAAAATCTTTTCTCGGCAATTTCGCGGCTTTTCCGGGAAAAGGCGGATTTGTTTTCGAGAATGCGGTTGATGTTCTCGGCGAACCGGTCGGTGTTGATTTTCCGTTCCGACCAAAATGCGTCTCCCCCGGACTTCACGAGTAGTCCGTTTTCATTTTCCCGAATCAATTCCGGCATGGCGCCGTCTGCCACGCCGCAGACCGGCAACCCGCAGGCCATCGCTTCGATGATGTTGTTGGGGCAGGGGGGGTTGAGATGGGAAAAAAGAAAAATGTCGGCGGCCCGCTCGTATTTTGGCAGATCTTCGTTTTTCACTTTCCCTAAAAAGACCGCTTTGGGACCGGAAAATTTTTCCGGCACCCCGGCGACTTTTCCGGAAAAACTGCCGGCTATCAGAAATTTGCAGTTCGAATCGTATTTTTCGCCGTATTTTTCCACGGCCGCGAGCAGGGGAAGGATCTGGTCTTTTCTTCTGAATCTCGAAGCGGTGAAAAATATCTTCTGGTCCGGATTGTCCCGGAGGCCGCTCATTTTTTCGCCTTCCGGGGAAAAATGATTCAAATCAATTCCGTTGTAGATTGTTTTGAAGTCTTTCCGTTTCCCCAGGAATTTTTCAACGCAATATCGGCTGTAGCGGCTCTGGTATATCGTGAAATCGGCGAAGAGCCTGTGGATTAGCATCGGCTTGAAGTTGTAGAAAAAGTATTTCCATCCCGCCACGGACCAATAATAGACCCCGTCCAGCCGGTGAATTATTTTTTTTCTTTTCCGTTTGGCGTCCAGCAAATACTTGAGGGGACAGCGGGAAATGACCAAAAGAACGTCATAGTCCGAAACCGGACCCAGAAAGACTTCGTGTCCCCGGGCTTGGGCTCCCTTTTTGAATTTTTTCACAAATGAGGACGTCCCCCCGATGTCCTTCAAGTCGAATGGTATGAAAATTTTCATCTATATGAGTTTGCGTTTTATTCTCTTTATCGCTTCCGGCATCAAGTATATGATCAGAGGCTCAACGAGATAAATATAATTCAGCAGGCTATATTTGTGTTTCCTGATATATTTCAGTTTCGTTTTCATATTCTGGAGCATTTGCTGCTTTTGTTTTTTGAGAGAATCGCCGGTTCCGATGATCCGCGTGCAGAGAAATTCCTGCAGGTTGTGAAGTTTGGTGAAAGAAAGGCAACGGAGCCAAAGTTCATAATCCTGTCCGTACCGGACGGCGTCGTCATATCCGCCAACTTTTCTCATCAAATCGAGCCTTGCAACAACGCAGCTGTGCGAAAAAGGATTTTTTTTGAAAATATTTTTCCTGATGGTTGCGTCGGTTTCGTCGGTCGTGAAATATTTTTTCTTTCCGTTTTTGTAGACATTTGCAAAATTGCATCCCAGAATCCCAACCTCCGGATGCGATTCCAAGAACGTGATCTGCTTTTCAAGTTTTTCTTTCTCCCAAAAATCATCCGCGTCGATTCGGGCCATATATTTCCCTCGGGCTTTTTCAATAGCCAAATTGAGCGATTTGGTGAGGCCGAGATTTTTTTTGTTTTTGATCAGGAAAAACCGGTCAGGACCGATTTTTTCGTCCCATCGGCTTATGATTTCCGGGCTTTCGTCCGACGATCCGTCGTCCACGCAGACAACTTCGAAATCACGATATGATTGGCTGAAAATGCTTTCAAGACATCTTTCAAGGGTCTTTTCGTTGTTGAAAACAGAAATCAAAACAGACACTTTGGGCAAAAATGCTTCTTTCATCGAAAAAAGTAATGGTTTTTTCTTCAAATATTTTAGCACTCCCGGGCCGATTTTACAACCGCCGGCTGATTTGATATTCTTGTCGTATGAATGGGGAAAATGCGGCCAAAAAAAAGAAAATTTTGCACCTGATAACGGGCCTTGAACTGGGCGGGGGAGCCGAAAATATGCTTCTTCAACTGTTGCCCGCGATGCAAGAAAATTTGGACAATCGGGTCTGCGTTGTCAGGGGACAGGGAGAGATCGGAAGAAGACTTGAAAGGATGGGTGTGCCGGTTTTTTGTCTCGGTATGAAAAGCATTTTTGATTTTTGGATTGTCCGCAGGTACAGAAAGATATTGAATGATTTCAATCCCGATGTCCAAGTGAATTATCTGATTCACGCTGACATTTTCGGTCGGATTTTCGGGAGAATGTTCGGGGCGAAAAAAATTGTTCCGTATATCCGCAATATTCACCGGAACCGCAGGGTTCTTCTTTTTCTTGACCGGATAACTATGCCATTCGCTGATTTTGTGCTGACAAATTCCGAAACGGCCAAGAAATTTTATATTCAGAAAATGGGAGCAGGGCCCGAAAAAATTAAATGTATTCCAAACGGAATTGATCTGGAAAAATTCAAAAATGTGTCGGTTGAATCGGGAAAAAAGAAAAGAGAACTGGGAATTTCTCCGGAAAAGACGATTGTCGGCTGCGTAGCCCGTTTGGAAAAGCAGAAAGACATCGAGACATTGATAAAAGCTTTTGACGGGATCCGAAAAAATGCGTCCGAAGTCCATTTGCTGCTGGTCGGTCATGGCGCGGAAAAAGAAAAGCTGGAAAAATACGTCGCCAGCCGGAATCTTTCAAAAGACGTCACGTTTTTGGAAAAACGGGCCGATATGCCTGAAATTTATAAAGCGATGGACATTTTCGTTTTGCCATCACTCAACGAGGGGATGAGCAATGCTCTCCTTGAGGCGATGGCCTCTGGAGTTCCGGCGATCACGAGCGACATTGAGGAGAACAAAGAACTGATCAGACACGGTTTCAACGGGCTGAATTTTGCCTGCGGAGACAATTCGGATTTGGCGGAGAAAATGGAATATCTTCTGGAAAACAAAATCGCCGGACAAAAATATGCGGCGGAATCGTTGAAAATAATCGAAAAATACGATTTGAATTCTGTTGCGGAAAAATTTTGCGAATTTTTGACCTCTTTCTGAATACTAGTTTCTCCTGTAAATCTCGATGTCGCCAAACTTTTCCGCAAGCGAGAAATTGTCCTTCAGATATTGATTTTGCGCCGGAGGATTCGCGGGCGTTTTTTTTCGGTTCACTCCCGTTGCGCGGGAGAAATATTCCAAAAATTTGTCCAGGCTTGAGTTGCTGTATTTTTTGTCGGCATTTGCGAGAGAAACAAAGTACGAGGCCTCTTCAATTTTGTTTGTCCGGGAGATATACCTCAAACCGTTCAAGTCATCTATGGAATCCAATAGCTTTGATCCGTACATCAGTTGCGTTCCTTTTTTTATATTCTTTTTTATATAGCGGGCGTATTCCATATCGATATTGAAATTAGCCTCTTTGTTTGAGAACTTGTTCCAGTTGTAGGAATAAATCAGATTGACCAGCGTGAAAATCGAGATCGCGAGCATAATCAAGGTTTTCAGAACGATTGAGTAGCGCCGATCTCTTGTTTTTTCCCTGACGAACTTCAGCGCGTGCCAGCTTCCGAAGGCGTACAGCAGGAATGTTATCGGCCACAACAGGATCAACGATCTGTATCCATATTGGAACGGGATTGACACAACGACGAATGTCAGCGCGGAAAAATAGAGCAGCAAAACATCAATTTGTCTGTAGTATGCCAGCAAGATAAGGATCAGGATGAAGCTGGCAAAACCAAAGAAATTCAAAAATATCCACTTGAAATAATTGTCCTCGATTCTCTGGTAGGAATTTTTGCTGAAAAATGCTTGCAATTTGTGCTCAATTCTGGAAGAAAATGATGATTTGACTTCTGCCTTCGCTGTTTTCGGGGAGACTCCGGTGATCTGCTTGCTGTTTGCCGAATTTTTTGCAGAGCTGATGTTTTTCGACAAATTCTTGATGGTGGTTTCAATTCCGTACTGGTTGCCCGGAAAAGACTTGCCGCCAAAATACAGAGAAAGCGAGAAATAGGCGATAACCGTGACCAGCAACACAAAAAGTGATTTTTTCAAAAGGAGTCTGTCAATTTTTTTCGTTGCCAGAAATTTCAGGACGACAAAAATGAACAGCGTGAAGATGAAATAAAGCGCCAGCATATGAGTATAGATGGCCGCCGGAATCAAAATCAGAAGCGGCACTTTCCAGCGCTTGTGCCCGCCGTTCAGGAAAGAAAATATAAGAAAGAAAAAGAGCAGCGCGAAAAAACTCGGGACTACCCAGAAAAATCCGTGATATGATCCGCCGCCGTTGTACAGAGCCAGAAAAAATATCGAAAAAGCGACAATCCGCTTGTCCTTCGTGAGGCTTTTGAGAAAGAATATCAAAGCGGGCAAAAGCGCCAGCGTTCCAAAATAAAAACTCAAATGATAGGCCTGCTCCGAACTTATTCGCAAAATATTGGCCAGTGTTCCGAAGAACGCGCCGTAGACGAGATGAGAGAAGAAAAGAGGATGGTTTCTGGGAATAATGGTTTCTTTGCAGAAAAAAACGGACGGGCATTGCCTGATATTTTCGATGTGGGTTACATAAACGAAAGAATCATCCGGTTTCGGGGGCGAAAGGCGATGGTCCCACAAAACGGAGACCAGCAGGAATTTCCACAGCACGAAAAAAACGGAGGCGATCACAATCCATTTGTTCTCGGTCAAAAAAATTGAAATTTTTTTTCTGTTCATTTGGTTTTCTTTTTCGCTCCTATGAAATTGTAGTGCACAAACAATGGCTTCATGAGTTGGGGAAAAATTCTTCCGATTGTCGCCAAGAACGGATTTTGAAAGTTGAGAATTCTGAAGTATCTTATATTTTGGCAGCAAATTCCCGATTTTTCCAAAATTTTTTTCAAGGTTTTTCCCCTCACAATTCTTTCCCGTCCGTATTGGTGGATGATGCCGTGAGCGTCCCTCTTTATTCTTTTCGTCGAAAAACCTCTCGTTTTGAACATCAGGAGCTGGATCAGGGGATTTGATGCGTTTGACTCCGAAATAACCAGGCAGCCATCGTCGTTCAAAAATTGCGGCAGAAGTGAGACGAATTTTTCTCTGGGTTCGATGTGATGGAGGGTCTCCATAATCCAAATCAGATCAAATTTTCTTTCGTCCAAGTCAAAGACCGATGTTAATTCGAATTCACATTTAAGTTTTTTTCCGGAATTTTCCTCAATGATCTTTTTGCGCGACTTTGCGGCATTGAGTCTGGATTGGTCCAAATCAATTCCTAAAACATTGCAACCTAAACTGGAAAAATACAAGGATTCACTGCCACAGCCGGCGCCTATATCCAATATATCCAGCTCTCCTTTCTTTGATTTTATAAAATCGATGGCCTCTCTAAGTCTTTCGTTATAATTTTCTTTCAGAAAAGGGGTAAAGTTTTTATAATAATCTTTATAATATCTGTTAAAAATTGATTGGTCCTGGTCGTTTAGCAATTTTTCTCTAAACCATACATCCATAAAGTCAGCCGGTGATTTATCTAGGAACAGATTTTCTTTTTGCATATTATTTCCTTGCAATAAAAAACACTCCGCTGGTTTCCAGATCTTCGTCGGAGATATTTTTGAATTTTTTGTTCAGCGATTCCCGCTTTATCTTCGAAGAAGCCTTTATCCTTTTCGTCAAAACGATTTCAAAATTATTTTCCTCTGCCAGATCAAGATGGGCGGAACAGGGGAGGCGGTTCAGAAGCCACTGCCTTCTTCCTCTTATCATTTTCCACCAAAAATCGGAATATGTCCAATGGCCGTTCCATTCGATTGCCGTGCCGTGGCACTTGAGATCAATTTGATGCGTCATGAATCCGCCGGGCTTGAGCCATTCGCGCATGATTTCATAGGTTTTCCCGATATCGTCCACGTGTTCAAGCGTTGCTTGCGAAAAAATCATATCAACCGAATTTTTTTTGATGATCAAAGAGTCATTCCAAGGCACCTGATACGCAATCATGCTTTCGGAACCGGAAGGATTTTTCGCCGAGTTGCGGATCCGGTCCAGTCTTTTTTCGTCAAGGCTGTTTTTCAGCAATTCTTCCGTGAGTATGCAGTCTGGAAAGCCATAGGAAGTCAATTTGGGCTTCACGCGGGGAAATTCCCGGTCATCGGGAATGGCCGCTCTTTCCCTGAACAGATCAACAAGCTCCCCGAATATTTCCAGATTCTTTTCCGGGTTGGCGTATTTCACCACGTCAAAAGCGAAATACATTTCAGCGCCGGAGAGCAAAGCGCAAAGTCCCATTCCCAGCGAATCTCCCGGTCCGAGCTCGGCAATAATTTTTGGAATTTCGTGCAAGGCGCCGCTTTCCCGCGCCAGAATCAGGTGCCGCATCCAGACAGAATAGCAATAGCGGGCCGAATCCGTTCCGCCGGTCCGGGTGAAAAACGGAGCGTTTCCGCCGGGGACATGCGATATCAATCCCCGCAGCAATTCTGCGAGAGGTGAAATATATTGTTTCATTTTTTAGCGAAAGAATGAAATATTTTTTCGTAGGCTTCGATTGCTTTTCGCCACTGAAAATTTTCCGCGACAAAACTTGCGGCGTTTCTTGAAAAATCCTGCCTCAAACTTTGATTTCTAATCAGCTCTGTGAGTGATTCCGCAATTTTTTCGTTGTAAGGTTCGGTGATCAGCAGTCCGTTCTTCCTGTTTGTGATCACTTCATCTGCGCCCTCGTTGGGAGTGGCAATCACGGTCGGGCCGCAGTACATCGCCTCGAGAAGCGAAGTGGAGAGGCCGCCTCCGGGAAGAGAAGAGTGAATGAAAATGTCTGAAGATTTCAAAAGGCTGACCACTTTTTTCCTTGGCTGATTTCCAAGCATCACAATCGAATTTTCGTTCGCGGCCAATTTTTTCAATCGCCCGAAATCCTCGCCGTCGCCCACAATCAAAAAAACAATTCTGTCTTTGATGCTTTGGGGAAGCGATTTGATTGCCCGGATGCTATTTTCAACGCCCTTCCATTTGTACAGACGTCCGGCAAAAGCGACAATCGTTCTACTTTCATATTTCTCCCGGATTTCTTTGTCGGGATCAATTTTGTCTATTTCTTCAATGTCCAATCCTCGCAGAATTGCCGGTGATTCCCGGCTGTCGAATTTTCGCACAAATTTCCGGACGGCTTCGGAAATTGATATGTTTAAGTCGGAATATTTGAAAATCAACCGGCCGAAGACCTGATCATACAATTTAGCGAGCGCAGTCTTTAGTCTGCTTGAAAGTTTCACAAAATCCGATCCGTGCTCGATGTGAATCCATTTTATCTTCCTTGATTTTGCAAAAAACATCGCCATGAGCGATGTAAAGAAAAATCTTGTGCGCGAGATGACAATATCGAAATTTTCTTTTTCGATTTCTTTTTTGAGTTCCCGGTATTTTTTCGTCCAGAATTTCGGCAGGGGATAGTTGGAAATCAGTTCAAAAGCCGGAAAGCGGATGATTTTCACCCTATTGTGCCTTGTTTCCCGCTCGGCCGTATTTTCGGGCAAACGGGGCGCAAAAACGAAAATATCCACCCCTTTTTGAGACAGATATTTGTTGAATTCGTCGGCGTGAGTTTCCAGTCCGCCGATATGGGGTGGATAATAGGGGCAAAAAATCAAAATTTTCATTGTTTGTCAATTTCTTTCAGCGCGTCTTTTCTCGTCACTTCCGAAATCTGCTGCTCGAGGCGCTCAATGGCCGAAAGAAG
>Ga0172375_10007426_pt1 | contig 15028 bp, 10 predicted proteins | sample LakKiv1m_FD_114537 | JGI IMG/M metagenome (GOLD analysis project Ga0172375, IMG submission 114537) | Freshwater microbial communities from Kabuno Bay, South-Kivu, Congo - kab_092012_11.1m | ecosystem: Environmental > Aquatic > Freshwater > Lake | place: Democratic Republic of the Congo... | reverse complement strand
TGGTTGCCGCTAAATTCGGAGCGCCGGGTCACGGCCTTGAAGGGTTTCTTTTCCCAGACACCTATCTATTCTCGGAGAACAGCGCCGCTGAAGAGGTAATCAGGATGATGACGCAAAATTTCTTCGCGAAAGTGAAATCCCTCGCGCCGAAAGGCCTTATCGATGAAAAGACGCTTTATAACGACGTGATCCTGGCGTCGATCGTCGAGAGAGAATATCGCGTAGCCGCAGAGGCCGGCCTCATCGCCTCAGTTTTTAAAAATCGTCTGCGAATCGGCATGGCCCTCCAATCCTGCGCCACGGTCGTCTATGTCATAACCGAAAAGCAAGGTAAACCGCATCCCAAGGTCGTCCATTACTCGGATCTGGCCATCGAAGATCCCTACAATACCTATATTCGCAGAGGATTGCCGCCAGGGCCTATCTCGAATCCCGGCGAAACGGCGCTCCGCGCCGTATTCAACAGCCCCAAAAGTGATTATCTTTACTTCAGGCTCATCGATGAGGTCGAAGGTTTGCACAAATTTTCCAGAACCTTCGAAGAGCACGTCGGGGAAGCCATCCCCGTTAAAGGATTCTGAGAAACGATGGGCAGAATACCGGAAGCAGTGATACAGGAAGTTCTCGACAAGACGAACTACCTGTCCATCTTCCAGGAGAAGTTGCGCCTCACGAAGAAAGGCAACAAATGGTGGGGCCTGTGTCCTTTCCATTCGGAGAAAACCCCATCCTTTTCGGTCGATGTGGAGCGCGGACTCTTTTACTGCTTTGGCTGCCAAAAGGGTGGTTCGCTCATCGATTTTCTCATGGAAACGGACAAGCTTTCTTTCATCGAGGCGGTCGGTGAACTGGCTGAACGCGCGCATGTCGATTTGCCCGCTAATGATACCGTCTCGTTGAAGGAAGATTCCGAAAAAGCGCAGCTCTATATACTGTATGAAAAACTCGCCAATACCTTTCATTGGCTGCTGCGGAACCATGCGCCCGGAACCGAAGCCCTTGTCATTCTAAGAAGGCGTGGCATACCTGAGGCCCTCATTGACGGCTTCAGGCTGGGCTACGCGCCTGCCGATCCATCGTGGCTTCATCGCTTCCTGGTGAATAAAGGTTTTTCGCCAGAATTCCTTGCGCATACCGGATTCTTTTCCTCGCGCAATAAGCTGTATCCGCTTTTCTGCGACAGGATCATGTTCCCCATCGCGGACCAAAGGGGAAGGGTGATCGCTTTCGGCGGCAGGCTCATCCATGGCGATGGTCCCAAATACATCAACAGCCCGGATACCGCGATTTTCCATAAACAAGAGAATCTCTTCGCGATCGACAAGGCCTTGCGTTCGATAAAAGAAAGCAACACGGCACTGATATGCGAAGGGTATATGGACGCTCTGTCTTTTCACGCCGCCGGCATAACCAACGCGGTCGCTCCTCTCGGCACGGCCTTTACGACAAAGCAGGCCCAAGCGCTGAGGCGCAGGGCCGAGCGTGTTTCGCTTTGCTTCGATTCGGACGACGCGGGGAAAAAGGCCGCGGAGCGTGGCTGCTCGATTGCGGCCGAAGCTGGCCTCGATGCGCGCGTAGTATTGATGTCAGAAGGAAAAGACGCGTCGGAAATTTTGGAGAAATTAGGGGCTGACGCATTGAAAAAAGTTCCCGAACACAGTATAAATAGCGGGGATTTTCTCATCCGTCGTTCTGAAGAGCTATTTGACTTGGGCACGATGGATGGAAAATCCAAGGCTTCGCTATTTTTCTACCCTTATCTGGATGCCCTTGATTCTGAAGTAAAACGCAATGGCTTTCTTGATAGTGTGGGTCGAAGAATGGGCATCAGCCCGCGAGCTCTTCTGACGGACTATCAGAAAGCTAAGGCTATGGATGGAAGCCATACGGATCGTTCGGGAAGAAGTTCTCAGGTTCCCGTCGGAAGTGGCAAGACAGGCGCCAGGACCTCAGACCTTTTTTTCATGACTGCAGTGGCGCTGTTCCCGGAAGCTTTTCCTCAGGTGAAAGCTTCGATCGGCGCTGACGATCTGGATGACACGCGCGCCCGGGATCTTTTTTTTGCTCTCGAGGAAGCATTCATCCGCGATGCAAAGGAGACCACCTCGATTCTTTCCTTGACAAATGACGACGCCGCGAAACGATTTGTTTTGGCGGTGGCAGCTTCCGGTGAACTGGACCAGGGACTTGAAAACGTTATAAGCGATGGAATTCGTTCCGTCCGCGTTCGATCGCTCGAAAGGAGAAGGATGCGCCTCATCGCCGAAATTGGCCGAGTATCGCAAAGCGCGGAAGATTCTGCTGTAATGGCAGGTGGGTCTTCTGCCGAAATACAAGAATCCATAGTTGATCTGTTGAAAAAAAAGATGCAACTTGACGTTGAATTAGCACGTTTGAAGGGTGAAGTCGATGAGTGATACAGAACTCGACCCCGCCATCGCGAAGCTGCTCGAGTACGCGAAAGAAAAGAAATCGATCAGTTTCGACGAACTCTCGGATTTCCTTCCAGAATCGGTTCTCAATTCCGAGAAGATAGATTCCATCCTCGCGCTTTTAGAAAGCAACAACATCCAGTTGGAAGAAGAGGACATCCAGATCGAGGACGAGCAGACGCTCAAGAAGGAACTGGAGAACAAACGCCTCGTCAACAACTCCAAGGAATCTGGCAGTGATGATCCCATACGTCTCTATCTTTACGAGATTGGGAAGGAGCACCTGCTCACCGCCGAGCAGGAAGTAGAACTCTCCAAGATGATGGAAGATGGCGAAGAGATCATCAAAGCCATCCTTCGCAGGTCTGGCATGCTCATCCCGGAATTTTATCAGCTCACCGCCAAGGCGCTGCGCAAAGAAGCGAAAGACTCCTCGGGACAGCGCAAGGAAAACACGGAAAAGATTGCCGAGCGGCGGCGATTGAATCAGTTCTACCGCGATGTCATTCGAGATAGCCTGATCGACTTGCGGGAATATGTCGAGCTGAAGAAAAGGATTCTCGCCAAGGGTGGCGATATATTCACCGATGAGGAGCTCGTGCTTAAGCGGGCAGCCCTTTTAGAGAAAATAAAAGACACGGAGATCCATCCGGAAGAAATTGGCTCATTCTCTGAGAAGTTCATAAACGCAGCCAAGAAGATCACAAAATACAGGAGAGAGCAGGATAGGATTCAACGCATCCTTCAGATCTCTTCCATGAGGGATATCCGCGTCCTTGGACGGAACCTCACGATAAAAGAAAAACGCGAAGCCATCGAGGAAATGCTCGGCCTGCCTTCGGAGGACATCAAGGAAAAAATCCGCCAGCTTCAGGTAACAGAGAAGAAGTTGAAGGAACTTGAATCCGCGTTCGAAGCGGATTGCGACCAAATCATCTCCATGGCGCGGGACATAAACCGCGGCCGGAAAATGATGAAGAGCGCGAAGGACAGACTGATCAAGGCCAACCTTCGTCTCGTCGTTTCCATCGCCAAAAAATATACAAATAGAGGGCTGCATTTCTTCGACCTCGTCCAGGAAGGCAATATCGGCCTCATCAAAGCCGTGGAGAAGTTCGAATACCGCAAAGGGTACAAATTCTCCACGTACGCTACGTGGTGGATACGGCAAGCGATAACCCGCTCCATATCAGACCAGGCGCGTACGATACGCGTTCCCGTGCATATGATCGAGCAGATCAACAAAGTGGTCAGGGAATCGCGTCAGCTCATGCAGAAATTAGGTCGTGAGCCGACCGATGATGAAATCGCGGAGCAGCTTGGATGGCCTGTTTCCCGCGTGAAGAGTGTCAAGAATGTGGCGCGCGAACCTATTTCCCTCGAGACGCCGATAGGGGAGGACGAGGATTCCCTTCTTGGCGATTTTATCGAGGACAAGGAAATTGAAAATCCATCCATACAGACCGACTACAAGCTTCTGCAGGAGCAGATCAAGATGGTCCTGTCCACGCTTCCTCCAAGGGAGCAGGAAGTCTTGCGAATGCGGTTCGGCCTGGACGATGGTTATTCGCTCACGCTCGAGGAAGTGGGACTATACTTCAATGTGACGAGGGAGCGCATCCGCCAAATCGAGGCGAAAGCGCTCAAGAAATTGCGCCATTTCAAGCGGAGCCAGAAGCTTCGCGATTATATGGATCATTGATAGGGGTGCCTGAATGACGACAACGGAAATGTTGGAAAAGCTGAAAACATACCAGGAAATTCTCAGCGAGCGAGTAGCCTTGGAAGAAGAGATAGATCTTCTTCCAAGGACGATCGAAGCGCAAAACGAAATGCTGTCACGACTCAAGAAATCCTTCGGCGACAAGGATGAGGCCTTCAAGAAATCCGAAGAAAAGGTGCGGGAACTTCGCCAAGCGCTTCAGGAAGCGGAAATGACGCGCGAAAAGTCAGAGCAGCAAATGGATGGAATTACCACCCAGCGCGAATATGAAGCGATCAACAAAGAAATCCGCGATGCCACCGAAAAGGAACAGGCTCTGCGAAAGGATATCCAGCAGGAAGAGCGCGCCTTTGCGGAAATCGAGGAAGAACTTCAGAAAACCGAGGGCGGCATCGTCATGCTCGAGCAGGAAATCGCTGAAAAAGGCGCCGCCATCGAAAGCGAAAAAGAGAGCAAATTGCGATCCGTGCGGGAGCTCAAGGAAAAGGAAGCATCCATCTCCGAAGGCATCAGCACCGATATCCTCTTCAAACTCGAGCGGATCATCCGCAACAAGAAAGGTGTCGGTGTCGTTCCCGTCCATGGTGTCGTTTGCACTGGCTGCCACATGATCCTGCCGGCCAATTTTGTAAACGAAATAAGGGATGAAGAAAATACTCGCGTAAACTTTTGCCCTTATTGCTCGCGCATCCTCTTCTATGAAGAAACCGATGAAGTTCCTGAGTTCATTGGCGACATCGAATCCGGCTCCCTGGCCGACCTTGCCGATTACTCAGAAGAAGGCGAGGAAGAAGCCGACGAGGGCGACGACGATGACCAGCAGGACAAAGATGACCAGGAAAAAGAGTTTGCATCGCCGAGGAAGGCCTCTGGCAGGAAGGGGGCATTCCCCAGAGATGATTACGTGGAAGAAGCCGACGAGTAAACGATTTTCCGTATCTTCCGCCCCGGCAAAAAGTTTTGTGAATAAGGAGCGAGCCGTGCTGCCGCGAAACGTCGAAGGACTTTTCGAGGAAAGTCCGGGCTCATGTGGGCGCGATGCCGGATAACGTCCGGGACGGCCGCGGACCGGTTCTGCGCGCCATTGGATTCGGTTTGGACCGAAAACTGGTGACTCGCAGTATCAAGGCCGCAGTCGGACAGAAAGTGCCACAGAAAATATACCGCCAGCGATGGCAAGGGTGAAAAGGCGGGGTAAGAGCCCACCGCATGTCCGGCAACGGACATGGCATGGCAAACCTCATCGTGAGCAAGGTCGAACAGCGGTGGATGGCCCATCCTGTCGTGCGAAAGCGCGGCGAAACCGCGGGTAGATCGCTCGACATCAGGCGGCGACGCCGGATGCAGAGGGATGGCAGCGACACGGGATTCCCGTGGACAGAACCCGGCTTACAGGCTCGCTCTTTTTTAATTTGAACATTTTGCCTTACGGCCGGCTTTCGACCTTTCATCGCGCCGGAGTAATGGACTATAATAGGTGCTCTGGCTAAAACCGAACATAAACGAGATAGTTCGCGAACCCGGGGTTTGCATTGTATGAAAAATAGCACTCGCGCTTTTTGGAGCAGGGGAAGATTAAGAACAGGGCATGGAAGCCGGCTGATTCCGATCGCGATCGCGGCGGTGGCTGTCGCGATTCTAGCCCTGGTAGCCGTTATAGTAATTCCTTCCAGCGCTGCGGAAATGAGCAAGAATCGAGCTAAAGCATATTCCAAATCAAAAATACTTGATGCGTGGAAACAGGGCGACAAGGTCTCGACTCTGGATATGACTCGCGCTTCCCTGGAAACGTTCCCTCTGGATCCTTTCTATTTGAGTTTTGACGGAATAGCCGCGTATTACGCTTCTTCGGAAAAGCCGGAAAGCGATGAAAAGCAAAACTTGCTCGATGAGGCTGTTTTCAATCTGAGAAAAGCCATAGCATCTGGCGGCAAGCTGCCAGTGAAGGCCCAAGTCGAGTATGTTCTCGGGAAAGCTTATTTTCAGAAGGGGCTGCCCTGGTACGATCTCGCCGCGAAGTACCTCGAAAAGGCGAAGACTGACGGATATGAAGGGAAAGATTCGGAACAATACCTCGGCTTGAGTTTCGCGGGCATGCAAAATCATGAGGAAGCCGTAAAGCATTTCGAAATTGCCCTAAAGCAGGAATCGACCGACGTCTTGATACTTTCGGCCGCTATAAGCTATAAGGAATTGGGCAATCTGGAAAAAACGGAAGAACTGCTCTCGAAAGCCACGGCCTCAGCCACCGATGCGGTCGTAGTTCAGAAAGCCCGCTTCATGCTCGGCGATATGGCGATGCAGAGCGGGGAATTATCGAAGGCGCAATCATTGTATCAATCTATAATCGATACGGATCCCCGGTCTGCTGAAGCGTGGTATAGGCTTGGCCTGGTATCGGAAGCTCTAAAGGATCCTATTAAGGCGAGGGCTGAATGGCGGAAAGCCACCGCAATCGATCCTAATCACATTGAAGCGCGCAAAAAACTTGCCGATCGGCTATAGGGAGGAACGATGGCTCTGAAAAATTTTTTTGAATCCTTTTCCCAGGATATAGGCATCGATTTAGGTACATGCAATACGCTCATACATATCCGAGGGAAGGGGATCGTCCTGAATGAGCCTTCGGTCGTTGCCGTCGAGAAGGGGACGAATCGCCTGGTAGCGGTTGGCACAGACGCGAAAGGTATGCTTTCCCGCACGCCCAGGGACATCATAGCCAAGCGGCCATTGCGGGATGGCGTGATCGCCGATCCCGATCTCACGGAAAAAATGATAAAATACTTCATTCAGAAAGTCGTACCCAAGAACTGGTTTTTCAAACCTAGAATCGTCATTGGCGTGCCATCCTGCATCACCAAAGTCGAGGAAAACGCCGTCATCGATTCCGCCTATAAGGCGGGGGCAAGATCGGTAAAAGTGATCGCCGAATCCCTCGCGGCTGCCATTGGCGCAGGCATCCCTATTATCGAGCCGGCAGGTCACATGATCTGCGATATCGGCGGGGGCACGACTGAAATTTCGGTGATTTCCCTGAAAGGCATGGTAGTAACGAGAGCGATCCGCGTGGGGGGAGATGAATTCGACGAAGCGATAATGCGCCATATCAAGAATGTGCACAATCTCATCATCGGTGACCAGACCGCTGAGCGGCTGAAAATTGAAATTGGAAATGCCAGTCCCGAACGTACCATTGAAAAAGTGGAGATAAAGGGAAACGATGCCATCACGGGGTTACCCCGCCGATTCGAAGTCGATTCCGTTGAAATTCGAGAAGCGCTCATGCCATCCATCTCTCAAATCGTGGAAGAGGTTAAGAAGACGCTGAGCGAGACACCCCCCGAGCTTGCGGCGGATATCGTCGAACGAGGTATCGTGATGTCAGGCGGTGGCGCCCTGTTAAAAGGATTGCCCAAGCTCATTGCCAAAGAAACGGGCGTACCGGTTATCCTCGCTGAAAAACCCCTGGAATGCGTTGCGATCGGCGCGGGGAAATATTTCGAGACGATGAATAGCAGGGAGGGGTCCGATAGCGTCTATGAAAGCCTCAATCTTTAGGGAACGGACTGATGCCGCAGAAGAAGCGTAGCCGCGGCGTTTCGGCGACACATGGGATACCGATCATTCTCCTTGCGGTTTCACTTCTTCTGATTTCTATCTCAACCAAAAGCATTCTGCGCCTTCCGGGACATATTGCTTCCACGATTACCGGTGGAACGCAATATCTTTTTTCTTCCGTGGGAGGCTTTGTCAAGCGGACGATTTTTTCGATTCGCGAGCTTGCCGATTTGCGAAACCAATACGATACGTTGGCTGAAAAGCTTAGGGGCTATGAGGCTCTTGAAAGAAACTATGCCGACATGATGTCTGAGAATGAGCGACTCAAGGAGCAGCTTGGCTTCGCGCAAAATATGACAACTATCAAAGCCTCTTCAAGGATAATCGCGAAAGATCCAGGCAATATTTTTTCGAGCTATGTAATTGACAAAGGGCTTTCTTCCGGCTTGGAGAAGAATATGGCGGTGGCAGCCTTTCAAAATGGGATGGAAGGTCTTGCCGGGAAAATTCTTGACGTGAGACCCAGCTCCAGCATTGTCCTTCCGGTTTTCGACCAGCGTTTTTTCGTCTCCGCCAGGTTGTCGCGCACGAGAGCCGAGGGGCTCGTGAATGGACAAGGCAATCCTGACGATGCCCTCGTGATGCGCTATATCTCAAAATTGACTGCCTCGGAAATCCAAATCGGCGATATGGTAGTTACCAGCGGCCTCGATTCGATCTATCCGGCGGATCTCGCTATCGGAAGAGTCAAGGAAATTCAGTTGCCAGAATATAGCAGTTCCGCGATCATATTGCTCGAACCGTCGCTTAATTTCTCGAAACTGGAATACCTCTTTGTTTTGCAGAAAAATGATCCCCTTACTCCTTCCGCGCAAACCGCTCCCGATGCTAAAGCCGAGGAGCGATAGTGTGATCAAAACAATATTCGCCTCCACCTTTCTTTCATCACTCTTCCTGATAATCCAAACAACATGGCTGAAAAATGGACTCTTCTGGGGAGTGATACCGGATTTCGCCCTTCTCGTTATCCTATGGGTCGCCTATAGCAACAAGGAAAGTCAGGGCGCGATATCCGGTTTTCTCGCAGGCCTGGTCTGCGACACGCTTTCCTCATCACCTCTCGGCTATTTTTCCTTTCTCTATGTCATACCGGCCTATGTGGCATCCCTATTGAAGCATGTGGTTTCGATGGATGTATTCTTCATTCCCGTGATCCTTGGGTTTGCGGGTACGGTGTTAAAAGGGTTCGCGAGTATCTTTCTTCTCCTGCTTTTTGGCCCCAAGGATATAAGCGCCTATGCGCTAGGGGATATTCATTTCTGGATCGAGGCGACCTTGAATGGGGCTTTCGCGCCACTTCTGTTTTTTGCGTTGGGGAAAATGCGGGAACTGTTCGTAACAAGAAAGGTCACTGAATGATGAGCAGTGCGACAAAGCCGGCAACCCTGGGGTCTGATTCATGATAGGCGGTTCTCAGCAGCCATGGACCGATAGGACGCGGCTTTTGAAATTGTTTGTCATCATTTTGTCTTCGGTCTACGTCGTTTATCTTTTTTCGCTGCAAGTCGTTCGGCGCGAGGAATTCAGCGCCCAAGCGCAAAAATACGCTATACAGGCCGTGAATATCCCGGCGGCGAGAGGCGAGATCTACGACAGGAGCAACACGGCGCCTTTTGTTACGAATGACGAGGCATTTTCAGTCGAAATAGTGCCCGCCGAAATAACCAGCGCTGAAAGGGACCTCGTGTTTGCCCGGGTCGCGGCCCTTTTGGACATCAAGGTCGTCGAAATACAAAAAAAGATCCCTGAAAAATATTATCATCTTTATCAGCCTATTTCGATCACTTCCTCGGCTGGTTATTCAGTGATCACGAGACTGGCCGAGCATAAGGAAGATTTCCCCGGAGTCTATTGGAACTCCAGGCCTATACGGCGCTATCTCGATGTAGGTTCCCTGGCCCATGTTCTTGGCTATGTAGGGGAAATCGGTCGCGACGAATACAAAATCCTATTCAACAAGGGCTATTCCGCCAACGATATGATAGGCAAGGCTGGTATCGAGAAAGTATACGATTCCCTATTGAAAGGCACTGACGGGCATATACTCAAAGCGGTCGATGTCAAAGGGAAGGACCTCGCGGTAGATCAAGCTCGTGTGGAAACGCCGAAGCCAGGCAAGCGGCTTGTACTTACTATCGATAAGTCCATTCAGCAGATTGCGGAAAAAGCTCTTGGAAGCAGGATGGGATCCGCGATCGTTCTCAAGCCCGCTACGGGCGAGATTTTGGCGATGGTATCCTATCCTTGGTATGACCCCAACATATTCTCCTCGAGCAAAGCCGGCGATGAATACGCAAAGCTCCTCGCCGACCCGAATAACCCCCTCATCAACAGGGCGGTTCAATCATCGTACCCGCCCGCATCGACATTCAAAACTGTATTGACGGCGGCAATACTTGAGGAAAAAGCCTTTTCACCCGACGCTAAAATAGTTTGTCGAGGCGTCTTGGACTATGGCGGGAGAGATTGGAATTGCTGGGTTCATAGTCCAGGCCACGGGCCCCTTGATCTCCAGGGAGCTCTTGCCCAGTCCTGTGATATATATTACTGGACAGTCGGACGCGATAATCTCGGCGTGGACATTATTGTCAGCTACGCTGGCGATTTTGGATATGGGAAGCTGACGGGAGTCGATTTGCCCGGGGAAACGCAAGGCATGATCCCTACGCCAAAATGGAAGGAACAGACCTACAACGAAAAATGGACCCTTGGCGATACCATGAATATTTCCATAGGGCAGGGCTACCTCCTGGCCACGCCGCTGCAAGTAGCCGATATGATCGCGATGATCGTGAATGATGGCATAGTTTATAAGCCTCATATTCTCAAGGAGATCCGCGATCCGGAAACAGGGGCTCTCATACAGTCGGTGGAGCGGGAACAACTGTCGATTTCCTCAATCAGCAAGGCTACGTTCGCAAAGGTACGGGCTGATCTGCGGGGGGTGATAACGGTTGGCTCGGCCCATGTCCCTGTCTCCACGAAAGTCGTTGAGGTGGCTGGCAAGACAGGGACTGCGGAGATAGGCCTCAAGGATCGTTGGCATTCATGGTTTGCGGCGTATGGTCCTTATAATGCGGCCCCCGAGGACCAAGTCGTCGTTGTCACCATGATAGAAGCCAGCAACCCCTGGGAATGGTGGGCCCCCTATGCGGCCAATGTCATTTTCCAAGCGATTTTTGGCGGGCAGGATGCGGAGTCAGCGGCCAAGGCCGTCGGCGTCAACCTCAAGGGCACGGTGGTAAGGGGCAAGGCGGAATGAAGCAGCTTCAGCTTCCGAAATTTATTTCCGATATCGATTATTCGCTTCTCGCGATTTCCACGGCGCTAATAGCGATTGGAATACTCTCCATTGCTTCGGCGGGAATCGACGCCGAAGGTTTCAGGTTTTCTACCGAGTATATAAAACAGATGATATGGGCGGCTACCGGCGCCCTCCTGGCGCTCGCAGCGATGACGATTGATATATCCCGACTGAAGGATTATACATTTCTTGCTTATCTCGGCATCATCCTCATCCTGGTTTATACGCGCTTCGCGGGAAGGCTCGTAAATGGCGCCCGATCGTGGATCGGCATAGGGGAGTATGGAATCCAGCCTTCGGAATTCGCCAAGATAACCACGATTCTCTTCCTGGCGCGCTATCTGGACGCATCGGAGCAAATGAGCAGTTTCAGACGACTCATCGTAAGCGGGTGCATAATAGGAATACCGGTGCTTCTTATCCTATCGCAACCCGATTTTGGATCGGCGCTCGTTTTCTTCCCGATACTCGTCGCCATGCTCTTCATGGGCAAAATTGACAGCAGGTACACGCTCTTCATTCTCCTCACGGTGGCGATGACCTTTGTTCTTCTCATTTTGCCGTTGGCAGGCAAATACTTTTTTGCCGGCGGAAACTTGATCGACCTATTCTTTCAAAGACAGACGCTCGTGAATCTCATCGCCGCTTTCCTTCTCGTTGTCCTGGGCCTTTCTGCGTGGGGATGGGTATCCTTCAAAAAAAAGTATTATTTCTGGATGTCATACATCTTTTCAATACTCGATCTCTCCATCGCGATTTCTTTTGTTGCGCATAAAGTACTCAAGGAATACCAGATAATGCGATTGATGGTTTTTCTCAACCCAAATGTCGATCCCCAAGGCGCGGGATGGAATATCATTCAAGCGGTTACGGCGATCGGTTCGGGGGGGATCGCAGGAAAGGGCTACATGCAGGGCACACAGAGCCATGCGCGCTTTATTCCGCAGCAAAGCACTGATTTCATCTTCTCGATCATCGCTGAAGAATGGGGTTTCATAGGCGGTATCATCCTCATCTGCCTGTTTGGCGCCTTTTTATATCGCATCGTCTCGCTCATCGAGACGACAAAAGATAGATATTCGATGCTCGTTTGCAGTGGCTTCTTCGGTATGTTCTTTTTTCACTTCATGATCAATATCGGCATGGCCATCGGCATCATGCCCATAACGGGCATACCGCTTTATTTCATCTCCTATGGCGGATCATCCCTTTGGGCGGCCATGACCGCCGTTGGCTTTCTTTTGGGGATTTCAGCCCGAAGGTACAGAATGTGACGACAACGCAGCATTTCATCAATCCCATTGAGGATTTCGGATCAGAACTCTATTCAATTCAAAAGCCGGCGCGGTACCTTGGCGGGGAGGTGGGATCCCATCCCCGTATTGCCGCATCCGATCAGCGCTTGAAGTTCGCTCTCTGTTTCCCCGATCTCTATGAGATAGGAATGTCGAATAACGCGATCCGCATCATCTACAATGACCTTGGAAAGTTATCCGAGGATATTGTCTGCGAGCGTGTTTTCGCGCCCGCCCCCGATTTCGAGGCGCTGCTCAAGCGCAGAGGTTTGCCTCTCTATACGCTCGAAAGCGGCATCCCTCTCGCCCAATGCGATATTGTAGGCTTTTCAATCGGCTATGAGCTTCTCGCGACCAACATCCTTACGGTGCTCGAGACGGGCCAAATCCCTCTTCTCGTGAAAGAGCGGACAGAAAAAAATCCCCTCATCATCGCGGGGGGACCTGCCTCGACGAATCCGCATCCCTTTGGCGCCTTCATCGATGCCGTTTACATCGGCGAAGCCGAGGCGGAATTATACACGATTTTTGGCGAATTGGCAGCAATGAAGAAGTCAGGCGCTGGGCGGATCGATTTTCTTGATCGCTTACGCGCTTCACACGCCTTCTGGATGCCTCGATCCGCTTCGCATGCGAGGGGAAAACACGCGAGCAGGGCGGTTTTTTCCGGTTTTTCCGATTCCACGGCATCGACGGCATATCCAATACCAATAATCCAGACAATTCAAAGCCATGGCACCGTCGAAATCATGCGGGGCTGTCCCAACGGCTGTAGGTTTTGCCACGCGGGGTATTACTATCGCCCGCAAAGAGTGAAATCGATCGAGCACATCGAAGCGGAAGTCAAAGCGCTCGTGGACAAGGGCGGCTATCGGGAAATTACGCTGGCATCCCTGTCGAGCGGCGATTACCCTGATATCGTGGGCCTTTTCCGCCATCTCAACGACACATGGAAAGAGCAGTTTGTTTCCTTCCAGCTTCCAAGCCTGAAGGTCGATTCATTCACATTGCCCCTGATCGCCGAGCTTTCTGAGGTGAGAAAATCAGGATTGACCTTCGCTGTCGAAACCCCTATTGAAGCCTGGCAAGGCGCCATCAATAAAACCGTAAGCTTCGAAAAAATTGTGGAAATACTGAAAGAAGCGAAGCAATTCGGGTTCAAGTCCGCGAAATTCTATTTTATGATCGGCTTGCCCGTATCCGGGAAAGGTCGTGGGGAAGGGGAGGCAATCGTAGAATTTTTAACAAAAATCGCCAAAGCGGAGCGAATCGCGCTAAACGTGAATATCGGTACTTTTGTTCCAAAACCACATACACCGTATGCTCGCGAATCGCAAATAAGTGAAAAAGATGCCCTGGCAACAATATATTTCATAAAGGATGCCTTAAAACCATTCAAATTCATATCGATATCGTATCATTCACCATTCACGTCCATGATTGAAGGGATTTTGTCGAGAGGCGATGACAGGGTAGGGGATATAATCCTTTCCGCGTATCAAAAAGGAGCCAGACTCGATGCGTGGGAGGAGCATTTCAACAAGGAAGTATGGAGATCTGTCTTCGCCGAGACGCTTCAGGCGACTGGAAGCGACCCGTCAGTGGAATATTTGACTTCAAAAGATGAGAATGCCGCCCTTCCTTGGGACGATGTCAATCTTTTCATCGGCAAATCGTATTACGACAGTGAAGCAAAAAAATCGCTTCGCGGAGAGATGACCGATGCATGCTCTGATGAATGTGATCATCCTTGTGGATCCTGCAATGACAATTTCCGAATAGTATCTAATAGTATACATAAAGAGGTGGACAAGAACATTGAAACGGCGCCTTCTGAAAAGCCTGCTGCGCTGAGTAGTTCCTATTTCCGGCTCGGGAAAGCGTCCGAAACGTCGAACGATGATACTCGCCTGACGATATCATTTAAAAAGGAGAAAAACGCGTCATTTTACTCATTACATTCAATTTCTGGAATATTCTCAAGGGCGTTTTTTATGCTTATGATCCCCGTACGCTTCTCTGAAGGCTTTAATCCGCTTCCAAGAATGGAATTCAGCCAGCCATTGGCTCTTGGAATAGAATCGAGCGACGATATCATGGCCGTTTGGCTTAATCGCGAAATAAAGATAAGCGACGAGGCTGCCTTTATTGAGGCTTTTGACCATGCCTTGCCGGAAGGAATCCGCGTCAACGCCATAAGGATTGGAAAAAAACGAAGCGAGGGAAAGAATTCGATTGGATCTCTTTATTGGGGATCACAGTATATCATAAAGGTCTTTCAAGCTGAATATTATCATATGCTTTCCGAATCGCTGCGCGCCGTAGGCGATAATACGCTGGAAGAAGTAAGTTTGGATGTGGGCAGCAATACGATTATAATTACGCTCAATGATGCGCATGGCGGCGATCGAAATGTAATGAAGTTAATTAGCGGCGCGCTTTCCAAAGAAAACATTCTGGGGCTATGCAGCATAAGCCGAGTGAAGAGCTTCTCCTTGCTAGAGAATAAAAAGGTATCACTTCTAGGCGTGCTGTGAAGAACGCAATCCAGGGGGCTCCGAGCGCAATTCTTATAGCATCAGGTAGACAGAATATACATTATACGAAGTTATCAGTATTTTGCGTAGTTGGTGGGAATGAATGGCATGCTGTAGAC
>Ga0172375_10007425_pt1 | contig 15030 bp, 13 predicted proteins | sample LakKiv1m_FD_114537 | JGI IMG/M metagenome (GOLD analysis project Ga0172375, IMG submission 114537) | Freshwater microbial communities from Kabuno Bay, South-Kivu, Congo - kab_092012_11.1m | ecosystem: Environmental > Aquatic > Freshwater > Lake | place: Democratic Republic of the Congo... | reverse complement strand
CGAACAAGAAACATGGAGTTTGCCATCCGGATTACTACAGCAGAGCTATTGCGCATATTGAGCAAAATGTCGAAAAACCGGTTTTTTTTGTTTTCTCGGACGATATGGAATGGACCAAGAATAATCTAAAAATAGATCAGTTGAAATTCTATATTGATTATAACAAAGGAAAAGGATCCTTCGAAGATATGCGGCTTATGAGCAAATGCAGGCACAATATTATCGCCAACAGCAGTTTTAGCTGGTGGGGAGCTTGGTTGAATAATAACTCCGAAAAAATCGTGCTGACGCCAAAAAGGTGGTTCAATATAGAAAGAAGCACAAAGGATTTAATTCCTAACACTTGGATTCAATTATGAGTATGCCGGAAGTCTCAGTTATAATGCCTGTTTACAATGGAGAGAAATATTTAAAAGAGTCTATTGAAAGTATCTTGAATCAAAGTTTTTCCAATTTTGAATTTATCATAATAGATGATTGTTCCACTGATGATAGCTTAAGAATTATTGAGAAATATGGTGATCCAAGGATAGCGTTAGTGAAGAATGAAAAGCATATGGGGATAACTCGCAGTTTAAACTTTGGGATAAGCATGGCGAAAGGAAAATATATAGCCAGAATGGATTGTGACGACATAAGCATGCCGAAAAGATTGAAAAAACAGTTTTTATTTATGGAAAAAAACAAGGATGTGGGTATTTGCGGTAGCTGGATTGAAACGATTGGAGATGGAGAGGGTGAAATATGGAGATATCCTATCTCTTTTGATGATATAAAAGCATATTTATTATTTGCTTCTTGCATTATTCACCCATCGGTAATGATTAGAAAAAAAAGCTTGGGATTGTTGAAATACAATGAGAATCTTGAAAATGCGCAAGATTATGAATTATGGACAAGGATGGTGGATGATACAATCGTGGTCAATTTACCGGATTTGCTGTTGAAATACAGAGTCAACAAGACGTCTCTATCCAATCAGCTGAAGAAAAAAAATGCCGATTCCATAAGAGAAAAATTCCTATTAAGAAAATTTTCCGGAATTACTAAATCAGAGATTGAAATGCACAACAAAATTTCAAATTTTAATTTTGGAGATAATAAATTATTTTATTCTGATTTCGTTGGCTGGCTTTCAAAACTTGCATATTTAAATAAAAAAGAAGGTTTCACGGCAATAAAATCCTTTGACAAAATAGTTATTTATTATTGGCTGATAGGAACGGTTCGGATGAGATCCGTTGAAATGCTAATTCAGAAACATTTCTGGAAATTCTTTTTATCTATTCTAATAAAAAGAAAACAAGCTTTGATGGAATTATTCCTTAAAAGGATACGGATGTCAGAGTAGTCTTTCATAGATATTGATTAGTTTTTCCCGAGCAGATTCTCTTGAAAAAAAGTCTTGAATATATTTTCTTCTTGTTTTTTTATCTTCTTCATTTTCATCTTCTCTTAGATGCTCTATTATAGCTTTGGCAAGCGCTTTCTTATTTCCAACGGGAATCAGTTTGTCATTATTGTATTGAAAGACTTCTTTACTTCCCTTGTTGGCATAAGCCAAAACAGGCAGTCCGCATGCCATCGCTTCAATCTGGACTATCCCAAAACTTTCTTGATAACTTGGGAATACGAATAAATCAGCCGCGTTATACCACCGCGGTAATTTAATATTCGAGATCGGCCCCGTAAATATAATCTTGTCGCTTATTTCTAGTTTAGCCGCCTCTCTTTTTAAATCTTCCTCCAAGTTTCCGTGTCCGATTATCACCAGCCTAAGATCAATGGCGCTGTCTATTTTGGAATAAACTTCATTAAATATATTGAGTAAATCAAGATGCCCCTTTGTCTTTATCAGATTGGACACATTCAGCAAAATTTTTGATTCAAGTGGTAAATCAAGTTGTTTTCTGTTCTCTTTTTTGTCTGAAATATCAAACTGATCAAGATTGGTAAAATTGTGAAATACGGAGCATTTATTCCTTGTTGATTTTTCAATTTTCAAAACGTGATCTCTCATGAATTCAGAGGGTACCAGTATTGTGTCGACTGATCTTAAGGTTTTTTTTGCTTTTCTGAAGTTACTTTTATTTTTATATGGCCAGTTGTATGCATCTCCGCCATGCAGAGTAAGTACAAGTTTTGAATTGAATATATCTTTTATTTTGACGGCAGCTAGGCCCGTAGAAGCCAAAAAATGAGCATGTATAAGGGAAAATTTAAGATTATTTTTAAGAATGCATTTGCGGATGACTTTTTCGAAAAAAAGGTAGTTTGCTTTTCTTAAAAAATTAAACGGGAGAGTGTAAAAAACAGGATAAAAAACAAAAATGTTTTTATGCTGATAATTTGAAAAATTTGAAAATCTTTGGCAGTTTTTGAAAATTTTAAATTTTGACAAAATTTTTGGAAAATACGGCTGAGGGGAGATTACATATACTTTATCAAAATAATCGCTAATTAAATTAGCGTAATCAAATACGAATTGGCAATTGTATCTGTTCTTTCTAATTTCAGGAAAGCCATCGGTTAAAATCAGGAGATTTCTTTTTTTCATTTTTTTTGTATCATTTTACTTTTAGTAAGGCCAAATCATCCATATCGTGAATTAAGATGTATTTTTTTCCAAAATCTTCTATTAGGATGTTGGCGTCCTCAGAATCAGTCAATATGTAATCCGGTTGGAATATAGACTCCGGCTGTTGGTCTGGCTCAAGCATTGTTTTTAAATCTTCGCTTCTCATGATCCGGTCTGGATTATATGTAAATCTTTTTGACTTCCTGCTGTTTGGGAACCCTTTTGCGCCAGGCACTACCAATATTTTTTTATTAAGGTCGATGTTTTTATTAACAAAATCAATCATTTTATATAATTTTTTATCGGCATCGGCCGGATAGGTTCGCAATTTATCGATGTCGGAACTGAATATATGAGTAATTGTCCCTCCAATGGATTGGTTGTTGTTAAGGGTTATTGTGTAAGGAATGATAAAAAACAAGGAAATAAAGATTAAGTTTTGAAATACTTTTCTTTCTGATTCGGTTTTGCGCTTATATTTTTCCAGATATAATAGAACAGAAAATGATATAAGCGAAAAAAGGGGAAAATATAGCAATAGGATGTTTAATCTGTCCAGATAATAAATTTTAGGATTTTGAAGTGGGGATGCCTTTCTTATGACATCATAAAGCACGTGAACGGCATGATTTCTGATTGAAGGAATTATAAATATTGAAAATATAGAAATATACTTCAGATACTTGTATTTTATTAAAAATTTATAAACTAAGGAATAATTATAGGCGACAAAAACACTGGCAAGTGGTATGAGCAGAGTTGTATATTTTTGGCTTATCGCAAGAACATAGGCGTATCGATGCGGATTCAAAAAGAAGGGATCTCGTATGACAAAAGAATATAATAGGACAAAAAATCCAATAATTGAAATAAATAGGTTTCTGCCTTTTTTGTCTTTTATGTAAAAAATTAGCGAAAACAGAAACAAGAAAAAAATGAGTCCGTGGAATTGGGGTTGCGTGAAAGACTGGAGCTTTCCTTTCATCAAAATTTCAGACAGTATTTTTCCTTGATTTTGTTTTTCATCTATTTTTTCCTCCGTAATAGAGTGTCCCTCTAGTTCATTTGATTTTGAGAAAAATGTTTCTGTCCTATTTCCGTTTGAGATTAATCCTTTATTGAAAATAAACTGGGACGTTTCAGTATACAGCACTCTTCCGCCAAATAAAATAATAAGCAATGAGATTAGAGCCAACGAAATAGATTTGTTTTTAATTGAAAAATTAGTTTTTTTGCCGGAAAATAAAAGAATCAAGAGAATGATCCCGGCTATTATCACGCCATCAAAGTTCAAAAAAATGCCGATTCCCAGCAGTGCTCCGATTATTATTGAAAAAAACGATAAATTTACATTCGTTTCTTTCTTAATGTTTAAAAGATATATAATGTATAAGTTGGCAAGAATAATAAAAATATATATAATTTCCTTGAAACCAAAAATCATAAGATGGGAAAAACTGTATGAGCTTAGCCAAAGCGTTAGTCCCAGTAGAAGAAGTTCACGATTGTTATTAATTTCTAGAAAGATATAGATAAAGATGCATAAGGAAAGAAAAAAATAATAAAAGTAAACGAATCTTATTCCTCTGAATGAGTTATCATAAAAGTTTTCCGCTTTGTGATATAAAAAAGATTGGAGCAATGGTATAGCGGGGCAAACTGCCGGATTCACTTGAAAACAGCTTGTTCCTTCGCATAAAGGATCTCTGTCCACTAGGCTATTTAATGATCTGTTATTCGTTAATATATATCCCTGTTCCAAATAGCTAGACATATCCGGCCAGGTGAATGGATAAGCAAGACCTTTTACGAAAACAAAAAGAACAACAAAAAGTACAAAAGATATGTATAATTTGTTAGGTAAAGCAGATGACTTTAAGAGGGAAACGATTTTTGAGAGAAGGTTTGCTAAGAATTTAGTTGAATCAACAATGACCTTTTTAGTTTCTGTTATATTTGAAATAAGAATAAATAAATATACTATATATATTATTGACGAATAAAAAAACCACTCTCTCCCCGGCGCAAACAGATAAAGATAATATAAAATAATGGAAATGAAAAAAGGGGAAATGCCGAATCCCACGAAATAAGATAACCCAGACTCAGAGAAAAAAGAAGGAAGTTTCTTTATTTGAGCGGTAAGTATGATTCCTGATATAATATATAAAAAAATAAAATTCACAAGCAGAATCATTTATATTGATATATCTTTAAGTATTTTATTAATTTTGATTTTCTCGATTATTTCCAGGGAATTGTTATTTTTGTTCAATCCTCGGCTAAAAATTGTTTCAATACCTTTAGTAATTTCTTTCGGAGAATTTAGGTTAATTATATACCCATTTTTTCCTCCTTCAATCAAATCAGCGCTGGCTCCGGCGACATTTGTGACAATGACCGGCAAACCGCAAGCCATGGCCTCATTCACAACCAAGCCCCAAATATCTTGCCTCGTGGGAAACAACAGTAAATCGGAAATGGAATAATATTTATATAGATCCTTATATTGGACGAATTTTGTAAAATATATATTTTTAATTTTTTGTTTATCTATAATTCCTTTCAATCTTTCTTCATCCGGACCCGATCCCATGATCAATAGAGAGGCATCATTATCTTGCTTGCAAAAAGATTCGAAACCCTCAACCATTTCAAATATTCCTTTCATTTCCAATAACCGACCTGAAAAAATTATCACTTTGGAAGTGCTGATTCCCAATTGTCTTTTTAGTTCCTTTTTTTCATAATCACTGATTTTTTTTAAATTTTCGGAAAAATAATCTACGTCTATCGTATTGTAAAAAATTTGTACGGATTCCTCTTTGGCTCCAAGTGAGACTAGATATTCTTTGGCTCTCGTTCCGTATGCTATGAAGTTATCAGTTCTCTTGATCAAATATTTCACCAATGGATTGAAAAGCGTTCTCCGCCAGCTTTTTTCATATTCCGTGCTTCCGGACCAAAGAACAAATTCTTTTGCATTTTTTCTTGCCCATCGGTTTGCGGCATATGCCGCAAAGTGATCCCATCCGAAGCATATTATTTTGTCGGGATTTTCTTTTTTTAAAACATCTATAATTTTCAAATTTATGAAAAAAGTATTAAGATCTTTCTCGCGTGTTCTGATCGCAAAATTCGTCAGTACCTCGTAATCAAAATCAATGTCCGTGGATTTTTTCCAGTTTCTGTTTCTATCCGTTTCACTCAAAAAGATAACTTTTAATTTCCATCCTTTTCTCAGATAATAATCATTCATTTTGCCATAAAGAAACACGCGTAAGGGGCTGATAATATTGTTTATGATAATGATTTTTTTCATTTCATTAGATTTTCTATTTTGTTACAAACAACATTCAGGCTGAAGCAATCCGTAATCATTTTTCTGGAATTTTCATAAAAACTTTCTTCGCGATCACCTCCGGACAAGATATCCATTATTTTATCCGCAAAAAAATTCTTTTTGCTAAGTTCAATTTCAAATCCGGCACCATACTTCTCAATTTCCGGCACATTACAACTTTTCGACAAAATCTGCGGGATTCCAAGTGCGGCTACTTCCAATACTGTCATTGGAAGACCCTCGTTGCGTGATGTAAAAAGAAACAAATTGCATGATTTTATCGTTTCAAGTTTTTTCTGGCCGGAGAGCATACCAGCAAAAATGACGCTATTTTGCAGTTTCAATTCCACAACTTTTTTTTCTAGATTTTTCCTTTCTCCTTCGTCTGGCCCGATTATTAAATATGTAAACTTTATTCTGTTTTTTAGCTGAGAAAGGACTTCCAGGGAGATATCCACGCCTTTTATGTATTGTAACCTGCCTATGTATCCAATTATTTTATTTTCTTTGGGAATATCATATTTTTTATATAAATCTGTTTTTTTTATATTTTCAAAATTTTCCAATTTCAGGCCGTTCGGTATTACAGTCGTTTTTTCTTCAAATTTTCTATCAATGGAAATTATTTCTCTTTTTTCGTTTTCAGTAAGAGCGATTATGTTTTTTGAATTTCTCAAAACCTTATCGAATAACTTCAAAAATATTTTTTTGGTTCTTTTGAATTTTGTATTTTGGCGGACAGGGGATAGAGTTCCATGTGGTTGAATTAGGTATGGTATGCTGTATTTTTTGCAAAAATGAGCAATCACGATATTTTGATACGTAAAAAAATCATGGCAATGCACTGCGTCGAATGTTCTGATGTTATTTTTTGCCCAGCTGTAAAATCCGATCGGCAAATAGCCATTGCAATTTTTTGCCAATTGATTGCTTATATTTCTAAATCGAATAATTCGAAGACCGTTGAAATGTTCCTCTAGCTTTGAAATTCGTTTTTTCTTATCAAGCGTATCAGTAGTCGCAACAGTAATTTCGTGACCCCGTTTGGCTAGTTCAATTGAAATATCAAAACAGACCTTGACTGGTCCACCATAGCTATAGGCTGGGACAAAATAGGGAATGACTTGGAGGATTTTCATTTTAGAGTGTTTATCAATTTATATATCCCAGTTATTTTATAATAATTTAACTCATGGAAAAAAAGCGACAGTGGGTGATTGTCACCGTATTTCCTTGCCAGTCGCAGTTCGTCCTGGAACTGTTTTTTGTTGACGCTACCACTTTTACTGCTGGCATAATAGCGGAAATTGGCGAGATATTTCGGGATCACTCCGGCTGGGTATTTCTGGCCGATGCGGAGCCAAAATTCATAGTCCATACAAAAATGCTCGTCTTCGTTGAAATATCCGATCTCGTCGAGAAGTCCTCTCTTCCAAAACGTTGCCGGCTGGCAAATGAAATTTTCACTCAAAAGTTTCGAATAGCTGTATGTTTTCCCCAAAAAATTCTTATATGTTGTGATCCATTTCCGGATCTCTTTGTCTTTTTCGTCAATGATTTGGCATTTGCCGTAGGCCCATTTTGTTTCGGTATTTTTCTCGAAAAATTCCGCGACTTTTTTCAAGGCGCCGGGTTCGTACGTGTCGTCCGAGTTGAGATAGGCGACAATGTCGCCGGTGGCCATCTTGAGCCCTTTGTTGATCGCGTCCGATTGTCCGTTGTCTTTTTCAGAGCGCCAAATGATCTTGTCCGAATATTTTTTGAGAATATCGACTGTTCCGTAGGTTGATTCGCCGTCCATCACGATATATTCAAGATCGGGAAAATTTTGATCCAGCACGCTCAAAATCGTCCGTTCGATGAATTGCGCCTGGTTGTATGAAGGGGTGATGACGGATATTTTCATTGCTTGTAATTTTCCAAAAACCACTGATAAGTCTTTTCAATACCTTTCCGGAGCTCGATTTTATGTTTCCAGCCCAAACCATGAAGTTTTGAGACGTCGAGAAGTTTGCGCGGCGTGCCGTCGGGTTTCGTGAGGTCGTTTTTGATCTCGCCGGGGAATCCAATGATATCTTTGATCATTTTGGCGAGTTCGATTATTTCAATATCTTCGCCGGTTCCGATATTTACGATTTCTGGATCGTCATAATTGTTCATGAGATATATACAGGCATCGGCCAAATCATCCACATGCAAAAATTCTCGTTTTGGTTTCCCGGTTCCCCACATAATCATTTCTTTTTCATTTTTTATTTTGGCATCATGGAATTTTCGAAGAAGGGCGGGCAGAACGTGGGATGAGTTCAAATCAAAGTTGTCATTCGGGCCATATAGGTTTGTCGGCATGACAGAAATAAATTTCGTGCCGTATTGTTTGTCATATGATTGGCACATTTTGATGCCGGCAATCTTGGCGGTTGCATAGGCTTCGTTCGTCTGTTCGAGCGGGCCAGTCATCAGATATCCTTCTCTGATCGGCTGGGGGCAATCGCGGGGATAGATGCAGGAGCTGCCGAGGAAAAGAAGTTTTTTGGTCCCGTTCAAATAAGCATTGTGGATGACATTATTTTGCACCTCAAGATTTTGGTAGATGAAATCGGCCGGAAAATCATTATTGGCTTTGATCCCGCCCACTTTAGCGGCGGCCAAAAAAACATATTCCGGTTTTTCCGCGGCAAAAAATTCGGTCGTGGCTTTTTGGTCAGTCAGATCGAGTTCTTTGGAAGTTCGAAAAATCAGATTGGTATAACCATTTTTTTCCAGATTTCTGACAATGGCTGATCCGACAAGCCCGCGATGACCTGCCACATATATTTTTGAAATTTTTTCCATATTATTTTGTTCCTCTTTCTTTCTTTAAGTCATACTTCAACATTATTTTCACCAGATCTTTGAATTTCGTTTTGGGTTTCCATTTCAATTTCTTTGCTGCTTTTGACGGATCGCCGAGCAAGATGTCGACTTCAGCGGGACGAAAATATTTCGGGTCGATTTTGATGATCGTTTTCTTGAGGCGCTGGCTGTAGCCCTCTTTTTTCACGCCTTTGCCTTTCCAAACAAGATCAAGCTTCAAAATTTTCGCGCATTCTTCGATGAAGTCGCGGACGCTATGCGTTTCACCGGTGGCGAGAACATAATCATCCGGCTCTTTTTGCTGGAGCATTCGCCACATTCCCTCAACGTAGTCTTTGGCATAACCCCAGTCGCGTTTGGCGTCAAGATTGCCGAGATAGAGGCAATTGTCTTTTCCAGCGAGTATTCTGGCGAGCCCCCGGGTGATTTTTCGTGTCACGAATGTTTCTCCGCGCCTTTCCGACTCGTGGTTGAAGAGAATTCCGTTGCAGGCAAAAATTCCGTATCCTTCTCGGTAATTTCTTGTTATCCAATAGGCGAAAACTTTGGCGCAGGCATACGGAGAGCGGGGATGGAAAGGGGTGGTTTCTTTTTGGGGAGTTTCCAAAACCTTCCCGAACATTTCCGAAGAAGAAGCCTGATAGAACTTGGGCTTCTTTTTCATATTTTTGATTGCATCAAGAATCCGGAGTGTTCCAATGCCGACGACGTCTGCCGTGTATTCGGGGGTATCGAAACTGACGCGGACATGGCTTTGGGCGCCGAGATGATATATTTCGTCCGGCTGAATTTTTTCGATAAAACGGGAAATATTGCTCGAATCAGCCAAGTCTCCGTGGTGCAAAAAAAGTTTCACGCTGTTGAGATGCGGATCTTGGTAGAGATGGTCGATTCTTCCCGTATTGAAAGAACTTGATCGGCGGATGATGCCGTGGACTTCGTATCCTTTTTCAAGGAGAAGTTCGGCGAGATAGGATCCGTCTTGTCCGGTGATACCGGTGATGAGAGCTTTTTTCATCTGCTGTTATGATTGATTATTTTTTATTTCTCCGATCGCTTCTTTTCGGGTGAGCTGCGAGATCTGCTGCTCGATTCTTTCGATAGCCGACATCAACTTGAAGATGATCAGGAATATCAAAATGAATCCGGTTAGAATTACGGCGTTGATATTGCCCTGGAGACCGATGATTTCCGCTAGTTTGTTGGTGAAGGTCGGAAAGATGGCGATCAGCGCCATTCCGCCCCAGACAACGATCCTCACGAACAATTTGAGAAACGTCTGGCTAGCCTTGCCTTTCGCGAAATTTACGACTCCCTGATATATCATAATCGCGGAAATGGCCGTGACCACAATTTGATAAAGATGAATTTTTGCGGGCATATTTGTGTGCTTAGTAATTAGTCCGCTACAGGGCATGATAGGGTATGAATTTGACTGTCGTGTTTCCTATCTTTATTTCAGTCTCGAGAGTCAGATTCACGACCCATGCCTCAGCGGGGGAATAGCTCCTAATGAAATTTCCGAGGGATCTGGTCATCTGCGGTTTTTTGAGCCGCGAATATTTCACTTCAACGGGCAGGGCAGTTTTTCCTTCACTGATCACAAAATCAACCTCGGCTTTGTCCAAAGTTCTCCAAAATCCCAAACTCTTTGATGTGTTTGCTATCTTTTCGTGCAGTCTGTTGGCGGCGAAATTTTGAAAGACAAACCCGAGTTGGTCCGGTTGGACAAGATTGCCGAATAGTCCCAGGGAAAAATTCCGGAAACCCAAATCGAAAAAGTATGCCGATGGAGCGAGGGTTATCTCCTTGCGTTTGTTTCTGAAATAAGGCGATACGGTTCGGATGGCAAAAGTTTTTTCGGCATACCAAAGATAATTTTTCAGTGTCTGGAAACTTACGCCAGTTTCCTTGGCCAGTTGCGAGTAATTGATGATTTTTCCGGATTGGTCGGCCAAAAGCTTTATAAGGAATCCGAATTTTTCAATTTTGTTCGTTCCCAAAAAGTAAGCAATATCTTTTTCCGCATAGCTGCTGAATATCTCACTGATGGTTCTGTTTTTTTCCTCGAACTTGCTTTCCAAGATAACTCGCGGATATCCCCCGAAATTCAGATATTCATTCAGGAGAGATAAGGAAAGTTCTTTCTCGATTGAAAAAAAGTCATTCATCTTGTGACTGTATTTGTAACCGGTTTTGAAATCGACAAACTCTTCAAAGCTCACGGTGGAAAGCTCCAATATTCTTTTTCGTCCAGCTAGCGATTCGTGTATTTTTTCCTTAAGTTCCAGGCTTCCCGATCCGGAAACTATGAATTTGTATGGCAGCCCCATGTCAAAAATTCCCTTGAGAAAAAGGCCGGCATTTTCTTTTCTTTGGATTTCATCTATGAAAACGAATCCTTTTTCTTTTCCTAGCTCCAATTCCAACTTTCTGACAAGGTCGCTTTGGGAGGTGAAAAAAACCGCGTCTCTCTCAAAGTCCAGGTTCAAAAAAACAGTTTTTTCTCCCTTTCCGTCAAGGCTTGTTTTGAGTTTGTTCATCAGGGTTGTTTTTCCAGCCTGGCGTGGTCCGACTATCAGCAAAATTTCCTTTGTTTCCAGGCTTTTTTCCATCTCTTCATATAATTTTCTGTGAATCTCAATCATAAATTTAACACCATAATTTCTAATATGTATATATACTTTAACACCATAATTATTAAAGTCAAGATTGAACTAGCTGATTATATTCCAAATCATTTTGCCGAGAGTTTTGATTCCATTCGCGAAGCTTTGTTTTTGAGCCTTTCCCATCGAATATTCGGTGTATCTCACTTTGATCGGGACTTCTTTGAATTTCAAGCGATTTTTCCTGATTTCGTACACGACTTCGCTGTCATATTCATAGCGATCCGTATGGGTATTGATTTGACAGGCGGCATCTTTTGAATAGGCGCGAAATCCCGACTGGCTGTCCGTCACCCAAAGGCCGTACACGTACCAAGTGAAAAAATTTCCGATCTTGTTCGCGGCTATTTTATAATAGGGCATACCCTTCGGGTTGGCCAGTCTCGTGCCCATGACAACGTCAAACTCTCCGGAGAGGATAGGCTCAACGAGGAGCCGGACGTCCGCCGGGTCGTGCTGGCCGTCGGCGTCCATCGTGACGATCACGTCCGCTCCCAAAAGTTTTGCCGCTTCAATGCCGGTTTTGGCGGCCGCGCCTTTGCCGCGGTTGATCTTGTGGCGCAGAGCCACCGTCCGCTTTTCTTTGGCTTTTCGGAAAGTGTCGTCAGAACCGCCGTCGTCAACAACGATGATATTCTCATATCCGGAGGAGTTGATTTCGTCGATGACGCCTGAAATGACGCTGCCCTCATTGAAAGCGGGAACGACAATGAATATTTTTTTCTTCGGATCCATTCAGCTGAACAAATTATATTTGATTATGCACCAGACGGCTTCGATCCCATCCTTCCAGCCGACCTTTTTGCCTTCCTTGTATGTTCGGCCGGCATAGGAAATTCCGACTTCATATATCCGGCATTTGTTTTTTCGGGAAAGCTTTGCGGCTCTTGCCGCCAATTCCGGCTCGATGCCGAATCTGTTTGATTTCAATTTTATTCGGTTCAAAATTTCTTTTGTGAAAACTTTGTATCCCGATTCGATATCGGTGAGGTTCAGATTCGTGAAGATGTTTGACAGGCAGGTCAGAAATTTGTTCCCTGCATAATGCCAAAAATACAATACTCGGTGAGGACGATGACTCAAGAAGCGGGAGCTGAAAACCGCGTCGGCTTTTCCGTCGAGAATAGGCTTGATCAAATTCACGTATTCATTCGGATCATATTCGAGATCCGCGTCTTGGATCAAAACGAGGTCGCCTGTCGCGCTGGCGAATCCGGTTTTGAGGGCGGCGCCCTTGCCTTTGTTCGCTTTGTGGTGAAGAATCTTGTGTCTGCCCGCGTATTTTTCAAGAATGTTTTTGGATTTGTCTTTTGAACAATCATTCACGAGAATAATTTCTTTTTCCAATCCAAAAACATCCGCGTTTTCAACCGCGGCGATAATTTTTTCAAGAGTTCTTTCTTCATTGTATATCGGAACAACGATGCTTATCTTTTTGAATTCGGGCATAATATCCAATATCGATTATTTTACGCTTGTATTATACGAAAAAATGCGGAAAAACACAAGAAAAAAACCGGCTTGCTTGGTGCCGGGATTTTTGTGATTTTTTCAGGCGAATTTCAGTTTCGGTTTCAGACCGAGCTTCTCTTCGGTTTTTTCCACTCGGTATGTCAAATCATTGTATTCGAAGCGGTCGACTTTTTTGTGTAAATTGGCTTTGACGTCTTTGACGTCGGTTTTGATATCTTCAATATTGGAGTTGAGATTCAAAAATTCTTTCTGGGTTGATGTGGCCAATTCTTCTATCGCTTTGTTGATCAATTTCTCGGTGTGTTTGCGTGATTCTCTGAACTCCTTGTCGACTTGTTCGAATCTTTTGTCAATCCGCTCAAATCCGCTTGCCATCTGCGCGGCCAGATCATTGAGTGTCACTTCTTTTGGTTGTTGATTGCTATTTTCCTCCATTTTTTTATCGCTATCTTTTATCAATTTCCTATCTTTACAAGTTTTGTGGTGTTTATATCCGAATTATACAATTTAGCTTGCTTGGCGTCAATTTGCCCCTATTTCAACTTCCAAACCCCCAAAAGCGTTTGCGATTCGACGTTTTGGGCGAGAGCCCACTTTTTTTCCGACGGTTCGACAAAGTTGTTGTTGATGATTTGAGCGTCGACGGGACTGTTTTTGAGGAGGCCGGCGTACCAGGGATTTTGCTCGTCGCTCATGACCGGCGCGATCAGATATATATTCTCATATCGATTCTGATCAATGAGCTTCAAATCGTCCTCGTTGAAGAAATAGACGGCTTGTTTCCCGAAAACTGTTCGCAGAGGCTCACTGGCGAGCGAAAATCCGCTGCCGGTGGCCAGGCGATCGACCAAAACCAAATCATCGGTGTTGAACTTCTGCGAGAGTTTTTCAATTTGCGGGAGAAGATCCTTGTTTTCCGAAACGGTGAGAAAGCGCCAGCTCACGACGGAGTTGGCCGCGATGAGGACGATAAGGACGAACCAAAGAAATATTTTGTGATAGAAAAATTTCTGAAGAATATAGATCGAGAAGAAAATCAGCGCGGGAAAGACTGCAAAGACAAATCGGCGCAGAAACCACGGCTCGTCAAGAGTGATCATCGGAGAAAGGAGATAGATGAAAGTCGGAAAAGTGATGAAAATCAGCAAAAATTCCGGCTTGAGCCATTTTTTGCGGACGTCTTTCAGGATCCAAACGATGCCGATCAGGCCAAGGACGACATAGGCCAAGATATTATAGTTGAAAAATATCCGGGCGAGATAGTCATACAGATTGGCCGACGGGGCGGATTCTTTGGCGGAATTCGGCAAAAAAGCTTTGACGAAGTTTTTGCCGCTGTCGACAAGATCGGGGAAATTGAGGAAAAAATAGAGGCCGAGCAAAACCAAAGTCGCGATTAGCAAATACTTTCTGGTTTTTTTTGAAATTGCGATGATTTTTTTTCGCTGCAGCAGGAAAACATAGACGAGCGCCAGAGCGAAGAAAACAATCCCTTCAATTCTCACCAGTGCCGAAAGCCCGAAAGCGGCAAGAGAAAGCCAGTAATATGGAGGTCGAACCTCCATCGTGGAGGTTCGACCTCCACGGAAGATGATCAGGAAATATATCCCCGCCCAAACGAGAAAGAGCATATATGTTTCCGTGAGGGCATATTTGGCAAACCACAAAAATGGAAAAAAAGTCGCCGCAAGCAGAAAACCGAGCAGAGAAATCTTTTCGTCAAAAACTTCTTTGAGGATCAGCCAAAAGATGACCAAAAAGAAAAACAGGGGGACGCAATTGGCATACTGGATGCCCTTGAGACCGAACAAATTGAAGGCTGAAGCCAGAAACGCGGTATAGCCGGCCGGAAAGCGAGAAAAGAGGTTGCCGCCATTGGCATAGTCGAATCCGGGGAAATTGAGCGCTTTCCCCGGTCCATATTTTTGAAAAAGATCATGGGCGGCCGGAAGATCAACTTTGAGATTGTGGTTTTGGGAAAGATATATCGCTGCCGATCCGATTGAGCCCTGATCTCGTCCGCCGAAAACAGTCGGGGTGGCAAAATAGCAAGTGGCGACGCCGGCCAGAAGAGAAAAAATGACCACAAGCCAGAACATTTTTCCGGCTTT